>ERZ1106923.642-NODE-642-length-11000-cov-3.521060_pt1 | contig 11000 bp, 9 predicted proteins | sample MGYA00403657_ERZ1106923 | MGnify/ENA primary metagenome ERZ1106923 (study PRJEB35170, sample SAMEA104062425) | human gut metagenome | biome: human gut; feature: human-associated habitat; material: faeces | place: Denmark | collected 2012-06-19 ...
TTTACAATCAAAAAGCGCGCGGCCTCCTCAATTTTTCTGACTGCTTAAAGGTTATGCTACATTATTGCTTCTTTTTCTTTCTAAGAGCAATAAATGCAACTGCTACCGCCGCGGCAAAGGTACCGAGTCCCACTGCCGAACCGCAGCCTTTATCGTCGTCTTTTCCTTCCCCCGCGGTGACCGTAATCGTCTTTTCCGCACTCTTTACGCCGTCGATTTCGCAATAAATCTTATATTCACCGGGAGCCTCGGAAGTGAAGATATAAGTGAGCTCATTTCCTCCCACCTTTTCGCCGTTAACATACCAGGCAATTTCATTCGCTTCCGCATTGAAGGGGTTAAGAGTCGCGGTAGCCGTTACCTTTTCCCCTGCTTTTACATTGACAGACGACAGGGAAACATTGACGCTCACAAGGTCGGGAGCAGGCTCCACCACGCCGCTGAAAGAGATATCTTTAATACGGACGGGAACCACACCCGCACCGCCATCGGGATAGAGATTAAAGGAACAGCCGGAGGGTACCGTCGCCGTGGACATCTGGAAGAACAAAACCATTTCTCCATTGATATACATGGCGATATATTTCCCCGAAACGGCAACGGAAATTTTATTCCAATCGCCCTTTTTGGCAACGCCGCCTTCATAAGTCAAGTCCACTCCGCAGCCGTAATCGGTATGCAGATATTCTTTATTCGCGCCCTGATCTTTGATATACGGGCGAACGCCTTCCGGATTCACCTCCCACGCAAGCTCGACCAATCCTGTGGGATACTGGGAATTCAACCCCGTAAGACAGGGATAGACATAGGACTTTGAAGAAATGTCGGCGGGAATATACAGCTCATACTCAAACATATAATTGACGTTTGAAGGCATCTTCGCATTGACCACATAGGAAGTGCCTGCATTTTCAACTGCGCTGTAAAGATACAGTTCCCCGTTTTCTTCTTTTCCCACGCTGAAATTGCCGTAGGTACCGCCCTCCTCGATTTTGTCCTCGTATATCGTTTTATAATATTCGTTGTCTTGAATTTCTTTCATGACATCGAAGGAGACGCTCACCGTAACTTCATTGCTCTTGATTCCGGAGGACGTTTCGGCATATACGATTACTTTATCGCCCGTCGCGTACGCGCTCATATCGAGTTCAAAAGTTTCGCCGGAAACCCCTTCCTGCTTCGCGCCGTCCACATACCAGAATATTTCTTCCGTTTCGGGAAGTCCCGTCATTTCGGCGGTAAATGTTGCCTTTTCGCCGTTTTCGTAGCTGTTCTTTTCCGTCGTTACCTCTACCTTACTTTCGAGGACGGTAAAGACAAGCTCGTTGCTCGCAGAGCTTTCGCTCTTGTACTGTACGGTATATTTTCCCGCTGTAAGATTGGCAAACGTGACAGAGGTTCCCGTTTGCTCCTGCTTTTCTCCGTTCAGATACCAAGCGAATGTTTCGCCCTCAAAATCGCCCTGTAAAACAGCGGTAACGGTGATTGTTTCGGTAGGATAAATTTCCGTTTCTTCGGAAGAAATCGTAACCATCTTATCCACGACCGTGATGACGACTTCCTTGCTGGCAATCGTATCGCTCTTATACTGTACGGTATAGCTTCCCGCGGCAAGGTCGGAAAGGACGAGCGTCATGCTCTCCTCCGACTGTTTTTCGCCGTTGACATACCAAGCGAAATTACCCTCCGCCGCGCCGAATAAATCCGCATTGAACGTAACGGAGCTTCCCGCCATTACGGTCGTATCCGAGGCCGTCACTTCCGCGGCGGCTTCGTTTTCAAAACCCGTATAGGAAAAATCTGTCCAATAGGCTCCTCCTCCACCGCTTTGGATCCGGATATACTGCACCCTGCCTTGTTCCAAGCCCATTTCTTCAAATGTCGTAGAAACAGAAAGATCACCATTAATATACAGGTCGAAATATTCGCCGTATACCTCAATTCGCATTGTGAAATCCTGTCCTTCTTCGACCGTAACCTTTTCGCCCGAGACATTATTCCATGCTATTTCGGCGTCCTCGGGCTGCCACATGATTTGCGGCAAGAAAGATGTCCCTTCCACAAAGGCCTGCACATTTACAGAATACTCTTTTTGATTATTCGACCGCAGAGAGGCATTGAGACCGTACAGATTAATCGTGGGATAATATCCCGTCGCAGTCCCGTCGACAACGTGGAACGTACCCTCTACCATGAAATTTTCACGATACAAATTTTCCGCGGAAAGCGGGAATATTTTAGAAGCGGTTACATTTGTTCCTTCGTTAGTTTCGAAATATTCCGTAATTCCGCCGACCGCTTCCGTCACTTTTATGTTATCGAGAACCGCCGAATTGGCGTTTTGCGCATGCATGGCAATCGCGGTAATTTTTCCTTCCTCGATAGGAGACCGCGTCATATAGTTATTATTTCCGAAATCACAAAGGTGAGATACGCAACGCCGCGTACCGTTCACCCATAATTCGAGATATCCCTCAAAATAGACGAATCTGAAATTTGCATAACCCGAAAGGTCGACGGGCGTCGCGTCAAGACCGCCATGCAAATCGCCCGTATTGTTATAAATATCGTGCCCGTAATTATCGGTTACCCGAAGATAAGTACCTTGGGCGATAATACAGAGATAGATATTATTCTGATTCGTTCCATCCAATCCCACAAAATGTACATAAAATTCCGTCGTACCCGTAAGTTTGAGGTCGAAACTTACTTCATAGTTATTGCTTTCCGCCATGGTCTCAATGGGGAGATTGAACATCGTATTGCTCGAAACAGTCCCTTCGCCATTGGAGACGGTAATATTGTCGGCAAGATCTCCTTCCAACTCACCCGAAAAGTCCTGCTTATACAGTACGTTTTCGCTTTCGCCGTCAGTTTCCGTTTCTGCCGAAACGGGACGGCTGTTTCCCGAAAACGAAAAGCCGAACATAAGACATGCGGCACACATAGTGGCAAATAATCCCGTCAGCTTTTTCGTGAACGTTTTACTCATACATTTTACCTCCGTTATTTGTTTTCGCATAGACGGGAGACGCGGGAACGTTTTCGAGATTACAGCACAAAACGTCCGCGGTATCCGTCCGCTCAAAATTTATTTTTCCTTTACATTTTTCCGAAGCGTACAGGCAACGCTCGTAAAAAGCGCACCCGTCGCCTCTGTTTTCGAGAGAACCGAGCTGCATGGACTTCAAAGGCAACTCGTCATTTCCCTTAAATTCAGGGTCGGGAATGGGCACCGCCTGAATGAGCGCCCTCGTATACGGATGTCGGGGATTGGCTATGACTTCCCCGATATTTCCAACCTCGACGATCTCCCCGAGATACATGACCGCAACTCTGCCGTTCCTCGCGATGTACCGAGTCGTAGATAAATCGTGCGAGATATATACGAAAGACATGTTGAGTTTTTCATTCAGCTCCTTCATGAGATTGAGAAGAGAAAGTCTCAATGAAACGTCGATCATACTCACGGGTTCGTCCGCGACAATCAGTTTGGGTTCCAGAGAAATGGCGCGCGCCATGAGAATACGCTGGCGCTGACCTCCCGAAAGCTGGTGCGGATATTTGCTCAAAAACTGCCCCGAGGGTTGTAGCCCTATCAGGCTCATCAGTTCCTCAATCCTGTCTTCGATCTGCTTTTTCGTCCATTTGCGGTTATGCGTCTTAATGGGCGCATACAAGCTCTGAAAAATCGTCCGAACGGGATTGAGCGCCGCATAAGAGTCCTGCTGAATAAACTGCACCTGATTGTAGGAGGACAATTTTTTGTCGAAGGTTCCCGACACACGTTCCCCTCCGAAATATACGTCGCCCGAAGTGGGACGGTACAGCCCCGTGATAATCTTCCCGAGCGTCGTCTTCCCGCAGCCCGATTCGCCCACGAGCGCAACGATTTCCCCTTCGGCAATATCGAGACTCACGTCTTTTAAGACATGGATATTTTTATCCGCGAGGAAAGATCCCGGCTTTTTGAATACCATATTGATATTTTTCAGCTGCATGAGAGGTGCGGCCGATTGTTCAGTCTGTATCTGCATGTTCCCCCTCCCTGTAAAAATAACACTTCCCTCTGCCGCCGTCGGCAAATTCGCGCGTGGGCGGCTCCGCCGTCAGGCAAATATCCCGACATTTCGGACAGCGCGGCGAAAAGATACACCCTTGCGGCAGATTCATGAGATCGGGCGGGCTCCCTTTTATCGGCTTCATGTCGGCAATATCTCCGACGATAGACGGCGTAGCGCCGATGAGTCCCGCCGTATACGGGTGTTCTCTGTATTTGAACACGTTCGCCACCGAGCCGTATTCCATCAGTCTGCCGCCGTACATCACACCCATGTAATCCGCAAATTTTGCGACGACGCTGATGTCATGCGTCATGAGCAACATGGAAATACCGCGCTCGCGATTGATTTTTCGGAGAAGATTGAAAATATAGTTCTGCGTAATCACGTCGAGCGCGGTCGTCGGCTCGTCGAGAATAATGAGTTCGGGGTCGAGCAGCAGAGCGAAGGCAATCATGACGCGCTGTTTCATGCCACCCGAAAGCTCGTGCGGGTAGGAAGCGAGGACTCTGTCCGCGTCCAGCTTGACATATTCCATCAGATCGCGGCATTTTTGTTCCTTTGCTTCCCTGTCCCCCGATTTTTGTTTCTTCTCCCCTTTGGGCAATTTCGCCTCGTGCGCGTCGAGCGTTTCAAAGAACTGCTGGCGCACGGTCATGACGGGATTGAGCGCGCTCTGCGCGGCCTGAAAGACCATGGAGACCTTATTCCAGCGGAAGGCGCGCATTTCCTTATCGGAGAGTTTATCCACGCGGATTTCTTCTATTTCGCCCTCTTTGTTTTTTCCGCGGAAGAGAATTTCTCCCGCCGCGACGCGTCCCGGTTCGGAAATGCAGCGAATGAGCGAGGAAGCGAGCGTGGTTTTCCCCGAACCGCTTTCTCCGACGAGCGCGGTGATCTTTCCGCGTTTGAGCTCAAAATTTACGTCGGTGACCGCGCGGATGGTATACTTTTTCAGGGGATAATCTATGGATACGTTGCGGAAAACCGCTATATTGTCCGTTTGTGTCTGCATATCCCACCTCAAAGTACCTTCAAACGAGGATTCAACGTCTCGTCGAGCCCGTTCGCCAGCACCAAAGTGGCAATTTGAAAGACGATGATGCAAACGAGCGGATACAGGAGTATATAGATATTTTTCACGTTCATGAGTCCCTTTGTCCGAGCGGCGTTGATGATGGCGCCCCAGTTGGTCGGGTCGTAAGCGGCAAGTCCCACGAGCATGATACCCACGCTCGCCATAATCGCGTTGCGCATGGCCATGACGAAATTGATGGCAATATACGAAAAGACGTTGGGCATCAACTCCTTGAAGATAATGTGTGCCTTACTCATGTGCATGACTGTGCAAATCTGAATAAAGTCCCTTTCTTTCAGGCTCATGATTTGTACGCGAATGGAGCGGCAAAGTCCCGCCCAGCTCCATATCGAAATGATGACGGCGAGCGATACGGGCGTATTGATGGTAACGATCGCCGCGAGCAAAAGGTAAATCGGGAATGACGGAATGGATAAAAAGATATTGGTAACAGACATGATGATTTTATCCACCCAACCGCCGAGATAGCCGCTGACGATGCCGAGCACCGTACCGAGAACGACGGTGAAAATCGCCGAATAGAAAGCTATTTCCAAAACGGAGCCCGTTCCCGCAATCACCTGACGGAACACGTCTCTGCCGAGCCAATCCGTCCCGAAGGGATGTTTCAGGGAGGGCATGAGATAGCTGTTCGCCATGTCGGTATTGGAGTCATACGGAAAAATCATGGGTCCGAAAATCGCCACGAGAATGAAAAAGGCGAGAATGGAAAACCCTACGATTGTTTTGCCGTTAGAAAAGACTTTTTTCAGTCCGCGAAGCAGCGACGAGCCGAATTCTCGCATGACGCGCGCAAAGGCGGAAAGAAATTATTTTCCTTTGTTTCCTGTGCCATAAGCTCACCCCTTTCTTACGCGCGGGTCGACCAGCGGATAGATGAGATCCACGACGAGGTTGACGAGAATGACCATCGCGGCGGAAAAGAAAATCAATCCCTGTACGACCATGTAATCTTTATTTACGATACGATTGGATATTTCCAGACCTATGCCCGGATAATTGAAAATGCTTTCCATGAGCGTCGCGCCGCCGAACAACGCCCCGAACGATACGCCAAACTGCGTAATGAGCGGCAAAAGAGCGTTCTTTTTCATGTATTTGCGGCGTATCAGTCCTTCGCTCAGTCCCCTCGCGCGGGCCGCGAGGATATAGTCCTCTCCGAGCACGCCGATACAGCTTCCGCGCATGTGCAAAATCCAGTTGCCCGTCTGCACGATCGTATACGACAAAATGGGCAGGAAGGCGTAATACAGCACGTTCAAAATAAAGGGAAGATTAAACCCCGGCGTCACTTTGAAAGCGTCGTAATTGTTCTGTGCGGGGAACCATTTGAGCTGATAGGCAAATACGATGACGAGAATGAGCGCGATGAGATAATCGGGCACGGACCCCGAAACGGCGATATAGCCGGACGCGACTTTGTCGGCCACGCCCTTGCGCTTTTGCGCGACAAATCCGCCCACTGCAATCCCGATAAAGAAACTGATGAACAGCGATACCGAGGAAATGAACAGCGTCCAGGGCAGCCTCGTCGCAATCAGGCTGTTCGCGGAGACGCCCGTTTCGAGGTAAGAATTTCCGAGTTCTCCGCGGAACAGACCGCCCATGTACCGAACGAAAGCCTGAAAGACATTTTCGTTCGGGTCGTAGTTGAGGAGTCCCGCCGCAAGTTCATAGGCCCTGTCGAAGGTAATGCCCTGTTGATTTTGGAGTTTGAGGGCATATAATTCGACGATGTCGCCCGGAATCATGCGCAGGAGGAAAAACAAGGCGATAATCGAAAGCGCCAAGGTAACCAGGGATATGCCGATTTTCGCAAAAAAGTAACTGTACTTTTGAAAGAAGCGACCGCATACCCCGAAAAATTTTTTAATTTTGGATTTCCCGGGGGGCGTCGCCGCCCCGACGGGATTCATGCTTTCGTTCATAAGTCAATCCTTTTATACATTCGGCTGATAGATGCCGTTAATGAACATATAGTTAGTGGCATATACAAGATTTGTGCGGGCGACTTCAAAGAAGTCGTCCGTTCCCGCTGCGGGAACGTAAGTCACGTTTCTGTCCTTAGACCAATATTCTTCGAGCGGCACGCCGCTGATTTTCCCGACGTTGAGGGTAGAAGCGGTAACGTTCTGGAAGAACTGAATTCCGAGGTCCATATTCGCAAGGCCCGTATTGAATACGTCCACGAGATAGGTGAGATCTTCCTCGTCTACGGAGTAGAAAGAGTTAATATACGCTGCAAATTCATAAGTTTTTTCGTCTCCGTCCAATCCGTCGAACACGAGTTTCACGTTTCCTGCTTTTTGTGCATCTTCGTAATCGGTAGGATATCTGTCGACGTGAATCCACTGCGAATAGACGCTGGAAAACTGATTATAAGAGCCGGTGGGATAGGAGAAGGACATATTCAAGTCCGTCCATTCCAGCATTAAATCATAAGGGCAATTTTCCGCCGTCGCATTGGAATAGAAGTTGCTAGATTTGAGAAGGTCCACCGTTATGCCGAAATTAGTGAGCTGAGCGGCAGCCGCTTCCGCCGCGGTAGAGGCAATATCCGAAGTGCTGGAGTGCTGGCATTTTTGTACACACCCGATTTGTTTTTAGAAGCAGACTTTTCAGCCTGCTTTGCTGTCCTTTCTACTTCTTCAATACTGTCGGGCAATCGCTTTTTAGTTATATGCTGGTCTGTAAAGTTAAAAGTAATGACTACTTTGTCTTTATATAAGATAACTTCTCGTATAAAGTTTCTTACTATCAACTTTCTCGCGCCGTTGCTTTCTATATCGCCGCACACGGCTTTTTGAAAGAACTCTTTAATGAGTTCGGGCGTCAGATAACTATACGTCCGCTGTTTTGCCTGTTCAATATCGAAATCGTATTGAGATATTTGCGTTTCAAGTTCTTTTAGTCGAATTTTCGTTTGCTCGGTTATAATACCTTGCTCAATAGCAGAAATCAAATTTGCCGATGCTTTTAATGCGTCGGCTCTTTTTTTCTCCAACGATTTTATAACGGTGCTTTCCTGTGTTTCATTTTGGTGAAGTTTGCAGATATACTCCACAAGCGCGTCCAAATTATTATTGTCGTAAAGCATTTTCCACGTTTCATTAAAAACCAAATCTTCCAACTCTTTGCGGTGAATAGTCATTGTGCCGCATTTTTGTTTCTTTCTGCGTTTCGATAAGCAAGTATAATACTTATAAACCGTGCCCCAACGGTTTGTAGACGTAACGCCAACCATAAATTGCTTGCAATCACCACAAATAAGTTTTCCCGAAAGCAAATAATCAAACCTTTCTTTTTTGCTACCCGGTGAGTGCTTATTGGCGTTTCTAATTGATTGAACTGTCTGCCACGTTACTTCATCAATGATTGCGGGATAAATATTCGTATAAACGGTATCGCCGTGTTGAACTTTACCGATATACTTTGTGTTTTGAATTATCTTGTATATACGCTTATCGTCAACGTAATGCCCGCTTTTGGTTCTTATTCCACGAGCGATTAAGTTATCGGCTATACTTTTTCCAGTTTCGCCTTTTGCAAATCGCCTAAAAATCTCCTGTACAATTTCCGCCTCGAACGGATCGATAACGTTCTTTTTGTCTACAACTTTATACCCGAATATCTGCATACCGCCGGTGTAATTACCTTTACGATAACTTTCGTTCAGTCCGCGCAATACTTTTTGCGAAAGTTCTGCCGAATAGTATTGGTTCATACCTTCAAGCAAACTTTCAAGGATAATACCTTCGGGGCTATCGGGAATATTCTCCATAGCAGATATAACTTTAACGCCATTATTGCTTAAAGTGTGTTTATGTATAGTCGTTTCATACTTATTGCGGGAGAAACGGTCTAATTTATACACCAAAACATAGTCCCACTGACGTTTATTACTGTCTTTAATCATACGCTGAAAGTCAGGACGCATATCATTCGTTCCCGTCATTGCTCGGTCGATATAAGTATCAACTATCAGTATATCGTTATTTTTGGCGTAATCCTGACAGACACGAAGTTGCCCCTCAATAGACTGCTCGGTTTGGCTATCGCTCGAATACCTTGCATAGATTACTGCTGTTTTCATAGTGCTATTAACTCCTTTAACTTATTTTTTGTCTTTCGACGGAAACCGAACAATCCGAGAACGGCGGAGCCGTCAAGGATAAAGAAAAAAATATTGGATATAGTCTGTTTGTTTATAGTTCTCACAATAATTTTTTCCCTTGACGGAAACGACGGGCTTGGATTAGGCTTTCCACGAGAAAGAAAAAACGTCTTGTTTCTTCCTTGTCCACAAGATTACGAGTTAAAGTCGCAACTTCTTTGCGAGTTCAAAAAAAATACTTCAAAAAAAATTTCAAAGTCGAAAAAATCCTGCGAGTTTGGTTGTTATCCTTTCCACAAAAAAGGAGAAACCTTATGAAACAGAATAGTAAAAACAACCTTGAAGTTGAAACAATTGGCGTTCCGATTATCGACGCGCTTTCGACAGAAGATAAAAAGGCATTTGCAAAGGCTCTTTTATTGTGTGCTATTGAATACTACAAAGGTCAAAATGAAAAAGACGATAAAAAGAATTAGTTTTCAGATATTAGTTGTCTGTGCGGCACAGTATAGATTTGACTTTTTTTCTAAAAAATAGTAAAATATAAAAGCCAACTCCGAATAATGCCGTTCAACGGCAAAGTTCACAACAAATATATTTCAGTCTTTGAAGTATCATAGGCAACGCTTATGCGCATACCTAAACATCGGTAGATATATCGTCCGTGTTTACAAACAGTATGCTCGCATTGCGTTTTTTCGTGATACTTCATTTGTTGTGAACGGGGTTGGCGCTCAAACGGTCGGTATTCTATATTTGCCGCTCTCGTTTGGGGGCGGCATCTTATTTTTTATAAGTATCATAGCCGCAAAACATTCGGGGCTGTGATATGGAAAGAAAAACTGCATTTATCGGACATAGACAAGTATGTTTTATAGAAAAAGTTAAGGAACGGTTGCAAAACGCCATTGAACAATGCATCAATGACGGTTGCAGCCATTTTTTAATGGGAACACACGGCGAATTTGATAAAATGGCATTAGACGCTTGCCGTTTTGCCAGAAAGCAACACCCTAATATAAATATTGAAGTAGTATTAACGAGTTACCATATTATAGAAAAGAAAGATAGCCTTGATTATGTTCCGTATCAAGACGTAGAAACAGTTATTTTTGATATTGAAGATTTGCATTTCAAGCAGCAAATAACCGCAAGCAACAGGCAAATGATTGACGAGTGCGATACACTCATTTGTTATGTAGATAAAAAACAAAATCCAAGCGGGGCAAAAACTGCTATGAATTACGCTCAACGCAAGGGGCTTGAAATTATAAATTTATTTAGCGAAGAAGATAGTCCGACATTTGGTATGACTGCCGATGAAGCAAAAATCTATTGGAAAAACTATCTTTCTGGCATTAGAAACGTAAAATAGGGGCTTTATAGTCCTTATTTTTGTAATTTAATTAAATTTCAAAGCGGAAAATGCTTGACAAATCAATTTTCTTGTGATATGATATTTATGTAAATTTCAAAAAGGACGTGTGTCAAGTGGAACTACAATCTCTCGCAAACATAATACAAGGCAACATTCCGACACGAATAGAAGTTCCAACAGGTCAATCCGTTGAAACGATTACTATGCAAGAACTTAACTATATTGCTAACGTTTCGGACGATTTGCCCATTGAAAAATATATAACCGTTCAAGGCGATAAAATCGGGACTTACTCTTTAACAAAAGAATACGACGTAGTTGTCGGATTGAGTTCGGGCAAAGCAATCG
>ERZ1106923.644-NODE-644-length-10990-cov-16.880201_pt1 | contig 10990 bp, 22 predicted proteins | sample MGYA00403657_ERZ1106923 | MGnify/ENA primary metagenome ERZ1106923 (study PRJEB35170, sample SAMEA104062425) | human gut metagenome | biome: human gut; feature: human-associated habitat; material: faeces | place: Denmark | collected 2012-06-19 ...
AAGACGTCGTCGTCGTCGTCTTCTTTCCGGGAATCATTTCCTTCAGTCTTTGCATTCTGTACTGAACACTTGAAACGCTAACGCTTGCCTATTCTGTCGAAACAAAAACGGTCCCCTATGGCCCAATTCCGTATTCGGAGCCAGTTCCATCCGAATTCCTCTGGCGTGAAACACAGCGTTTCCAACGAAACAGCACAATAGATACAAAAGCACTCTTCCTATTGCCTAAGATACAAAGAATACAACGTCTCAAGTCCATGCAAAGACAAGCTCGCGAAAGGAGGAGTTGTGGGTGCGTCTACACGTTATCCCTCACGACTAACTCAAACCCGTAGTCTGATCCTTCTTCCCAAAGATGCTGTACAACACGATTGCAACCACGATCAAAACCACCAAAAAGAAGATCAGGCCCATGATGATCTTATCCGTCATCATACGGACCAGGTACGTCTTGATCAACTACAGGGAATGGAGGCAAAGAAGAACCCACCTGCTCCGATCGTTTCAGCTGGTTGTCGATGCCCTCCACGTCTCCCTTCATACCACTGATCTGATTCGTCTGATTCGCCAGCGTCTCCGTCGTCGCCAGCGCCACCTGCTTGGTCTCCTGGAGGAGCATCAGCGTATTCTTCGCCGCATCGATCGTCTTTCCCTGCGTCTACGCCATGAACGCCGCGTAGCCACACCCACCTGAAGCGCGTGCTGAATCAGCATGTCTCCGCCTTCCACGCCCTCGTTCTCTGCACATGACCCCGAACTACAGAACTCACTCGGTCCGCCAAGAAGATCCTTTCTCTCCATGGACTGGAACTGGAACTTCAAATCCGACTGGAGGACTTTGATGCGGTCGGCAAACGCGGCTTTCTTCTAGAGAATGACACGGAGGCACTACCAGCACATTTAAGTAATTGAATTGGGACTCTCTCGGCAGCTTCTTGATTTGCACGGAGAAGGCGTCCAAGTTGTCTTTGGCTTCATTCATCTGCGTATCAAGCGAAAAGGAAAACGAAAACGAGGTTCTTCGACTCCGAAAGGAGCATTCTCTTTTCATCCGTCGTTGTATCCTCTGTGATTTGGCGATAGCTGTTCTCAGCCTTCGACAACGCGTCTTCGACGTCATCGACCCATCCATCAATTGCTGACATGACTGCTCGGAAAGGGAAAGGGTTTGTGAGTGGAACAGGATATGGATGATGCTGGATCGGAAAACGGGGGATTGTTGGGGTGAGAGCGTCCAAGGAAGCAAGCGTGTGTGGGGAGTAGTGGCTGGTCTTGTGTGGTGATACGGGGGCAAGGAAGGGTTTCATCGGAGACATGGCGTCTTCCAAGGGAAGTGGGAGTGTCTGCTCTGCCTATTGAGATGTACAATGATCTGGAGTGCTTTCTATCGTCGGAAAGGATGATCCTCTTCATGCATGAAAAGCGATCTCTCGACCCATTCATACACACGATAACAAACAGCAAAAACGACGAACTACTCATCTGGGTGAATTGTCGAAATGCAGCACCACTTCCCCTACGCCTCACACACGCAGCCAGCGCCAACGTCAAACTTCTGCTTCCACATCCGCACGCAGTTGTCGTCCCCGCTCGACGCGAGGACAGTCCCGGTGATGTTCCACTCCACTCTCCACACGTCGCGCCCGTGCTCGCGCAGGCAGTCCGTCATGGAGCACTCGGTGGGAGAGATCTGGTAGATGCGGATGCACCCGTCCTACGCTTAACGCGAAGAGGAGACGCAAACGGAACAGCCCGCCGCAATCGTCTCGTAGTCCTTCCCGATGTTGTTGCTCCACGCGATGCTCCGCACCGCGCTCTCGCTGTCCTGGAGAACGCCGCGCTGCTCCCACACGTGGCTGTCGGAGAGCTCCCAGATCTCGGCGTCCTCGTCCGTTCCGATCGCCAGACTCATGGGGTGGTTGCGCGACTTGCACCACGACAGGCAGTTCACGGGCTTGTTCACCTGGAAGGAAGAATCGCTCGTCCATGTCCATATCTGGAACGTATCCACCGGTTTGAATATATAAACAGACTCGTCCTTGCAGCAGATCGCCTAGGCATCAAACTCCCCTCCGTTCGTCACCAAGTACAACCCAAAGCAGCTGGGGCAGAACGATATATCGAGCGGCGAGAGGCTGTTCGTGGCGATGCTGCAGCGCTTTATCCACGTCTTCTTCTTGTCATCGCCAATTGTCTCCTGGTAGATGGCGACCGAGTCGTTGTGCAGGCAGGCCGCGAAGATCTGGCCAAAAATGGGGTGCGCCCAGTCCACACGACTAATCAAGGAGGTATGTGCTTTGATTTCTGATTGCAGTTTCCACTCGTCATTCACCAGATTCCACACTCTCAAATACCCGTCTGCAGACGCAGATACCATGCGCTTTCCGTAGTAGTCGAACGCCGTGTCGCTGATGAATTCGCGATGGCCCGACGGAATCTGCTTCACGCTGTTCTACGATTCATGCATCCCTATTGCGAGAAACCATTCTGTGAAACAAACAATGCGCATTACGCTAAAGGAACAGAGCAATTCGTGTAGTCGTACACGGTCCTGAGATGGGGTGGAAGGGGCGCAGTGAACTACATGAGAGAACAACACACTGACCTACACACATCTCCTCTCCGCCCACCGGCACCCGCATTCTCCAGCAGTGCAAGTACAGCGCCTTTTCGTCGATGTCCATGTCCAGTCCGCGCGTCCGTCTCCGGTTTCCGTACTTCCCGTCGTTCAGAATCTCGATCCCCAGTCCATCCTTCAGATGCACGCGGATCTGGTGTGTCTTCCCCGTGTACAAGCGGCACTTCATGAACAGAACGGGGCCCTTCCTGGAGAGAAGGGAGTATCCGGTAATCGCCACATCGCCATTCGATCTGACGTGCGAGGGAAAGGAAGATGTCGTTAGTGGAGAAATACGTGTGTCCACGCAGCGATACAGCGGTCCCGTCACCTGGTCTGTCTACAGGGAACTCCACACCGACGCTCAAACCCGGACGATGTGCGAGCGAATCATGCCCGCCGTTGGAAGACGTCGCTGCGAAAACGAGCGGTCGTACCCTGCCGCGATGTACGTCTTCGCGATGTGGCGCGAGGCGAACGCCGTCCCGAGCGCTCTGGCCGTCTCTCGATCCTTCGCCACCAGAAGGACCCCCGTTGTTTCCTACGATAAAGGCAGGGAAGGAGGGCGACCCGATCCAGACGATGCACGGGATAGAAGAGATCGGACGGAAAGAGCGAGTGCAGAAGAGAGTAGATGCAGTACTGCGAGGTTGGGGACGGCTAGGGGAAAGCGAGGAGAATCCAACTACCTGGCAGCACAAGTTCGCCGGCTTGTTCAGTACGATGAGGTGGGGATCGTTGTAGAGAATCCGCTTCGACAGGTTGAGGATCGGCGGAGACGCCAAGTCGATGGGTCGAACACTCCGATCCTTTTCAATCTTTTCGAAACAGTCGGGAAGGTGGACGGTGCACTTCCTAGTGAAATGGTCTCCGGGACGAAAACGGACTCTAGGACTCATTCGCTCGTTTCCCTCTTCCCACTTTGTACACTTCGATTCCACCATTTCTTCCATGTAGATCTTCTTCTCGCGCAGCTCCCTCTGAATCAGCGAAAACGGTATCTATCTCTCACAATCATAGACCAAAACTACCCTCGGGTATTTATCGCGGATGAACTTATCCACACGCGTTCCGATGTACTCCTCGCCAATCTCAAAGTGGACGCATCGAAGGAATCGGTGGAAATAGGGACAGCATCGCAGCGAGCGAGGACATAGCATTCCCACTCCCCTCCCGTTGAAACAGAAATGAAATGGAGTCCAAGACGGAGTGGCCGACGATTCACCCAACGTCAATAAGGGACGAGATTGATGCGATTTCGGTATGGATGATCGAATCGGAGTGATGGGTCCAGATTCCAGATTCCCTCATCCTCGACTCTCCGAAAGCGGTTTCTCCGATAGACGATCCGTTTGTAAAAGACGTACGCTCTCAGCGTCACTGGTCACGCTGTTTAGGTGAACGGCCTTGTTCGCCGAAATGATCTATTGATATCCACACAGTCCGATTTGGTGAGCGCGAAGACCCTGCTCCTTGTAGGCTGTTCCTGTGCCATGTCCCCGTAGGTCCGCTATTGGTGTCTCTTGCAAGCCTACAGTCGTATCAATCAGCAGAGGGAACATTCAGTGCCTTTGCGGAGTGATGAAGTGAAAGCGCTGCTCGAGCGAAACGAGTTCGTGGGCTGCAACGGCGACGTATCTATGGATGCGTTCAACGCATTTCGTGACGAGTTCGAGCACTGCTCGAGCGACACATCTCGCTGCATTGCCTTTCTTCAGGGAGTGGGAAGTACTCGTGAGCGTGGCCATTCATTCTAGACAAAAGCATTGCCATTCCGATCAGTCGCGAGGAGTTGGCGAGCATTCCCCCCTCGTCTCCTGAGCAGATCGAGAAGGATCTGAAGCGAGAGTCGCTCGTGTTCAATGGGTGCGAAATCAACGGCGCGCAAGGGTATTCCTTCTGGAGACCCTGAATCGTAGTCTGCAACGCATTCGGCAAGCGATTGCATCCGCTCTGCACGTAGACGCAGTCCGTCTCTCGGAGGACGAGCGGGACGCGCTGGTGGCGACAACCCTCCAGAGAATCACACGAACGCGGATAGGAGAGTACTGCTACAGCGTGCTTTGTATCACCGATCATAATTCGATGACGTGTAGTGCACCTCCTTCCGATGAGAGAGGGATCGTTGATCATCACCGTCAGCAACGAGGATTCCTTCCCCATTGAAGTCCAGATGCACTACGGAGCATTTCGGAAGAACGACGAGTGGAAGTGGGGCGTCTGTATGAGCGCGCTCTTCTCCTTCAAGTACTCCGTATGCTCTCGTTCTGGAAGTGAGCAGTAGATTGTCAGTATACACGACGAAACGAATCAGATGGAGCAGGTTGCCAGTGTGACCATGCGATGCCACTATTCTTCCTGCACGGGCGTGGCAGAGTTTAAGGGCGAGGACGTGGACGGGTATGGCGACGTGTCCATTCATATTGAAGTGTGACGGTGGTGGGCGTTTCATCGTTGTTTGTTTTCCCAAAACCTCCTTGAACTGATGTTGGGCAAACGAATTCTCACCTCGAATGCGTGGAAGAGCGCTGGTAGATGCCTTTCTACAGCAAATCCGATTCGTTTGAGTATGACCGAGGAATTGCCGGGGTTTGGCTCCATTTCGCCTCCTCTCAAGCGTAGCATTCCGAAATTGAAGCCGGCGCGAGAACTGAAGCGTCCGGAAACGCTTTCGACGACGCTTCCCTGCGGTCTTACGGTTGCCACGAGAGAAACCTATGAAACGGTGATCGCCTCGCGCAGACAATGACGGTATAGGTGAGCTCCATTGGCGTGTTCGTCGGGTCGGGCAGTATTGATGAGCAGGGTGAGTTTGGTGCCGTCCGATTACGACCAGAGAATGAGCACGGCTGCGCATATATGATGGAGAAGATGGCCTTCAAATCAACGGAGCAGACGTCGAGAGAAGCCATGGTGAAGTATTCCCGCTGTTGGTGCGAGTGATGAATAGGAGCTTGGAGGATATTGGAGCAAATGTCATCACAAGGAGCGGAAGAGACAGCATCTTCTACTCCGTGGATACGCTTCGTGGAAACGTGGAGAAGTGCGTGAGCATGCTGGCGGAGTCGGTGATGTGTCCACGCCTCATGGACGACGAGATCGAAGAGGCGAGCGTATGGCTCGACTGCCGTCCTCAGCCGTAGCATATATTGGAGTACGAGAACGAGGACAGCATGATAAAGCGCGAGTACTCGATCTTCTCCACGGATGTACCCATGTTCTCTGTCGTTCACTGTAGTACCTCCACGCTGCCATGTACGGAGTGAAGTCGCCCTACGGCCACCCTCTGCGCTATCAGAACCCGAACATGTGAGAGTGCCGGATGGAGATGAGGTGCAGGAACCACGCCATCCTCTCCGGGTATTGGAAGAAGCACTTCGTGCCGTCCAACATGCGCATCGTCGGCATCGGCGTGAATCACGATGAATTCGTGAAGCTGGTCTCCAAGTACTTCACCTACTCCTCCGCGCCCTCCACGATCCAGCGCCCAGCCGGCGACTCCAAGATCGTCGTGGGTGGGAGTTACCACTGCGATGTGGAGGGAATGGATCAAGTCCAGGTCAATTTAGGTCTGCACTGCGCGGGGTGGACGTCAAAACGCAGGAATTGGGTCATGGGGTCATTTGGTAGACTTGGTCCCGATTACCCTCCTGCAGACCCTGATGGGCGGCGGCAGCATGTTCAGCGCGGGCGGTCCCGGGAAGGGCATGTACAGTCGTTTGTACAACGTGGGGTGTGTTGGGATAAACTGAGTCGCAGGACGTAATGAACCGCTACGGCTGGTTCGAGTCGTGCAACCTTCAGTTAATGATGTACCGAACGCAGGGACTGATCACGCTCCAATGTATCTTTCGTTAGGGGAGTTGACGGAGTAGGTTTGGTCCCGCTGACGTACGTGTCGCCGACGACGAAGATTCTGTGCGACCACATCCGCCGTTTGGTGAGCGAGCCAGCGGGCGACGAGGAGTTCACGCGCGCGAAGAACCAGCTGAAGAGCATGGTGTTCATGAACCTGGAGCAGCGTTCGGTGTACTGCGAGGAGATCGGTCAGCAGTTCTTGTCGTTCAACCACCACAAGCCGCCAGAGCAGTGGGCGAAGGAGATCGACCTGGTGAAGAAGGAGGACATCATGGAGGCGATGAAGGACGCGCTGCAGTACCCCATTGCCTTCAGCGTGTTTGGGAAGGACGTGAGGAAGGAGCTGAACACGCTTCCTCCTGTGGACGGGATCCGTAGCTATTTGGAGATGCCTTACAAGTGGTGTGTTTGTTGTGAGTGGTGATTTCATTTGTGTGAGTGGGTTTTTCACTTGTTATGAGTGGAGGTCTTTCTTCAAGTGGAGGTCTCACTCGTATCAATGAAGACCTCACTCATGAAAAGACCCCACTTCTAGTGAAAGTCTCACTCGTGTGAGTGGAGGTCTCACTTCAAATGAAAAACACACAAACGAAATCTAACAAACAAAGGAGATGGAGAACACAGCCGCCGCCTCCTCGCACATCAGCGTCCACTCGCCGTGAATCAGCACGTACGCGTTCGTTCTGTCCACCTACCCATGACTCCACAGTGCGTCTCCCACCAGGCGCAGCTCCTCGTTCGTGAGGACGAACTTGACCGTCTTCGCCTCGCCCGCCTCCAGATGCACGCGGTCGAACGCCACCAGCGCCTTCAACGGGTAGCCCGTCTGACCCGCCTACGCGTGAGCTCACGCCCCAGCGCCCACCAGCGGCGACTTGGCGAACAGCAACACGCTCTCGTCGCCCTCGCGCTCGCCCACGTTCTTCACCGTCACGAACACCTCCACGCGCAGCGTGCGCTCCAAGTAGCGACTCAGACGCAGCGAGGGCAGCTCGCCCACCTCGATGCGGTGCTTGAACGTCGTGTACGAGAGACCGAAGCCGAACGGGTACAACACCTTCTCCGTGAAGAAGCGATAACTGCGGCCCGGGAAGCCCGTCACGGGGTTGGGTCGCATGTTCATGTCGAAGAAGTCGATGGACTGAATCGTGCTGTCGAAGTACCCCGTGTTGACGAGTCGGCCGCCTACGCATCACGCCCGTGGAGGGAACGTACTCGGATTCACCTTGCCCACCAGGATCTCCGCCACCGCCGTGCCGCCGAACATGCCCGTGTAGCCTGCACTGAGAATGCCGACCACGCGGTCGTTCGCTTCGTACGCGCTCAGGTCCAGCGCGCCGCAGCCCGAGAAATACACCAGAACGACGTCGCAGCGCGTCTGCTCGAGAATCAGGCGGATGAGACGACGCTGCCCCTCGGGAAGAAGAATGCTCTCGCTAGAGAATGAGACGACGAGACAGAAGAAACCGGTCCCGACCTTCGCTCTCGATGTCTTGGTTGATGCCCACGCCCAGAACGATGAGCGAAGCGTCGCGCAGCGCCTTGAGTCCTTCGTCGTCGATCTCCTTGCACAGCACGTCGGAACATGTCTACTGTTCATCACAGCGCGATCACTGTACGTGCACAGCGGTGGTCGCGGGCATCACGGACTTCAGTCCCTCAGCCAGCGACACGATATGCTCCGGCACGCCCTCGTAATTGCCCAGCATCACGTCCGTGTCCTCCGCGAAGGGACCCGTCACCATCACTTTTCCCGCCTGCTCCGCCGCGACGGGCAGCTTGCGGTTGTGGTTCTTCAGCAGCACGATGCCCTCACGCGCGGCGCGCAGCGACAGCGCCTTGTGCTCCGGCGTGTTCAGACGGTCCAGTCCGTACTGCGTGTACACCTGGCTCTCCGCCGGGTCGAAGAGGCCCAGACGCATCTGGACCTTGATCAGGTTCACCAGCGCTAGTGGTGATGCCCCCACGATTCGAGTACACGAATCCACCTCCTTCTCCTGAATCGCCTCCTTCTCCACGGCGTGCTTCACGTGGTCCTTGTAGTACGAGCCGCAGTCAATGTCGCACGACGCCTTCATGGCTACTCGTCACGCGCCTCACACACTCCCACCGAACATCACCGTCGTGTCGCTGTCGTTGGTGTAGTGGTGGTAGTGCTCGATCGTGTCCACCGCGTCGCAGTCCGACGTGATGTAGCCCTCGAAGCCCCACGAGTCGCGCGCCGTGCCGTACAACAGCTCCTTGTCGGCGCATGCCGGAATCCCGTTGATGGAGTTGTAACTGCACATCAGTGCCGACGCACGCGCCTTCTTGACGCAGTTCTCGAACGGGACCTGGAACCTAGAGGTGAGGGCGGCGGAAGGCAGCGACGTGTCCTTCATGTCACGGTCCGTCACCTTGGCGTCGAACCAGAAGGTGCGCACTCCGTGCCAATTGTCGAGATCGTACGCGGAGTAGTGCTTGCAGCAGGAGGAAACCTGTGCATTCAGTCTATTAAACTAAAACTACCTTCAGATAGCGATCGTCCTCGCCTTCCTGCATGCCGCGGACGAATTCGACTGCGTACGTCGACGTGAGGAAGGGATCCTCGCCCGGCGTTTCCTGACCACGACCCCAGCGCGGATCTACAGATCGGACTCACGAGAAGGAAGCACCTCTGTAGATGTTGACGTTGGGAGACCAGTACGTGAGATTGGCGTGGCCCACGTTGCTCATCGCTCTCGCCTCGGTGGAAATCGCGGAGGCGATGCTTCGGAACAGTTGACGGTCAAACGACTGACACGTGAGACTCACCTGCGGGAACACCGTCGCGTATCTACTCGTCATCCCATGCCCCTCTCTCTACGGGGTCGGCTCCTCGAATCGGACACCGGGCGACTTGCCCACGCCGTGGAGCGCCTCCGACCACCACTCGTAGGCGGGAATGCCCAGTCGATCGACGCTCTCCGCCGTGTTTCCCAGCAGACCGATCTTCTCGTCCAGCGTCATTCTGGATACGAGAGTCTCCGCACGCTCTATCCAAATCAGACATTAAGCAATACACTACCCTGAAAGGAGAGCTTCGTATCACACCATGGCTCTGATTTCCAGGGCTCCTTGTCGCAGGGTCTATCTTTGCTGACGCACAGGACCGCTGCGAGGATCAAAACGAAAACAGCACACTTCATTGAAAATGGATGCTATATTGACTAGATACGAAATAGCCGAAAAACCCGATCACGCAATCCCCAGTTCTCGTCATAGAAGCAAGCTATGGACGGTCTTGAAGGTGGAGTGACTAGCACTACGGAGGTAGTACCGGACCCCAATGTCGTTCTCGTGTCTTCGTCGCTTTCCCTCGTCTTTTCGCTGGCGATGATTCTCTTGTACTGCTCCAACAAGAACCTTCGGAAGGGAGCGCGAGGGTATTTGCTGATGATCAATATTTGTGACTTCGGCTCGGCCCTCTTCTTCTTCCTCTCCGCGCTGGATGCTCCGTACATCAACTCGCGCATCGTTCGAACCATCGAGGTAGCACTGCTCTCCGCCCCGTAATTCCCTAGGCGTACGGAATTCAGTTTTTCTTCACTGCGAGCTATTGCTGGTGCAACCGCTATGCTGTCCATTTGTAGTGCATGGCGTATTTCCGTCTCCCGTAGATACAACCTTGTGGTTCTTCATAACGACCTTCCCCTGAAGCACTGGAGAAACCGGATACTGGGATGGCTGTATCCAATCGCGTCGTGCATTGTACTGTTCGTGCTGCAGTGCTTTGAAGCGGGCGTGGTGGGAGACTGCAATCGTGTGTGGTAGGCGCTGTTTTTGGGTTTGAACGGCAGGCTGTGGATCAGCAACAGTTATTCCAACGGCTTCTGGGCGCAGATGGGCATGCTCTACATTCCCGTGGGCATTCTCATCGTGATCGACATGGTGGGCTATTGCGTCGTTTCTCACACGTAGGTCTTATACTTCGTCGTTGTGTGCAAGTCGATCGGAGAGGAGCTGCAGTGCAGCATCATCTTCCGCAGTCTGCTGTACGTGCTCGTCGCGCTGTTCTGCATCGGGTGGAGCGCGTGGGACCGCGTCTGCGTCTTCTTCAACAAGAGGCCATTCCCCTTCTCGTTTGACATCATCTCCCTGTCTGTCCCCTTGCTGGTGGGACTTGGTTCTTTCTATCACGCGTAGGGATGCCTGAACGTGTGCGCCTATTCCCTAAACAAGTTCTTCTTTACGGCGTTCAAGGGAGAGTCGGATCCGTCCGTTGACGGCACTACCGTGCTGATGGAGGAGAGTGTACCATGGAACGTTCATAGCAGAGGATACTAGCTGTTGGCTGTTTGTTTCCGCCCAATTCGATTCGCGCGAGTGGCTCCCGAAATCCTCTCCATTTTGGTCGCCCGTTCCCTCTTCCGATTCTCCATGATTACGCACTGTAGGCGCTCGCTCGTTTGTCGCTCACACTGTAGCAACACTGAACACGCGTTTGGAGAAATGGCAACGTTGTTGAAGTCTTTTGGAAGGATGTGCAAGGGCCTG
>ERZ1106923.645-NODE-645-length-10974-cov-17.131422_pt1 | contig 10974 bp, 22 predicted proteins | sample MGYA00403657_ERZ1106923 | MGnify/ENA primary metagenome ERZ1106923 (study PRJEB35170, sample SAMEA104062425) | human gut metagenome | biome: human gut; feature: human-associated habitat; material: faeces | place: Denmark | collected 2012-06-19 ...
CAAGGGCAAGGGCAGAGGCAAGGGAAAGAAATAGTCTTTTATGGAGGGGTTTGTTTCAATGAAAGAGGGGATTCCGACGGGAGAGAGCGAGATTCAATCGAGATTCAAATGAGCGACATTTATCCCCAAAGCGGCGCTTTGTCTTCATTTTTCGACCATTCTCCAGAGAGCCACATTTTCTTTTGGAGAAATGCAGCTTCTCGTCAAGACTGTTTCTGGAAGAACGCTTGCTCTTGAAGTCCAGCCCACGGAGACCGTGGAGTCTGTGAAGATGATGCTTCAGGAGAAGGAGAACGTCGACGCTGACCACCAGCGCCTCGTTTTCGCCGGCAAGGAACTCGACGACGCTCAGGCCATCGGTTCCTACCACATTTCGGGTGAAGCCACCGTTGAAATGCTCTTCAAGATGGCTGGTGGTGTGATCGAGCCCACCCTCGCCGCCCTCGCCAAGAAGTACAACTGCGAGAAGATGATTTGCCGCAAGTGCTACTCTCGTCTTCCCCCTCGTGCTCACAACTGCCGTAAGAAGAGATGCGGACACAGCAACCACCTCCGCCCCAAGAAGAAGCTGAAGTAACTGGGTTCTTGTGTACCATAGTGTTTGTTTGTTTCAAAGGAACAACGATACAGGTTGCCCGTTAGCCACGGGTGGGCGAGAATCGAATCCATAGACGGGCGCTTGGCGGGGTCGGGGCTGAGGATGCTGGAGATGAAATCCTGGCAGAGACTCGAAATCGTGTCTGGATACACAATGGCGTTGTTCTTTATCGCGCGCTGCACCTCGACCAGCGTGTCTCCGGGATAGGGGGGCTTGCCCGTGCACAGTTCATAGGTGAGAATGCCCAGCGACCATATATCCGCCTACAAATGAAGCACAGTGGAAGGGAGCACGTTTGCGGTGTAATCCAGACCCTCGGCGATCTCGGGGGGAATGTAGGCCGGTGTGCCGCAAATCGTCGTGCGCGCCATTTCTGTGTGCACCGCCCAACCGAAATCGGACAGCTTTGGCTCTTCCTACGCATGACCAACACTCCCCGTACCAACTCCCTCTCCGATCAGCACGTTCTCCGCCTTTATGTCTCTGTGAATCACGTTCTTCTTGTGCATGTATTGCAAGGCGGTCGCGATCCGCTCGATCATCCACGCCGCCTTCTTCTCCGAAAAGGACCCCTCCCTGTCCAGCATCTTCTTGAGATCACCGTAGGGCCCGTACTCCATGATGATGTACACATTCACGTCGTCCCAGAAGTAACCGTACAGACCGATGATATTCGGATGGCTATTCATAAGGGACACGGAAGGGTCGTCACTTCAGATGTGACTGAACGGTGATCTCGTTATCGAGCAGGTCCACGATTCCTGAGCGCAGGATCTCCTTCTTGGTAATCGTTTTGATCGCAGCCACCATCCTGCTCCTCTTTTCGCGTGCCAGGTACACCTTCCCTGTTCTTTATGCACCAATACATTCCACATACCAAATCTCCCCGTTCCGATGCGTGCTCCAATCTCAAAATCCTTAATGGTCCAATAGCTGCAAGTCACGCCTCTCCACAAGAACAAACTTCGGCTCCATGCTGTATTTTGAATTGAACGCGCTCCCTTCAAAGACAAACGGTCTGGAACAAACAATACTAATACCGAGGCATTCCCTGCATTGGAGGATAACCCCTCGGGGGAATGCCCTGCATGGGCGGGTAGTTCCTCGGCGGCATTCCCTGCATTGGAGGATATCCTCTTGGAGGCATTCCCTGCATAGGCATTGGGTGCTGATGGAAAGCGGCCTGCGCCGCTCTCTGTGACTCAAGACGACGTGCTAACTACACATCACTCTCCCCAGCAGAATCGCACAATGTCCTTGATATGCGATTTGAAATAGTTTACATAGCTCTGCACGTGCTGGAAAATGCGCTTGTCGTACAGAATGCCCATCGGTCGGAGTTCCGCGTACTCGTGGTGAATCTCGCCGCGCTTGCAGTATGTGATGCGAAGAAGTCCGATTCGTCCTCTGCTGAACGACAGGAGGTACGGAAGATGGGCAGGGTTCTGCTGGAACATGCCATACACGCGATCGTCCACCTCTCTCTACGACTCATGATGATCATGCACCACTGTACGTCTCCGAGCAGCACGAACTTCTCGTAGAGCTGGATCGAGCTGACGAGAACGGTGATCTGTCCGATGAACCGATCGATGATTTCGTCCAGCTCCGTGTACACCTCGCCGCACAGACTCAGCTCCTTCCCCAGCATCGTCCGGTCCGACGGGTCCTTCTTGGACTCGAACACGTCGTACGACACGTAGTAGTCCTCCAGCATCTTGTACGTCAGCACGATCTGGTCAATGCCCTGCAGACTGGGACGGAACAGACAGCTGCCCACGGGCTGGTCCTTCAGGATGTCGATGGCGCCCTCCAGGTTCACGCAGAAGTAGTGGCTGTTGATGATGTTGCGCTTCACCAGCTGACGCGCACGTTGCTCCTCGCGCAGGCGGCGGTCCATGTCCTCCAGAATGCTCTTCTCCCACTCCTCCGGCTCCGTCTGGAAGTACGCGTCGTAGCGGCCCTGCGAGCGATAGCGGTCGTTCACCACGGAGGGACAACTCGACAGCACCACGTTGAAGTTCGCTATGTCGATGCTCAGCACGCGGCAGGTCAGCGAATCGCCCTACGCCTCACGCCCGTCACGCTCTCTCACCTCCTCGATGATGTTGCGCGCGATCTCGATGTCCTGTCGGTTGTCGCTGAAGTCGGGCCCGTTGATCACGCCCATCAGGTTGTTGTCCAGCTTCACCAGGATCTTCTGTCCCTCGATGACGCGAATCACGCGCGCGATCACCAGCGACCCCACGCGGAACGACTCCTCCGTCTCGCCCGACAACAGGTAGAACAGCTGCTCCGGCGACAGCGACGAAATCATGTCGCGCGAGTCCTGCCCGCCGCTCGTCAGCTCGTTGCAAATCAGTCGCAGCGGAATATCCCCGATTTCTGGAATCTGACTCTAACCGCCATCCGTCAGTCCTACCGCGTTCTCCATCATTCTCTCATCCTCGTACAGGATCAGCTCGTAGCGTCCCTCGTCGTCGCGCTTCTCGTAGCTCTCGTGATGAAGAATCACCTCCGCCACCGCCTCCTGACCCGTGCGACCCACCGTGTTCTTCGTCAGCTCCTCGCAGATGCGCGTCACCACGGGGTACAGGTGTGCGGGCACGCGCAGCATGTCCAGCACGTGGTACTCGCTGTCGTTCTTCACCTCCTCGATGTTCACCATACGCTTCACCGCGAACTCTACCCCTCACACAACGCACGCACGCGCACTCAGGAAGCCGTTGCAGTTCTTGAACACCACGTCGCCCAGCTCCATCACCGACTGCAGCTCCGACCGCTTGTGCAGCTTCGGGCCTTCTTCCGTCAGCTTGTTGACGAAGTCGCGCGCCTTGCGGTAGCCGAAGCCGGGAAGGAACTGAATGAGTGCTATCCGATGAAACGCCCATCCCACACCCACAGTACCCGTCGAGGTACGCCATCACGTCCTGGAGAACGACACCCGCCGACACCAGCTCGTTGCAGATCTCCATCACCAGCGTCTTGCGCAGGAACGACGGCGGGATCACGCTCTGATAGGGGTTCAGCTCAAGTCGGAGCAGGTCGCAGTCGTCGGGGTCGAGCGGGTTGTTATACAGCGCCGCCACCTCGCTCAGCGGGTTCTGGAAGTAGCGCGCGCAGTAAATGGCGAGCTTGTACTGCTGGAGCGCGTGCGGGTAGTACACGTCGTCGTCGCGCGCGAAGCGCATCTGCGCCACCGCGTCGTTGACGATGATCACTTCGGGCACGTCGCGTTGCTTTTCGTTCTATGCCTCACTCTCTCGCCTCTCGCCCACAGCGACAGCGCTCACGCGTTCGCTGATGTTCTTCTGGAGGAGACGCGTCTGGCTCAGCAGCGCGCCGTTCAGGATGATCACGTCCACCTCGTTGTTCTGGTAGATCTTGCACACGTTGTCCAAGAAGGAGTCCATGTCCGCCTTCACCACGGGACCGCCCTGACCCAGAATCGCGTGGTCGATCACCACGCCGTTCTCGTTCAGCACCGCCGCCGTGGAGGACGCCTGGCGCTCGCTGGAGAGGCCCAGCGCCAGCACCGTCGCCAGACGGTTCTACTCGTCAGGCACGCTCCACGCACCCACGTTCCGGTTCTGGTAGCCCTTGTACTGGATCATGTCGCGGAGGGCGCTCCCGCACTTGGCGGCGATGTCGCGGTACGACTGGATGCGGATTCTCTACCCCTCACGCCCGCTCGCCACGCCCACCTCCTTCAGATAGTCCACCGTCGCCTGCTGCAGCGTCGCGCAGCACGTCTGGATCGCCTGGCGCTGGAAGGCGAAGTACTCGGACGACGACGACGTCAGCAGCTGCTCCAGCTGCGTGCGGAACGTGGCGACGCCCTCGCTCACGTCCACGTCGTAGGTCAACAGGCCGTCGTTCACGCCCTCCTCCAGCAGCAGGAACTCCTCCTCGCGCAGGTCGTACAGCGGCTTGCGGCGCAGACGCTACGCGTCATGATGATCAAGCACCACTGTACCTGCAGACCGAACAGCGCGTGGCTGCCGTCGATCTCCTTCACGCCCTCCTCCGTCGGGTTGCTCGTGATCGTGGCGGTGTCATACAGCGCGTTGCGCGCCTGCATGATCACGTGCGGGTCGTAGCTCAGCAGCAGGCCGTACAGGATCGCCGCGTCGCTCAGCACGTCCGATGGATTCTTCTGCGAGGCGAGGCTCGGGTAGCGCTGGTACTGGTCCTGCACCAAGTCGTCCGGCGCCTAGCCGTCAGTCCAGCCACGCACGCCCACCATGCCCGGTTCTTGCGGCGTGGCGGTCTGGGTGTGGGACAGCAGGTTCACCTCCACGCGGTCCAGGTCCACGGAGAAGCGCGTCGCCAGGTCGAGGAGCTCCAGCGAAAACAGACGACGCACGCGCATCTCACGGCGCGAGGCGTGGCGTTTCACTGGCGCTTCGTCGCCGTTGGAGCCCAGCTGCAGCAGCGTCTGGAGGAGATTCGCGTAGGTCTTCAGCGCGTGGACGCGCTGCTCGTTGGGCGAGGCGAGTTCCGCCATGAAGTTCGTGACCAGACGCTTCAGGCACTCGCCGCCGTCCGACAGGTCCAGCGTCGCGAGGTGGTCGCGCACCTGCGCGAACGTGGCCTTCACGGCAGCCGTTGTGTTCTACACGTCACGGGGATGGAGCGCGCCCACGAGGAGTTCGATGTACTCGGCGTACAGCTCGCACACGTGCCACACGCCGGAGTCGGTGATGTCGGCGAGGTGGCGACTGGCGAACTTGACGATGAAGTGCGGCTCCAAGTGCTCCTCCTGCGGATGAGTCGTAGAGAGCAGAGCGTACCACGTAGAAGTGGAGGATTTGATTGATCTCCTCCTTCACCAGCGTCTCGTCCGCATTACCGAAATCGCAGTAGTTGCGGACCTGCATCTCGTTGAAAATCCACCCGCAGCAGTCCATCTTATCGTGGTAGTCCTCGATGACGCGGAGATCTACGCCTCAAGGCGAATGCAGAATGCAACCCTTCACCAGCTGAATGCGCTCCGGAATGTCCAACGCCGCAATTTGGAGGTCACGCTCCGTCAGTAAATGCTCCTCCTTCCAGATCATCTCCTCCGCCGTCTTCATTGCCTCCATTTCCTTTGTGATCGGTGCTTCCTTCTCTCCCATCTCTTCTCCCTGACTCTCCTCCTCCGCCATTTCCTCCGCTATCGCTTACCGACCATCCTCATCCATACCCGCTCCTGGACTGTTGATGAAGTAGCGGATGCCTTCTCCGAAGTACGCTACGGCCAGGTCGTAGTACTGTTTGCGGCTTTCGCCCACATTCTCATAGAAGAACTGATTGCCTTCGTCGTCCACAATGAAGTCATCATTCTCATTGTCGAAGTTGATCTAGTCCAAATCAATAGAGCGACACACAGAATACGCCCTCTGCTCCGCGGAACTCATGGTACACTTCTGGCGGCTTCTCAACGCTTTCCTCTTCGCTCTATTTGTGAATGGTCGTGAAAATGGAAGCGTACCATGTCGTAGTTTGGATTATCGTGATCGCCTACAGGGAGAGGTTAATACTCGGCACATTCATCTAACACAACTTACTTCCTTCTTCTGCATCCTAGACATGAAAGAATGTGCTGTAATCACCTACCTTCTCTTCCTGGCCCTCATTTTCGTTCAGCACATCAATATCGTCTAAGTCGATCTGCTTCTTCCTCAGTCTTCTTTTGGTTGTAACCGGATTTGCTGCCTGGTTCTCTTCATCGTCATCACTCTTCTCATTCTCCGTAATTTTCCTTCGTTTGAAGGAAGTCATCTCGAACTCATCTTCAGACATCTTGATCGCGAAGAGGCGCTTCTTTCTTGCGATTCCGACCGATTCAAATAGGAATGCAATTCCACTTTTCCAGTGTCTTTTCGTGGATTGAATCGGGTGTGAATTTGGAAATCCAAAAGGGTTGATTGTGGTCTATGGGTGCTGTTGTTTTGGGTATTCGTTGTGGTTGTGTCTGCAGTTGGTTGCGGTAGTTCGTTTCGCCTGAAGAGAGTGATGATCATGAAGAGGAGGAGAGTTGACGTAGATACAAGAAGAATGAAATGTGCTTTTGAATTCATATGATACGGCATGAGGAGAAATGGAAACGATGTTGCATTCATCTGATTCTGAAGAGAGAAGGGGTTGAAGGATGTGAAAGCATTATAGGAGTGTGGCAAAGAGGAATGGAGGAATAAGTAATGTGGAATGACGAATGAACCCACATTCACTACCCGTTTTCACTATTTCTTTTGCTGTGGACAGAACCTATGTCGAGCGACTGCTATACGTTTGAGAATCGTCTGGGTGAAGGGTAGGGGGAGAAATGGAGGAGTGAGAAGTAGCGGATTTGGCGAAGTGTACGTGGCAAGAGACTCGTTGTCAAAGGATTTGGTGGCGATCAAGAAGGTGCGAACCGTCATGTCGTCTGAGGGAATTGAGGGTGAATCGCGGATGCTGAAGAGTTGCGTGTCGAAATTCATTGTGAGGTATTATGACGTTGTGGTGAAGGAGAACGAGTTATGGGTGGGGTGATTGGCGTGTAGGTAATGTTTGTAGATTGTGATGGAGTACTGTCACTGTGGGTCTGTGGGAGCGTATCTGAAGAGGGGGAATCGGTTGAACGAGGAAGAGCTGCGGGAGGTGGTGAGTTGCTGTTTGCTGGGGTTGAGCTATCTGCATGCGAAGAACATCATTCACAGAGTGAGTATGTGAGGTGAGAGTGATGAGTAGGACATCAAACCGGATAACCTGTTCCTTTCAGAGAGTGGTGTGGTGAAAGTGGGTGATTTCGGATTGGCAGTGCAATTGGAGCATTCTTGCTCGAGGAGGAACACGGCGTGTGGCACTTCGCTGTACATGGCTCCCGAAGTGTACGGAGATGGCGCTGTGCTGAAGAGCGACGTGTGGTCGTTGGGAATCAGCATCATTGAAATGGCAGAGGGCAAGCATCCCTTTGGAGACTGCACGTCCTTTCAAGTGATGCTTCGTTAAGTGTGTGAGGAGTAGATTACAAAGCGAGTGTGTTTTGGAGAGCCGCCTTCACTCACGTCGTCTGGGTGGTCTTCAGACTTGATCGACTTCGTGAAGAAGTGTCTGGTGAAGGACGTGAATGATCGTTGTTCCGTGGAGGAGTTGTTGAAGGTGAGTGTAGAAGTGACGTGTTATGGTTAGCACCCCTTCGTGAGAGACGCGGCAGAGCGAATTGTGAATGCGGGTAACTCGGCGCTGCTTCTGGAGTTGGCGAAACGTATCGGGAATGTGGTGAAGGAGGACGAGAGCGGTAGTGGCGTGGTGTCGGAGAACGTGGTGGCAATGACACGAATCGGACAAGAGAGAAATGAGGCGGGGTTGAAGAACGATGCACACATGCTGGTTGTGAAGAGAGATGACGATTTGGGTGGAATGGATGCTGCGATTGAAGTGGTTCGCGTGATGAACGGTGTGTGTAACGATCCTGATGTTGAGGAATGGAGTTTGGATGACTGTTCTTCGCGATTGAGAGAGTTGGTGTTGGGGGATGATTGTCTTCAGTATGTGAGTGAGTTGAAGTTGGTTGGGTTCGCGAATCTGGAGAGGGTGGAGATGGGAATGAGGTGTTTCTGTGAGAGTGAGGGTGGCTTGTTTGAGGTGAGTGGTTGTGAGAGGTTGAGGAGTGTGAAGGTGGGTGATGGGAGTTGTGTGGATTGGAGTGGGTTTGTGATGAAGAATTGTGGAGTGGAGGAGGTGAGTATTGGCGATGGTTGTTTTGTGAATTGTGAGAACACTGTGTTTGAGAGTGCGAATTGTTGAAGGGGTGTTAGGAGTAGATTTGAGAGCGTTGAAGAAGCTGAGTCTGGGCCAGAACGTGTTCTGTGGCGAAGAGAGAGGCAAGAGTGTGTTGAGAATGAAGAGTTGGGGAGGTGTGGGGGTGTGATGGACAGATTTGCCTTCACTGAGTGAGTTGGTGGGACGAACGCGCGCTCTTCGGAACGTGAAGGAGGTGGAATTGGAGGATATACCGAAACTGACGAAGTGCAGTCTGGTGACGTCGTTCAAGTGTGTGGAGAGTGTGAAGATGGAGAATGCGAGCAAGTTGGGGGATGTGAAGGTGTTGAAGCAGGAGTGGGAGAAGAGGAAGGAGGAAGAAGAGAGATTGAAGAAGGAAAGAGAAGAGGAGGAAAGGAGGAGAGAAGAAGCTGAAGAGGAGAAAAGAAAGGAGGAAGAACGGAAGAGGAGAGAAAGAGAAAGGAAGAAACAAGAAGAAGAGGAGAGGAGGAAGGAGGAAGAGAAAAGGAGGAGGAAAGAAGCTGAAGAGGCGGCGAAGAAGACGGCAGTGATTAGTTGCAAAAGAGATTGGGATTGTGCGAACAGGCATGTGAGTGTGATTGAAGTGAGTGATAAGTGTTGTAATGCAGAGGGTTTGAGGGAGTTGGATTTGAGTGGGTTTGTGAATCTGAGAGAGTTGAAGGTGGGGAATGAGTGCTTTGAGTACGTGAAGAAGGTAGACTTGTATGGGTTGAGAGAATTGGAGAGTGTGATAATTGGGAGTGAGAGTTTCACAAAAGAGAAGAATGTGTATGGTAATGATCCTAGTCGTCATTTCTATTTGAAGGACTGTCCCAAGTTGAAGTCATTGAAGATGGGTCGATTCTCCTTCAATGATTACACTCTATGTGTTATTGAGGATATGGATGCATTGGAAGTGATTGAAATGGGTGGATTGAATCAGTATAGTTACAACTTCAGATATGCTTCGTTGGAGTTGAAGAGTATTCTCATTCACAGAGAGTGATGATTAGACATGCCTTCTCTCAAATCACTCATCTTTGGTAGAAGTGCATTCTTTGATTGTGATCGTGTTGTGTTTGAGAGTGAGTAATTGTGATGAGAGTGATTGAAATAGACTTGCCTGAATTGACTTCCATTCAAATGGGTAACAGTGCATTCACGTTCAAGTATGATGCTTCAAGCACACTGATAGTGCAAAGTACTGAAATGAATGTGAATTGATTGACTAGACTTGCCCAAACTCACCACACTCAGAACTGATGACGGCTTCAGTGGCACATTTGCTTATCCTTGTCACATTACTCTCAAGAGTGATTCTCACCCACTATGAAATGATGTTTAGACATGCCCAATCTCACCGATGTGGTTCTTCCAAAGGCATTCAAGTACAAGAATGATGTATCAGCACATAGTACTCAAGCAATCACTTCCTTAAGAATAGACATCTCGCAAGCTCTTAAGAATTGTCTTGAGAAGCCGTCTCCAGTTATCTCAAAGCCTCCACAGCCTTCGTATTCACCGCCCCCAACAAACGACGACTGTTGTTCCGTCCTTTCTCTTGTTTCTCCAATCCAATTCCACGACATCCCACCCCACAAATATCACACGACCACCATCTATGATTCTCTTGACTGCTCAAAGCAAATCATCATTTCAAAACCCAAACGAATGATAACTCACCACCCACTAATGAATCCACTACACGGCCCATTTCTCATCATCTCCTCCCCTGCTCAATCCCTGCCACTATTCCCCAAACCCACTCCCTCAAAACCAACTACACCCTCCATACAGAAACGCATCACATGATTCCAACAAACACACAAATAAACTACGCTACAGCTTCGGGAACCTATCCATAACCCAACCCCATTCAATCCTACAAAAACGGTGCTTCCATCCATTTCCTTGGTCACTTGCACCTGACACGCTAGCCTTGAACTACCTCTCAATTCCACACAGAATCCCCACTTCTTGTTCCTGTTTACGCAAATCTTGTCCAACCACATCTGCTCTCCACTTTCCGGTGCACGAACACTCTCCATTACGCTGTCAGACAAAACGATGTGGCAAAACGGACAATGACCCATCTCGCGAAAGACGTCCTTTGTGAACACTTCCTGCTTAAACACCTTCCTTGGAATCTCCATTCCGTGGCAAGTTCCTACGAATAACCCCCAATTGGATGGCACTCACCTGGAACAGGAAGGTGATACGCGTCTGCAGTATCTTTGATTGTGTCCCCGATTCTCGCCTTTACCGTCTTTGACATCCCCGTTGAAAACGAAAACGTCAGATCGATCCTTATTCTTCACTGCACCCCAACCAAACGTACGTATTTTCAGCGACGGCTCCGGACCACATGAAGGCTCTCTTGATGACTATCCATGACGGAATGAGAACAGACTCACCCATTCCTTTCCCCACATTATGTGCAACACTCTTCGATAAAGCAGAATACATGGCTCAATTGGGTTGGTAGGAATGATTGTGTCACCAGCTCCCCACTAACCCATGAATACCAAAACCTACCTCCCTGAGCAAAAACATCAAGCAACCTCTCTCCAACAAACACCCCATTCTCTCTTCAACTGCATCATCTCGTACTGCAACTCCTCCGA
>ERZ1106923.647-NODE-647-length-10953-cov-16.746559_pt1 | contig 10953 bp, 23 predicted proteins | sample MGYA00403657_ERZ1106923 | MGnify/ENA primary metagenome ERZ1106923 (study PRJEB35170, sample SAMEA104062425) | human gut metagenome | biome: human gut; feature: human-associated habitat; material: faeces | place: Denmark | collected 2012-06-19 ...
GTTGTGAACGAGGACGAGGTGGAGACGGGGGATGATGAGGTGGAGGGAGATGTTGTTGGAGTGGAGGGAGATGTTGTTGGAGTGGAGGGAGATGTTGTTGGAGTGGAGGGAAATGCTGAAGAGAAAGGAATTGATAAAGATAAAGATGCGAATGAAGTGGAGGGAAATGCTAAAGAGAGAACGGACGTTGAAGAGAAAGGAGATGAAAACGAGATGAAGGAAAAGGACAGTGACAACAATACAAACACCGAACCAAAGGAAGCCAACGCAACAGAGTTGGAGGGAAAGCAGAACAACTTGGAGGGAAACCACACACCCTCCCACAAACGCCCCGCAAGTCCCTCCCTCCTTCCTTCCAAACGCCCCGACGCACCCACCACACCCACCACACCCGACGCACCCACCACACCCGACGCACCCACCACACCCACCACACCCACCACACCGTACACTTTTCCCTCCCTTCTCAACCTAGGGTCTTCCTCTTCTCCGGCGAGACTCCCGCGGAAACGACCGCCTTCATCCAATCCCTGCACGGCCGCGTCATCACCACGCACGAGTACTCCTTCCCTCCAACCGTCAGCCCTAGTTGCTTCGACGCCTCCGCCACGCACTTCATCATCCCCACGCCCAAGCGAACCGAGAAGTTCCTCGGCGCTGTCGCCTCGGGACTGTGGGTGCTAAAACCTGCCTATTTTGAGGAGTGCCAAAAACAGGGCCGATTTGTGGCAGAGGAGGCGTTCGAGTGGAGACAGGCCGAGGCGAGCAGCAACATCGATGGAGGGAGTATTCGGAGATGGCGGGAACGCGGCGGAAACGCCTTCAAGGATTGGCTGTGGGAGAGTTGGCGGGAAATGAAGTGTAGTGTTGTGCTGGTGGGCGTGTTGAAGCCGAGTAGCGAGAAGTGGAGGAGAATCATCGAGGGAGGCGGCGGGAGAGTCGTGATCACGAAAGCCAATCTTACCGCGGAAGTGAGGGCTGTGCTGGATGATCATGTCGATGTCAAGGTGGCGGTGATTCCCGACGGCTTTAAGCAGAACAGACTGGTGACACAGCTCTGCAAGCACCAATTCGTGTGCGTTCCTTCCCTTTACGTGGGGATTGTGGATTTGTGTGATTCGTAGCTGCTAGACTACTTGAGCAAAGACCCTCTTCCTCGCATCGAGGACTACGCAGTTTCTTTCTGGTTCTCTTTGTGGCAAACGCGTGAGCAGCAAACAGGGGCAAATAATCTACAAACCATCGGTCTGAACAATGGAGGTTGGACTGACATTCTGAGCACCTTTTGAACATTGCAAAGCGACCACTTGATCGCACGCATCCCGCATCATCGGAAAGAGATCACGCACCAACTTCACCACGGCTTCCACGTCCCGGTTGTACACGCCGTCGCCCTCCTTGAAGAGCTGTGGAATAGGCCTCTTGGGATAGGAAAAGACCCAGACGAGAGCAATGCACGTGCGCATGATGCTCACTGGTGAAACGGACAATGACTCATATCCTACACCTCACCCCCAGCATCGTCCACTACGCATACAAACGCCATTCAACAAGGATTGAAGATTAGGATACAAAGAGGTGAAACCCGCTTCGGCGAGAAGAGCGCCTCCCTCGGTGTAGGGGGAGTAGGGGAACAGACGAAAGTCGAGCGCATCGATGAGGCTCATGAGAAAGGAATACGCAACGTCTTGTGTGTAGGAATCGTTAATTACTGCACATATCTCTTTCTAGGCAATGAGCCACGTGGAAAGGAACTACAAAGGACAGGTGTTTCGTTCGGCAATCGTGAACGGAGGAAGCTAAATAGATGCACATCCAAGACAACAGCTCGATCTTATCCTTCTCGATCACCTTGTAGGATAGATAGCGGTCAAAGTAGTTCATTCCGATGTACGCGATGCTCGCATCACTACCCTTGTCGCGACACACCTAATCCTCATTCCCCAAAACAGACACCACTCCCAGCATCCACATATACGTGTGCTCTCGGTATTTGCAGAAAGCATTGCAATTCTGCACTGATAGCGCATACGCGGGATTTGGAAGATAGGAAGCTCCGGCCCTGTAGGGACTCAGCAGGCCAGACTTCTCACTCTTTGGTCGGGTTATCTTGAAGAAGAAAGCCGTGTCTGGAGAGCTATCCTCCTTCGAGTCCGAGAGATGTTCAGAGCACCGAAGGGAAGAAGCCATGACACGAGGAACGCCAACGAAGGGGTAGAAAGAAAAGGAACTGCGTATAGAAGAGACGAATGAGGCTTAATCCATGATTCATGGGGTGAACCACCTTTTACACAAGAAGGAAAGAGACGGGACTATCGCAGTTTTCCCTCATCGTTTATCGGGACCGGTCCGCGCAAAACCTCGGAACCACGCCCACAATCCTTAGCATTTCCCTTCATGTGGGAATCATTCGGGCCAAAACTCAATTTATGCCTCTTTCGTTTCCCTCAACAAACACGACAATCCGACTCTCCCAAAACACACTCCACTGCTCCATCAAACTCTCTGTTCTCGACAACATAACTGCCAGGCTTCGCTACCGAAAACACGCACTGCTCCTTCTTCTCCACTCTGTATCCGCGCATTCTGTAGATGATCGGGATCGTCGCGTCCTCCTTGTCGATGTCCACGTAACTCCACCCCTTGTTGTGAATGGAGACATGGCGGAGGGACACCGAGGCGTCGTTGCCCACCTGCTCCTCTCCGATAACGCAACAGCCATCGATTTCGACGTTGTCCAAGTGCCAGTTCTTGCATCTCACGATCAGCACACTCCCCTTGCGAATCACGACGTTCTTCCCAAAATGGCGATGAATGGCTTCAACGGTACATCCACAGCAAGGCCAGAGACAAACATGGGCTCCCTCCTCGATCACGACGTTGCGCTCGCCTTCTCCCTTGCAGCAGGGACAGTCGTTCACAGACATGATTTGCTTTCGGAACAACTCCTGAACATCCGCCTCTCCACTTCGAGGCGATTCTTCGAATCCGGTCCTCGCCTTCAGCGCCGCCGCTCGCACATAGTCGTTCTTCACGGGAGACCACGCCATGAAGCGAGGAAGCGTCACGACGAGACAATCGCGATTCACGGGAATGGTCTTGCTGGCTTGGAGAAGAAGCTTCGGGTAGTCCTGCATCAGCGATTCAAGACGCGTGGGCTTCAGATACTCCGTTTTCGAGCCGGGCTACAGATCATCCCATCCGTGGACAACGACCTTGTATTTCGGATTCACGAATTCAGGCACGATTCCGTGCGAATACTGAGTCACGTTCCAGTACTGTTCAATCTCAATGCACAGACAATTGCAATTGCCGGGGAATCTGCTTATCATTTTCTCCCTCCAACCTCACAGAGAATACCCGTCCTTTCCCTCGACATCCCCGCGGGGATCGATCGTGTTCCTGATCACGTCCTCCAGCTGGTTGTACTCCACGTTGCACACCATTTGATCGCCGTTGGCGTGTTGGAGGGAACACAGACCGCCCGTCTATGACTCAGGGAGATGGCGGGAAATCACCTGCTCGTACGGACGACGCTTCACGCACGTGCTCACCATATGTGCATGTCGTCGCACGGCGAGTGCCGCCACACAGGGCATGGACACGAAGTTCATGGTGTTCGTGTCCTGGAAGAAGAACACGTGGCGAAGATCGTACCGCTTCAGCCACTTCTCGATGACGCGGTCCTACTGCTGAGCGAGCGGAGGAGGAAAGTACGCGGTAGAGACAGAAATGCACATCACCATGTCCATGTGGCTTCTTGATGATATGACCGTGCTCGTCGACGGCGATCTCTCCCTCCATGTTCTTGACGGCCGGAATGCACTCCTGCATGGTGATGGTGATCTGATCCTCCGGCATGCCGAAGTAGTTGTTGTCTTTCAGGAAGGCGATGGTTCTACTCTTCATTCTCGAAACCCACACGCACCGCTCGTTGTTGTTCTCCGATGTCATGATCGCGAGAGGCAGACGACACTGCGGGTTGGACGACTCTTCCTACACTGAGACTTGTACGAAATGACACACCTGAATTGCCAGAATCTTCTTGATGTAGTAGCCGATGTACGGAAGAGAAGTGAAGGTTTCGATCGGGAGACCAATCTTGATGTCGTTGTACCCGAGACGCTCGCCCAACCCTCCGGCAACAAGAACAAAACCGCAGTGCGTCAGCTCCTCCAAACCCTCCTTCTCCAACTCATGGAATTCCTTGGAGTTGAATTCGACATCGACTACGGGAGGGACCTATGATTCACTGGCACAGGAAGAGCAATACGGACGGAGTCCATCCATCAAAAGGATTCACCCCTTCCGAAGACTTCTTCAACAGATCTCTGCACTTGGACAAGTACACTTCCAAACCGCCAGGATAGGAAGAGTCGAAAGCACGAATCTCGTGAATGAACTCCACAGCGTCTATTCCGTCACACGCATCCATGAAGACGACTCTCCACAGTATGCAGCTCCTCGATGACTTGCTTCTGGCCGCATGCGAGCAGCTTGTCCAGCATCAGCCTGTCTTCTTCCTGCAAATCCTCTCTTCTACTCCTCACTTCATGAAAATAGAGATCCACAAGGAATCGACGGAAAGCATTCCCACACAGTATTCTTAAACGCAGTTCATCCGATTGCCGTATTGTGGCTTCTTTTCGAATGGTAGTTGCGGAGCGTTCTCGTGATCGTACTAGTTGCCACCACAGGTCTTTAAGCTCTTCTCCGACGTTATGCTGAACCAGCATATGCACACGACGGACCCCACCGTGGAGATGCTGAAGCAGCGGTTCAATCACTTTATGACAGTGCGTTGTGGGATTGTGGGAGCTCATAGAGTAGCACTCGTTTCAGGAGAACCACGTCAACGAGTGCAGTCAGTGCAGCTTCCTGAACAGAGAGCTCTGTGAGAAGCGGGTTCTTTCGATGACCGTTAGTGGACCACTTATCCAAGAAGTGTCATATTGTTGCGGAAGGCGGGAGATGCTATTTCCACGAGATCGCGGACCACATTACGATTTGCAGACACATGATCCTGAGAGGCAACCATCCCGGGGAAGGATGCCTTGTATGCAGTAAGAACCAGTAGCGTATTCGATGCGGAGTGACGTGAAGAATCACAATTGAGTACCGAAGAAAGTACGAGCATGCGCTGCAGTGCCCTTCACCAACGGGCTGCTCGAGCACCTGCAAGAAGTGGAAGATGTTTATTCTGCATTTGAGGAACTGTCCGGTACAATTCGGTGGATGTGTGTGATGGTAGGGTTGCTGGATTTGCTACGACGACAACGGAGTGAATAGCGTGTATTTGCGGGAGCATGCGGTCAAGAAGGAGCCATCGTCGTCGATTCCGCTTCCGTCGCAGGGAAACACCAATTCGATCGCGCTACCATCAGTGAATCGAATTGCGGCTCCGATGCCCTACAGCTCTCCCCACGTCCAAGTGAATTACAATGCGATGAACAATCCGCACGTGGCGGCCCCCGGCTACGGCACTCCCACTCCCAACGACGCGATGATGCGGAACTACCAGGTGAAGCGGAACAGTTACTCCAATCTCCAGCCAATGAACACTGTCGCTCGCACTCCCTCCAATTCTTCCCTCTCTTCGCTGCAGAGCGACAACACAAAGCGCGCGCGCCAGTCGCCCTCGCAGAATATGAACCTCATGTACAACAAGGTGGGGGGCCCCCAGGTCTTCCAGCAGCCCGTCTCGCCCATCATGCCCAACCACGCCATGAAGCCGTACCCTCAAAACGGTGGGACCCCACTCCAGACGGCGGCACAGGCACTGAAGCCGCAGATGGTAAGCATTCCGCCCAAACCATCGCCCTCGATGCCGCAGCAACCCATGCCGCAGTACGGAGGTGAAATCGCAGAGTGATGTTGATGATTAGGATTGTCGCAGAAGATGCCGATGATGGTGTCTCCACCTAGCGGACAATCCGGCGGTACGCGCAACCTGCTGCGACCGTCGCAGTCGATGCCTTCAAAGGAGAGCGAGATGGGCAAGGTGATCAGCATCGTAGGAGCTGCTGGGAAGATTGACGGACTAGCCGGCTCCTATGGAGTCGCGTCCTCCGTTTGTGAGGGGATCTCAGCGCGAGATCGTGCCATTGTCGATTGCATCTGTGCGCGAGAAGAAGGAGTTCCAGTTCAACAACGTGGTTGTGGATATGGTGAATAACGCGTAGCGCTTCGATTCGGTGATGGAGAAGGCGTTGACAGTGGAGATGGCGCGCTGGAGGTGATGTGTAGACGTGGTGCCGGAACCTGCTTCAGGACTTGCGCCTGATCGAGTACGAGAAGAGAGGCGTGTATCCCGTGCTCGATGTGAAGATGAAGGAGATTCCCGTGATGCAGGGGTATGTCGCGAAGAAGAACGGAGTGGAGACGTCGATGACAGAGCGCCGGAACCTGGCGACGATGGGTAGGGGAGGGATGCGAGACTGAGGGCGTAGAGCTGCAGCGGAGCACCGAGAAGGACAAGATCGTGATCACGTCGGACGACATCCGGAACTACATGAAGAGGAAATCCGACTTGATGACCACTCTCATGCAAAAGGAGCAGCTCTTGTAGTCCTGTTTGTGCAACAAACATAGCTAGTTTCTCCAAGGGAAAGCCTTAGGATCGGTCATAACAGCCTGTCTGCCGTTGTCATTGTACATGCCAGTAGCTTCGTCGATGAGAAGCAGGGTGGGGATGCTGCTGACACCGAACTTCGCGTTCAGCGCCTCGCGGATCTCGTTCTTCTCGAAGGGAATCGCCTTCCAAGGCATAGTGCTGAAGTATTCCTTGAAGTCGGCGGGGCTATGGTCGCAGGAGCAGAAGACGACCTCAAACTCCTTTCCTTCGGCCTTGGCGTCCAGGTAAGCCTTGCGCAGCTTGGGAGTGAACATTCTGCAGGGAGGGCACCAGTGAGCGCTACGGAGTCAGAATACGGACGAATCCGCCTACGAGAAGTAGAGACCAACGACCTTTCCCTTTAGGTCGGAAACGGGGACGGAACCTTCCTTGCAGATAAGAGTGTCACCAAAGAGTTCAGCGTAATCAGCCATGATAAAAAAATAGTGTGGATTCCTCCTTCGCAGCTCGAAACGAAAAACTGGTGCGTCCAATCAGTCCGCGCCAACTGACTACAAAGGAGGCGGCGGAATGATAGCAAAGGAGGTTATGAAAGGGATAGTGAAAGAGGGGGTTGAAGTGCAGGCGGAAGAGGTGATTGAAGTGCACGCGAAAGAAACAATTGAAATGAAAGCAATGGAATTGACATGTGAAAACAAACCAACCACCACTTAGAACTCTCTCACCTCGTATCCCGCCGCGTACTTGTCAGCGAATCTCTTGAAGTCCACGTTCGAGATCTGTGTAGAAGCGGTGTTCACCAAGGGATGCAGCAGCACCTTGTCAGCGTCCATCAGACGCTTGTCGATGATCACCTTCACCTTGTTCTCGGCATCGTTGATCTTGGCGAAGAGCGACAGGTGGCCCTGCTCCACGCCCAGAATGGTCTTCAGCAGCTCGGCGTCGGCGAAGCGCAGCGATCCGCTCTTGTACTTCAGGTCCTACACACATCATCTCGCAATCACTCGCATCGTACGCTGGTCAGCTTCTTCACGTCCACCGTGGTGTCGAACGCCGCGCACACCATGTACAAGCCCGAATCGCTGGCATCGTGCGGCTTCTTCGCCTTCAGGAACAGGTTCTTCGTGGTCAGACCCAGATCCTTCGGCACATAAGCAATCACGTCCTCCACCGTCTTCGCTGCCTCGTGGTACACGGTGTGCTACACCTCACATGCACACGCCAGAGCTACGTGCTCGATTCCCATCGCGTCCAAAATCGGGAAGATCTTCTTCTCCTCTTCGGTCTTCGCCTCCTCGATGGGACCCTCCACCTTCTTCACAGCAACCTCCACCTCGACCGCCTTCTTCGCCGCAGCCGCCTTGCGCTGCTTCTCCAATTGACGCTGACTCGCCTCCTTCTTGTAGTCCACGTTCTTGGCGATCGCCTCCTCGCCCTAGCCGTGAGAGAACGAGAATAATGAAACGAGTCTGCCCACACGGAGGGGATCGGCGCGGACGTCAATCTGACCGCCCTCGCGCACAGTGGCGGCGATGGTGTTGTCGGGGAAGGAGGCGGCAATGCAGGCCTTGGAGGCGCAGCGCACACGCCACGCGGTGAAGTGGGCATTAAGGCCACAGACACAAACACGCACAGGATATCTTAGGGAACTGGTTGCGCCACACGGGGACCATCACGTAGCGGAACAGGTTGAAGGTGCAGGTGTAGATGGCGATATCCACCAGACCGAACTCAGCACCGAAGAAATCGCCGGAAAGCGCGTTCTCCCAAGCGTCCACATAGCCTACGCGGAATCGCAAGTCGACAAACTGTACTGCGAACCGCCTCCATCACCTTGGTGTACACCTCGACCTGCTCGGGACAGTCACGAACACCCATCGTCAGGAGCATCTGAATGTGGCTCTTCTACACGTCAGAAATGGGAAAAGAGACGACATGCTGAAGGAGAGGAGTGGTGCACTCCGTCTTCAAGTAGGCGATCGCATTATCGATGGCGGCCTTCTCCGTCTCCGAAATCTCTACCCCGTCAGAGCAGAACAAGAATTCCACTATTCTCCACCAAAAGAGCGGGATAATCTAATCAATTAGATGCAATGAACACACAGTGCCTACCCGCATACGCAGACTCTTCCCTTCCAAGGAACAGGCAAGACGCCTTGAGTGCGTGACTCTACTCCATAACGCACGGACTGGCGAGTCCCACCTCGTAATTGTTCTCAGTAACAGCAAACATCCCCAATAACCACAGAATCGTGACCAAAACGAGGTGGCGGGAGTTTCATCGGATGGAAAGGGTGTTCGTTCGCTTGTTTGAATCCATTCTCCGCGCAGTGAACTGGCGATTTTCGAACGCATATGGGAAGAGAGAGGGAAGGAGGGGATGATGGTGGTCACAAGAGCGAAATACGGTGAGGTGGATTGTGAATGGGAGTAGAAAAAGAACTACTGGTTTGTTCTTCCAAACAGTCATTAGTATTCGAGAAGAACTTGAAGTGGACCCCTGGGTCGATTACGATCCAGCAAGATGAAAGGAGCCGATTATACCTTGATTTGGGTCCGGAATACAATTGATCGTAGAAAAGAGGAAAAGTGGGGTCATCGTCCGTATACAGGGAAGGATACTGGAGCTCTCATTTACCCCACTTCCAAGCGATCACTTCAGAAAGATGAACACTATTCCCGTTATTGCGTTATTCTTTGCACTCGCTTGCAGCTATTCCTTTAGAACCGTTCCCGTGACTAGTCTTGCGACTTCTTACGATTTCAATGGTGGCTGTCTTCTTTTCCCGTAACGCGTAGTTTGCGGCACCTACAACGCTTCCTGCGATGCTACGAAGGGTAGTTCTCGTCCTGCTTCGATGATGTGTAGGAGAGAAGCAGCACGTGACCCTATACGGTGTGAAAAACACGATGTTCACCGAGTACATGAGAAAGGTGGAAGTGTTCCGGGAAAAGGAGTGCGGTGAGACTCCCGCCTTCAGCTACAGATACACGGTGAAGGTGGCGGAGCAGAGCGGAGAGGAGGGCACCATCACTGTCAACGGCACCATCACTTCGCTCGAAGTCGCCATGGTGGATAGCACCGCCGTGGACGTGAAGCTGACCTGCTCTTTCGACGTCGAAGACCACAAGTTCTACGAGGCGGAGTGACTGTGTTCTCAAGTTTTCATGGGTAGTCAGTTGGAGAAGTGCACCGTGGGAGAGGGAGATGTCCATCCCATAACGGAGCTGAAGAAGCTGTACGGAGTTGACAAGACCACCACTGACGTCTTCGTCCTCAACAAGGACGGTCAGGACCTCAGTTTCAACGGCAGCGCGATCACCTCCGAGAGCGAAGACGGTTGCAGAAGAGCTCCTCCCGAGTCGAACACTCCGGGTATCATCATTGCAATCATCGGCGCCGTGATCATCGTCATTGTCCTCATCTTCGTCGTTCTCGCCGCCAAGAAGAACAAGAAGAACATCAAGGCCCAGCCTCAGTCCGCTTAGCGTGTTTTCTGCAACAAACACCACTATCCTTTTCGGTGTGTGACGAAGTCCACCATGTGCTGGTTCTAGGGCGTGAGGAGAGACAGCAGCATCTACAATATGCTCCTCCTTGGTGGAGCAGTATACGACGTCCAACGAAGTCACCTTGTCTCTCCCAGCGTGATGCGCGAAACACTCCAAGTCACTCGCAAACGTCTCTACAGCTATTGCTATTCACAAGAAGCATACTCAAATAGTGCATAACGCTCTCATGGAGTGTGGAGATGGCCTAGAGCAACACCACTCGCAGAATCGATTACATCCTTCGAAATATAGAAATCCTCCTTCTCTTCTGCGCATCACGGATTTCAAATCATTACTACCAACATCTCTGCAAATGGACTCCACGAACTGGTAGCATCTCGCCTGCTCGTTCTATTCCCTCATTGCAACGCGAAAGAGACACCTCGACTGAGGTCATTCCAGAATGGGCGGTAATATCACAATAGCACTCGATTCAAGTCTTTAGATTGGAATACAAACCGCGAATAGACGAGAATAAGCGAGTTTCCAAGTATGGGGTGGGGTGCATTTGGAAGAATAGGCGAATGGATGCAATTCGGATTGCACCCCCAATCTCTCGCTCCTTCTCTCTCTCGATTAACAGAAACATCCACTTGTATTCACGAATATGGCTGCTGTCGCTGAAATCAAGCTTTTCGGAAAATGGTAGGTGTCTCTACTCTCTTCCCTATGGGGTCGTTGTCTTTTTCCGTGACGTGTGATTCTAATTGCGTGTAGGACCTTCGCCGATGTTGAGGTCACTGATCTCGCTCTGAAGGTTTGTTTTGGACTCAAATAACCTCACCGTGCAGGATCACCTCGCCGTGGCTCCCAAGAACGCCACCTAT
>ERZ1106923.649-NODE-649-length-10934-cov-15.650427_pt1 | contig 10934 bp, 7 predicted proteins | sample MGYA00403657_ERZ1106923 | MGnify/ENA primary metagenome ERZ1106923 (study PRJEB35170, sample SAMEA104062425) | human gut metagenome | biome: human gut; feature: human-associated habitat; material: faeces | place: Denmark | collected 2012-06-19 ...
CTTCTTCGCACGCTGATAACTCTTCTTCGCACGCTGATAACTCTTCTTCGCACGCTGATAACTCTTCTTCGCACGCCGACAACTCACACACAAACATCCCCAAACTCCGCGTGCTCCCCCTCTACGCCGCGCTGCCCGCAGAACAACAAGCCGAGGTCTTCAAGCCCGTGCCCAACGACGTTCGCAAGGTGGTCGTGTGCACCAACATCGCCGAAACCTCCGTCACCGTGCCGGGCATTCGCTTCGTCATCGACCCCGGCTTCTCGCGCGAGAAGTACTACGACGCTCGCACGGGCATCGACGGTCTCGACACCGTCCGCATCTCCAAGGTCTCCGCCCAGCAGCGCGCCGGCCGAGCGGGTCGCACGGGTCCGGGCAAGTGCTACCGCCTGTACAGCAGCGAGGCGTACAACGCGATGGCGGAGAACACGGTGCCGGAGATCAAGCGCAGCTCGCTGCTGTCCACCATGCTGTACCTGAAGGTGCTCGGCGTCGACGACGTCCTCGCCTTCGACTACCTGGACGCGCCCGCGCCCGAGGCCATCTCCATCGCGCTGAAGCAACTGTACGTCCTCGGCGCGCTGGACGCCAACGGCGCGGTGACGACGCTGGGCAAGGAGATCTCGGGGCTGCCGCTGGACCCGCCACTAGTGGGGGAGGCTCTTTCATGTCATGTGTAGGCGAAGATGTTGCTGCTGGCATGTGAGAAGGGATGTGTGGACGAGGCGATGATCATGAGCGCGATGCTGAGCGTGGAGCGCGTGTTCTACTCGTAGGCCTCGTCGCTCCGCTTCACCGTAGGACGCCCCACCAGCACCACTCCATCGCAAAGCGACAGCAGCGCCTCATGTCGGAGCTGGGCGACCACTTCACCTACCTGAACGTCTTCAAGAAGTTCGTCAGCCACCACCAGGACCGGCGCTGGTGCGAGGACCACGGCGTGCACTTCCGCTCGCTGCGCACCGCGTGCAGCATCTACGACCAGTTGAAGGACATCCTCCGCAAGGGGCGCAAGAACGAGGCGAAGCAGGCGGAGGACGTGCTGGGCGCGCTGCAGCAGGTGCTGGTGCACGGGTGCTCGCTGAACCTGGCGCGACGGTGCGCGAACGACTGCTACCGCACCCTCATCGACATCCACGAAAACGGGGGCACGCGCATCGGAGAGCTCCACCCCTCTTCCTCCCTCGTGGTTCTGGACAACTACCCCACCTACATCGTGTTCCAGGAAGTGAGTGTTGTTCGTTCCTGCTGACGTGTAGCTGGTGGCGAGCAACCGCAGCTATTACCGCAACTGCTGCGAGGTGAACGAGGAGGACGTGGTGGACGTGCTGAAGAAGGTGAAGGGCATGAAGGACGTGTCGCTGAGCGGAGGGAGCGACCTTGTGTTCTACACGAAGAACGGAACCAAGATCGACATCGAGGAGAAGCGGCAGGAGGAGATCGCTCCCCAGTCCAGCATCAAGTCAGGTCGTCCTTTGAATCTCGTGTGATGCGTAGACGATATTGAAGCGGCGAAGCTGCGCTATCTTCAGAGGAAGGGTCTTTTGTAGTGGTGTGTTTGCTTTGAGACAGGAATTGATGTGTTTGCTTGGAGACAGGAATTGATGTGTTTGCTTGGAGACAGGAATTGATGTGTTTCGCGTTGAGACGGGAATCAATGAGTTTGCTTTGAAACGAGAATCAATGAGTTTGCTTTAAAACTGGAATCAATCTCGATTACACTCACCCCCTTCTCAAGCCTTCTATCGAAGAAGAGTCTGTCAATTGTCGTCAACTGCGCGTGCCACCTCCCGGATTCTTCATTCTTTTCTTCAATGGAGTTTGTGAAACAGACGATTGCTGCGAATCCCGTTGTCATCTTCGGCAAGTCCTACTGCCCCTACTGCCAGAAGGCCATCCGCTTCATGAAGTTGACAGGCTGCCACTTTTTGAATATCGATCTCGATAAGTAGGATTTGAGGGAGAGTGGCTCATTCGCGCAGGAGGGAGGACGGAGCGACGATCCAGAATGCGCTTCATCAGATGACCGGCAGGAGGACGGTTCCGAACGTGTTCGTGAAGGGACAGAGCATTGGAGGCGGCGATGATACGGAGCGCTTGTACAACAGCGGTGAGTTGCAGAAGATGGTGGAGGGGTTGTAATGGAAGGCGTGTTTCGTGAAAGGACGGTTTCTTGTGTCATTGTGTATTATGGGACTGTTTGTTCTCCCACCGAATCCGCATTCAAATACGTGAACGAAGCAACACAACTCCCATCCATTCTCGCCATCAAACACAACAAGCCTTCTCTTTCACGTATCATCTTCCCATTCGGAGAGGACAACACCGACGACGCCGTAGAAACAATCGCTCCGCTACACAAATGTTGCCGAACCCTCCCTTTCCCCCGCAGCATAGCAAGGAGGAGTTCACGACCTACGTAGATTCGGTTTTACAACCGGCGCTGCAGAATGTGCTCGCGATGGACAAACAGATACCCATCGGCACAATCCCTCCCTACACACCGTCCCCTTACGACGGTTTGTATTCTCTACCGTTTAGCGATTTGATATCGCTGTGCCAGAAGTACGGTATCGATACCACTGGATGTCGAATCAAGTACCACATCGTTCCGCGCATTCGTCTCATCGACGAAGAATTTCACCTTCTGAACGGGTATCCGTTCCCTCCGCTTCCTCCGGAGCAGCTGATCCAGCAATACCGGGAGCAGCTACTGGCATTCAACGGTGCTCCCGATATGGTGACGCCCGAAGAAGCTGCGGAGTTGGTGAAGAAGAAGCTGCTCAAGAAGCCGATCGAGCTGCCCATCGCGACCGGCAACGTGATCGTCCTTGCGCTGGGGAGCGTGAAAGCCGCCCCGTCGTTCTATACGCACAATTGCCTGTATCCGGTGGGGTTTCACTCGCGGAAGCTGTACGACTCGCTGATCAACCCGAAGGAGGAGGCGTGGTACGACTGCTGGATCCAGGAGAAGCAGAACAAGGTGCTCTTCGTGATTTCGCTGAACAACGCGATCGTGAGCTACGGCGTGAACATCAACGACACGTGGAACGCGCTGCGCAACCGGGTGAACGAGAAGAGCGTGCTGCTGAACTACACGAAGAAGCAGCAACGGCTGACGGCGTGCATCGGCGAGGACTACTACGGCTTGAGCAACAAGAGCGTGCAGATGGCGCTGGAGAGCCAGCCGGAGACGCTGCAGTGCAAGGAGTACCTCTTCTACTCGCAGCGCGCGGCGCTGGGGCACGCGGAGGTGATCAGCTCGCACGAGGTGGAGCTGAAGAACCAGGAGCAGGAGTACCTGCAGTCGCGCATGCGCGTCATCCAGACGTGCTTCGAGGAGCAGCGGTTCCTGGTGACCAAGGTGGCGCTGGACGCGCTCGTCGCCAAGTGCCGCGACATCATCCGCAGTCGCCGCCTGATCGCGCGGCTGCGCACCGAGGAGTTTCTGGCGCGCGAGCAGGCGATGAAGCGGAACAACGAGCGCGTGCTGGCGGGGATGCGCAAGCAGAAGAGCGGCATCCGCATCACCATCAAGCGCAAGGCGATGGAGCTGCCGGCGATGGACATGGCGCAGGCGCCCTCGCACAACACGCGCAACCGCCAGGACCGCGCGACGGTGGCGCCCCAGGTGAACACGCGCAAGCGGCAGCGCGACCTGCAGGAGGAGGAGAACATCGCCAGCCACCCGTCGCCGCGCGAGCTGTACTCGTTCCCCGTGCGCGCGCTGATGATCAAGAACATGACGGTGGTGAAGGCGGCGCCCGAAGCGTCGCACGCTGTGGCCGCGCAGGCTGCGCCGCCCCTTCCCGAGTTCAAGCCGCTGACGACGCTTCCGAAGGCGATGACGGACGACGCGCTGGCGCTGTGGCACTTCCTCGCGCTGTTTTCGCGCGTGCTGCAGATCCCGCGATTCCCCTTTGATGTCTTTGCGGCGGGTATCTCTCAATCTCCTTCTGATATCTATCAAGCTTCTTCTGATGTTGCTAACCCCTCTTCCCCTTCTGACATCTCTCAAGCCTCCCCTTCAGACGTCTCTCAACACTCCTCCACACCAGACATCACCTCCACCTCTAACGCCACCTCCACACTGGACGACATAATGTCAATCCTCCTCCTCCACCTCTTCACGCAGCTCAAGTCCGTGCTCTCGCTGCAAGACATCGCCGTCCCCGGCTGGCGGCCCTTCACGGGGAGACGGGTCAACCGCCTCACGTGGCCGGAGTTCGCGCGCATCCTGTTCGTGTGCAAGACATGGGCGCTGAACGGCCGCGACCCGACGTCGATCACGCGCGTGTTCATGGAGGACAGCCGCAAGACGATCGACGCGGTGATGCTGGTGGACCCGCTGGACGACATGATGAAGACCAGCACGCTGCGCAACGAGGAGTTCGAGCGCGTCATCGCGCCGCTGAGCAAGCAGGACAAGCTGCGCTGCATCCGCGCCGCGGCGCTCATCAAACGGCTGCGACTGCTCCCGCTGTGCGCCAGCGTGCTGGAGCCGAGCGAGGGCGAGGGCGAGGAGAGCATGGACCTGCACACGCTGGACGAGCAGCTGATGAGCGGCGCCTTCACCAAGGGCGGGCTGTTCGACGACGAGCTGTTCTTCGCGCAGCTGAGTCTACTGTGGCGGAAGAGCGAGAACAAGGAGATGGAGGAGGGGGTCTCGGCGCTGTACCAGCACTGGGTGGTGGAGGCGAAGGAGGAGGAGCGCGGACCCTGGGACGAGGTCGCCTACATCGGGCAGGGCTGCAAGCTGTGCGTGCTCTCCAACGAGGAGATGTCCGAGGAGGCGCTGGTCACGTGCGACGTCTGCGAGGCGTCCTTCCACCTGTCCTGCGTCGTGCCGCCTCTCCGCGAGGTGCCCGAGGGAGGGTGGGTGTGCGGACTGTGCCAAGGGTTCGCCTCGCAGGAGCGCTGGAAGCGCGTGGAGGTGCAGCAGAGCGACAAGAGCGAGTTCGACGCGACCGTCCTCAACGCGGCGGTGCTGGGGCAGATGCCGCTCAAGCCCGTGGTGCTGGGACCGTCCTGCGGCAAGTACGACTATCAAGAACTCTTCGACGCGCAGTTGCGATCCCCCGTTTTCTTCGGGTACGAGGTGGATGCTGGCGCGTCCTCGTCGCCCGATCTTCTGTCGCTTCCCGTGTCCCAGCGTTACGAGCGACTCGCTGTGCTTCTGGCGACGGAGGACCCGCACGAGATGTCGCTGCAGAACCGCTTCGCCGTGGTGTCCGCCGTGGTGACGCTGGCGAGCGACCTGCCAGAGGTCCGCCACTTCGTGGAGCGGACGGCGGAGGCGGCGGAGGAGAAGCAGAAGGAGGTGTTCGGCAGCAAGGGGAAGGAGACGGTGGACTTGAAGCGCTTCTGCGACGGCGTGAGTGGCGTGCTGAGCAACCGCGGGAGTCGGCGGAGAGGGAAGCGGGCGAAGAAGGAGGAGGCGAGTGCTGCGTCGTTGAATGTGGGTGTTGGTGAAGCGGTGAAAGCTGTAAATGCAACGAACAGCAATGCGAATGCAGCAGATAGCAATGCAACTACAAAGGACAGCAGCACTGCAGCTCCAACAGAGAGCAGCACTGCAGCTCCAACAGATAACAGCACTGCAGCTCCAACAGATAACAGCACTGCAGCTCCAACAGATAACAGCACTGCAGCTCCAACAGAGAGCAGCACTGCAGCTCCAACAGAGAGCAGCACAAGAACAAACACAACAATCACAACCCCAGAAAGGGGCCGAATGCATGCGTGGACGCAGGAGGAAATCGCCACCCTCAAGAAGGCGGTGGAGACCTTCGGCGAGGGCCACTGGGCGCAGGTCGTTCAAGTCTACGGACCGCAGCTCGGCAACCGCTCCATCCCCGGTAGGACCTGCACGCACGACTCACCCATAGCCATCCGCGAGAAGTGGAAGAACCTGCAGCCGCCGCAAGCGCCGCTGGCACCGCTCCCATTCGTCTCGCTGCACCTGCCCGCCACGTACGGCGCGATCACCATCGTGTCGCTCGGCGTCATCCGGCGCGATGCCGCGTACGCGTCGAAGCACTTCATCTGGCCCGTGGGCTTCAAGTCGTTCCAGCTGCTGCCCTCGCTCACCGCGCCCTCGCGACTGATTCGCTACACCAGCGAGATCCTCAGCGGCGACTACAACGGCCCCATCTTCCGCGTGTCCTCCGAGGAGGAGCTCGACGTCCAGCGCTGGAACGCGACGGAGGCGTGGGCGGACGCCGCCAAGTACGTGGAGTCGCGTCTGGGACGGGCGCTGTTCGCGTCGGTGAACGGTCCGGACCTGTTCGGGTTCGGCATCGACGAGGTGGCGCTGGCGATCCAGCACCTGCCGGGCGCCGACTTCTTCAAGGGGTATCAGGGCTGCGCGCGGCAGAATCTGGCGCGGAGCGTCGTGGAGGACGAGTCGGTGCTGAAGAGTCAGTGGCACCCCGCGTGTCTGGGCTACGCGATGGAGGAGACGGGCGCGGCGAGCGATGTGACGAGGTGGTCCCCCATTTTCATGGGCTATAGCGACCGCGCGTGCGAGTACTGCGAGATCTGCGGCATGCCCGGTAGGAGTGAAACGCCTGTGTGATGTGCAGAACGCAACGAGGAGCGCGTGGCGACGCACAACATGGTGAAGCTGGACGAGTCGTTCGCGCGGTTCGAGGCGCAGGAGAGCTGCATGGAGGAGGAGGACGACGACTACAGGACGGAGGACGACGCGAGCAAGTACCTGGTGGTGTACGAGGTGAAGTGCCACGAGATGTGCTTTAACGCGATGGCGGCCGCCGTGAGCGAGCAGCTGAAGCGCAAGAAGAAGGTGTTCAACGAGAGGCTGAAGCGGCAGTCGGAGGAGGCGTACTGGAACTACCAGTTCGAGTACTCGCTGAACGAGCTGGCGCTCGGCGAGGACCGCAACGGCACGCACTACGTCTCGTTCATCGGCGCGCCCAGCCAGGTGTTTGCGCGCACGACGGACGGCTCGTGGCTGTGCGTGGAGGCGGAGCAGCTGTCGCAGCTCGTGGCGGCGCTGACGCTTCCGTGCGAGAAGGACCTGGCGCAGAACATCCAGTATGTGCAGCGATACGCCTCGTCGCTCTCCCCGCGGGAATGGTCTCCTCACCGCACGGCCTCTCAGGAGGCGGTGCAGCTCCTTCCGCTGCGAGCGTGCGCGATGCTGCAGCAGCTCTTCTCGACGCCTCCGTCACAGTGCGGCGTGTGCGGCGGCTTCATCACGGACGTGGGGTCGCACTGTCCGCGCTGTCATCTCGACTTCGACGACTCGACCTTCGCGACGCACCGCTGTGTGGAGGCGAGGGCCGTGTCGAAGGCGATCCAGCTGGGCCGACAGTACCTCATTCAGCTGGAGTTGGCGATCCCGTTTTCCGCGATGACGAAGAGAGCGCGCGTGTGTTGGACGTCGGAGAAGCGCGCAGCGTGGCAGATGAAGGGTGAGCGTGCGGGGAGGATGTGAGGTGTAGTGCGACGTGCGGTATCGGCGTCGGAGCTCATGACGTGTCTGTTCATCCTGGAGAAGAATATCGCGAAGGGAAAGTGAGAATGGGAGGTGGAGGTGACGATTAGCATGCAGCGGTGGTACAAGTGGTTCATTCCCACGGCAGAGTACCAGCAACAGATCCGGACATTGTCCTCGTTCTTCCTTCGATTGTTTGGCGTGGATGAAGCCCTGCGGTACAATCTGGTGCAGGGCGATGGTGGTATGGATGAGGCATCGCGAGAGGAGGAGGAGAAGAGCGTGAAGACGCAGGGGAAGAAGAGCGTTGCTAAGAAGAGGAAAGGCGTGGGAAAGGAGGAGAATAGTGATTCGAGTTTATTTGAGAGCGAGAAGTGATTCTGTTTGTTAGAGAAGTGATTCTGTTGGAGTAGTGATTCTGTGATTGCAAGAAGAGTGTGTCTCTGCTGCTACAATGAACTCCACTTCAGAACGGAGAGAAATGGATGAGCATATCCACTGGAAGAAACTGGATTACAATCACGATCCAACTCTACTCCAAATGCACACCCCAGAGATAGTAGACAGCTCAACCTCCACATCAACACCACCCAATCCCTCCGCTTCATCTCCTACGAAGAGCACGTGCCTCGACAAAAGGAATCTTCGCCTTCCCCATTTGAATCTTCTGTCAAGATACGCGACAAAGGCGAGGCATGTCCAGTCACACACCACACAAAGAAGCACGAGCGATAACACAATCACAATCAACACAAAGCACCCCTCTCGCACTTGCATACTGAACCCCCAGACAAATCACCGAGGGCATGTGCGTGGAAAGAAACGGAGAAACAGAGCCCCTCGCGACGATTGCAACATTCCCGCGGTTCGCCATCGTGTCCACCTGCTCAGTCCATTCTTCAGAAATAGAGTACCCATTTCGAGTATCATCGTGATGGTAGACGAGAATCCTGCACTGGAATCCAAAACGACGGGAGCGGAGCCCGCTGCGTCCGTTCCTGCGACTTCTCCGGAAACCACATCTACCAAGGCTGCGGCCCCAGAGGTGGCGTCTCCGGCGAAGGAGATTGAGATGACGGAGATCCACGTCCAGAAGAAAGTGGAGACGGTATGGGTCCGTACAGAAGACTCACTCCTAGACGCCCGACCTGTTCAAGTGGACTCCGGACGACCTGGGCGCTCCGACCGCGTCGAAGAAGGACGCCCTGTTTGATTGGCAAATGGAGAACGACGGACCGAAGACGGTGGACGCTTTTGGTGGAGTGAAGGGCATCGTCGCGTCGCTCGGGTCGAACATTGAAACGGTAGCGCTTCTGCGTGTTTTGTGAGGCGTAGGGTTTGAGCGACGAGGAGGTGAACAATCCGCGCCGCCTTGAGATTTACGGCTCGAACAAGCCCGAGGAGAGAAAGGGCGTGACGTACTGGGAGATTATCTGGGATGGTTTGCACGACATGACGCTGATCATCCTGATCATTGCGGCCTGCGTGTCCATCGTACTCGGCATTTACAGCGACGGCTGGCAGACGGGCTGGTTCGACGGCACGGCCATTCTGGCGGCCGTGGTGATTGTCCTGAACGTGACCGCCATCAACGATCTGCAGAAGGACAAGCAGTTCCGCGCGCTGAACGCGCTCAACAATCGTCGCAACATCAAGGTGCGTCGCAACGGCGCCATGGTGACGGTGGTGACGGACGACCTGGTGGTGGGCGACATCGTGCAGATCGCCGCCGGCGACACCATCCCCGCGGACGGCATCTACATCAGCGGCAACAATCTGAAGATGGACGAGTCGAAGCTGACGGGCGAGTCGGACCAGGTGGAGAAGGGCGAGAAGAACCCGTTCATCGTGTCCTCCTCGGAGTGCCACGACGGCTCGTGTCTGATGGTGGTGACGGCGGTGGGTCCGAACTCGGTGTTCGGTCGCATGCGCACGATGATCGAGGGCGACAACGAGGACTCGACGCCGCTGCAGCAGAAGCTGTCGGTGCTGGCGACGCAGATCTCGGTGCTGGGCGCGGTGGTGGGCGTGCTGACGGTGCTGGTGATGATCGTGAAGCACATCATCACCTTCGCCTCGGGCAAGGGCAACCAGTCCTGGACGGTGAGCGACTGGTCGTACGTGGTGAAGGCGTTCATCACCGGTGTGACCATTCTGGTGGTGGCGATCCCCGAGGGCCTGCCGCTGGCGGTGACGATCGCGCTGGCGTACTCGGTGAAGCGAATGATGAAGGACAACAACCTGGTGCGCCACCTCTCCGCGTGCGAGACGATGGGCGGCGCGAACACGATCTGCTCGGACAAGACGGGCACGCTGACGCAGAACCAGATGACGGTGGTGCAGGGCTGGGTGTACCGACACGGCGAGGACGACCAGACGCAGCTGCTGAACGAGCTGAAGAGCGGCGACCAGAAGGAGTACGACACCTTCATCGCCAACTGCAAGAACGTGACGCCGCTCCTCCGCGACCTGCTGCTGGACGACGCGCTCCTCAACAACGACGCCTTCCTCACCACCAACAGCGACGGCCGCGAGGTGGGCGTGGGCTCCGCCATCGAGGTGGCGATGCTGAAGTGGGCGCGCCTGCTGGGCGTGGACTACCTGAAGAAGCGTGAGGCGTGCCCGCAGCTGAAGGAGGACGACGGCAAGACCCCCGGCGTGGTCAAGATGTTCCCCTTCCACTCCAACCGCAAGCGCTCCTCCTGCCTGGTGCGTCTGCCCGACGGGCGCTACCGCCTGCTGGTGAAGGGCGCGCCCGAGATGGTGATTCGTCTGTGCGACAAGCTGGTGTACGGCGAGAACGAGACGATCGCGCTGACGGGCGACTTCGTGGAGAGCGAGGGCACGGTGACGGGCAAGGGCACGCGCCGCAACGTGGTGGAGCGCTGCATCTACCCGATGGCGCGCCAGGCGCTGCGCGTGATCGCCTTCGCCTACCGCGACTTCGACGCGGCGCAGGACTGGGACGCGATGGTGCAGTACGCGACGGAGGAGCAGAAGGGCGTGGGCGACTGTCCCGTGGTGGAGAGCGAGCTGACGATGATCGGTCTGCTGGGCTTCCAGGACCCCGTGCGACCTGAGGTGCCGGGCGCCGTGGCGGACTGCCAGAAGGCGGGCATCTTCGTGCGCATGGTGACGGGCGACAACATGGAGACGGCGAAGGCGATCGCGCGTCAGTGCAATATTTACCAGAACCACCCGTGGAAGGACGGACAGGGCAAGGAGTACCCCGCGGGTCGCGCCATTCTGGGCTCGCAGTTCCGCGAGATTGCTGGCGGGCTGGTGCTGCCCCCGCACTTCTACCACGAGTGCCACTGCAAGGACTGCTCGAAGGACAAGTACTTCATCCCCGACTACAAGACGCCCGACTACCCCACGCACTTCGGCTACCCGTCGATCGTGGGCCACGTGGACGAGCACTGCAAGGACTGGACGGCGGAGGCGCTGGCGAAGCGCGGCGAGGGCAAGTCGCAGT
>ERZ1106923.650-NODE-650-length-10904-cov-18.418103_pt1 | contig 10904 bp, 9 predicted proteins | sample MGYA00403657_ERZ1106923 | MGnify/ENA primary metagenome ERZ1106923 (study PRJEB35170, sample SAMEA104062425) | human gut metagenome | biome: human gut; feature: human-associated habitat; material: faeces | place: Denmark | collected 2012-06-19 ...
AGTCCTCCACCACCTTCTCGTGACCCTCGATGTCCTTGTACGGCACCTTCGAGCCCGCCGGCAGGTTCTTCTCCACCAGCGTGTCGTCCACCTCGTCGAGGTTCATGAAGTTGTTGATACGCTTCACGGAGACGTTGTACTGGACGAGGAGCATCATGCACATGGGCATCATCGCGAAGGGCATCTGCAGTATGCTGAACAGCGAGATGGAGGTGAAGGCGACGGAGGAGGTGAGCGGCTTGCCCATCATGGTGGGATACAGCGAGAAGCACACCAGCGGCACGATGTTGGGAATCAGACCCATCATGCACTCCACGCCCGCGGTCATGATCCAGCCCATCTTGGCGTGGTTCTTCAGCTCCACCTTGCGGATGTCGTGGATCTTGCCCTTGAAGGGCTTCTCCCAGCAGTAGTACTTGATCACGCGAATGCCCGTCAGCACCTCGTTCATCAGCTTCACACGCGCGTCCGTCTTCTCCAGCACCCTCATGCGCACGGGCTGCGCGCTGCCGACGAAGGCGAACTGCCAGACGAGCATGAAGATGTAGATGCCGATAGCGACCCACGTGATCTTGCCCATCTGGCGCACCACGAGAACGATGCAGACGACCAGCTACGCGTGAGAGAGAGGAGGCAAGACTACCATCAGAGGAATCATCGCGATGATGTTGACGATCATGACGAACTGGAGCAGCACGTTGGTGTCCGTCGACATGATGTTCACCAACTGACCCGTCGAGGTGTCGCCCTTGGCGGTGGAGGTGAGACGCAGCGCCTTGCGGTAGATGGCCTCGGAGGCCATGCACTTGAGCGACACGGCGATCTTCGTGAACATCATCTGGACGGTGGAGGAGATGCACGCGTTGAGGAGCGGCACGACCAGCAGGATGAGCGAGTACACCCAGCGCATCTTGTAGTCTACGCGTAAGAGAGGAGATGAGAGAAAACCAGGCTCGTCGCTCTCGAAGTCGGACACCAGTAGATTCAGAATGATCGAGGGGACGAAGCTGAGACAGCAGGAGACGAGAATCAAGAGGATGCCGGTGATCCAGTAGCACAGACCCGTCGCACGAACCATCGCCATGATGAAGGAGGGTTTCTTTCCCTTCGCCTTCTTCTTCTGCTCCTTCTCCCACTCGATGCTGTATTTCTTGTACAGCTCTGAGGACTTGTAATCCTTGCCGGCAGCGCCAAGATCATCAACAGTCAGCGGTCTCTTTCCGCCCGTGCGAATAAGCTTTGACAAGAAGCTAACGCTACGAGTGAGATGGAAATGGAAATGAGGACGTGGACCACGTAAAGAGGTTTGAATGATCAATGAAACTGTAATCGGGGGGCGCCTAGTCGTAACGATTTCAGACATGGGAGTACAAGGCGGTTCGTTGCTTGCGGTTCCGTCTGCTCCTTCTTGGCATTCACTTCAGTCAGCTCAATCTACCCTTCAAAAGGAACCCAAAAGCATACTTCTTTACTCATTCTCAATTCAACAAATAAAGAAAAGAATAAGCAACCACCTCGTCTGTGTGTCGCGCATCGAATTCGATGAGTTCTATGACGGGAGTTTCATTCCTTTTCTTTTGGAAGAAGCCACGATCGTTCCTCGCATATTTCGGGGAAATGAGCTGTCCACCATAGCAAGATTGGTTCAGGATGGCAGGAGGAACGTTAGCGTGAAGCGAGTTGTTGCATTGAAAGAAAGTGTGTTCCGTGAAAGTGGCGCGGAGTATGCGGTCACGATTGGAATGCAAATAGGGAGCTTGATCGATTGGAATAGATAGAAAGGAGAAAAAGCTCTTGTTGACCAGGCCTACGAATGAACAACCAAAACGGAGTTGGACTGGGCTGGCAATACGCTAGCAATGAGGCAGAAGAAGCGTAACACAATTCCACGCAGGTGCATAGATTTCAATGATTCACACCTTGAACAAACGCACAATCGATTCTAAACCGGAATCATGCAAAAAGACTCCACCATATGATTCTCCGGTCATGGTGCGGAAATGGGCAAATCCACTTCTTTTCATCCTGTTTGTCAGTACGGCCCTTCTATTCCACCGAAACGATTGTGATTTCTACGAAAACAGTATTGCCTCGGCGGACTGGAATTGGCCTTTGATTCCGTACCGCAAAGTGAGCGGTGGCGGTAGAAGAGCGGTCCAGAGCAGGGAGGGAGGAAGCAGTGAGAACGCATCCAATCGCGTTTCTCCCACTTCGGTATTCTCGGATCTTCCGTAATAAACTGTAGGACCCTCATGAAGTGTTCGTAAAGAGTACGATTCAGGAGTTCAACGATACCACAGTCTATATTCGGCAAGCGAAGGACATTGATCAGTTCTATCGCTTGAAGAGAGGAGTGTTCTATGTAAAAGCGGCTGGAGGTATTGGTAATCAGTTGTCAAGTTTTATTTCTTCCCTGTTGTATGCGGAGATCCTGGGAGTCCCCTTTATATGTTGCTTCCCGCGTTTTGTGTAAAGAGTAGATGACGACGATTCTCTCAACAGAGTGTTTCATATCACGCGGCCGAGTGGGGAGCTAGTCATGTATGTCAACAGTGCATGTAGGCGTTGTATTCCTTGTGACACGGCAGGCATTCCGAAGAAGAAGCTGAAGAACAAGGGAACGATGGTCTGCTTCGTTCACGACTTCGAGCACATCAAGGGCGGCAAGTACTACACCTTCGTGGAGTACATGAGGTTCCGCCAGTTTGTGTCCCGAACCACGATGAAGAGCTTTACTGCCTTCACCGACACCAATCGTGTCGTCACCATGTACGGCAACTGCCCCATCTTCAAGTACTGGCTGGCCGATCCGAACAAGTGCTCGATCATCAGATCAATGGGGTACCTCCCCTCGAACTCCTCTTGCAACTATCCTTCCGACAAGGTCCTTTCGCACTTCATCCAGGCCTTTTTCGCTCGCCACATCCATTTCCGGAGCGAGTTCTTGGACACCATCGATTCCATCCTAAACCCGATCAAGCACGCGCTTGTGGTGGACGAGGTCGGCGCGTTCCACCCGCAGCTGAAGAAGTACAAGAACCTTGTCTCGATCCATGCTCGCTTTGGCGGAAAACTGGCCGATTTCACCGATAGTTACATGTTTTTGAACACGTCGTCGACGAACACGTTTTACAAGTGTTTGGTGTCGAACAAGTACACCAAGGGCTACGTGTACGTGGCGTCTGACTCGAGTGCGTGCAAGGAGGAACTGAGGAAGCAGCTGGGCGAGAAGCTTGTGGATTCCAGCGTGAAGGCGATTCACTCGGGAAGCGAGCTGTACAAAGACAAGAAAGAGTATGCGAAGGTGGTGAATGACGGGACGTTCAACGCCTTCGTGGATATGATGGTTGCGTCCATGGCGTCGGGATTCGTTGGAACGGAGCTGAGTTCGTTCAGTGCTATGATTAGTTTGTTGAGTGGCAGTGACGGCATATATGTAGGGAAGGAGCGTACTGCATGCCGTCACCTTCCTGTGTATTTACCCTAATGGCTATGCGTGTTTGTTTCCTAGTCAGCGTTCTTTTGTGGACCTGCGTGCTCTCACGCGGCATTCACGCCGATAGGCAACTACTGCAGGACAGGGAACGCCAATTGAAGGTTCCCTTTTGGATGGGCCCGTCATGCGTAGAAAGTGGACGACCAGATGATGAGCCGAAAGCAAGTGTCAAACGAGGAGTTGTCGCTGAACTCGCTGAAGACGAGCGCGTCGTCCATAGAAGTGATGCACTTCATCGACGTAAAGCTTGTCGGGTTCCAGCGAAATGGAAACGGCGGCATTCGGTTGCAGGAACAGCAGTTGACGGATTACTTGACCTATCTTGGGAAGTATTGAGTGCTAGTTGGAGTCCTGATGGCGTAGCACCAAAGTGCCCATTCGGTCAGTGAATCAGAGAAGCGTCAAATCGCTTCCCGTCGACGACAACGTGGTGTATCGTGTGTCTCACGCGGACGAACTCCTCACCATCGGAATTCGGAATATCATTCTGTACTCGTTGCTCTGGGTGTGTCACGTAGCCATTCCATTGCCGAAGCAAACAGCACGGTCGCCGTGCTTTCGCACGACGTCTTCGACGAACTCCTTCGGAACGATCTTGCGGACAACAGCGTCTCCTTCACGGTCTACCTCATCAACCCCAAGATTGCGCCCAGCACGAAGTACACCTATAGGACGTCGAACTCATCCTGCTACTCGTCGCTCCTCCTGAGCTACACTCCAGATATGCAGTACATGTTGCTCGATCTCACTTCTGCCTCCTCGCAGTACGGCAGCTTCATCCCCGGAGTTGGCTTCAGAATGGTCCAGTATCCTCGTCTCTTGCTGCACACCGAAGAGAAGCCAATTCTGAATCCGTCGTTCATTCCGGAAATCGCCTTCTTTTTGCACCAGTCCGTGATGGCGTACCTCTTCCCCTCGCTCCACGCCTCCTTCCTCGAGAGCGAGTTGGCGAGTCAGCCCATCGATGCATCATGGGATTTCGGGAAGGTGATGATCGAGGTGGTTACAGTCGTTCAGGAGCTGCGCGACAACACCATCGAAACCTTTCTGACCTCCTCGGAGGCCAACCGCACCGCCTTCTGGAAGGGAGTGTCGAAGCAGTTTGGCTCCATTCTCCTGACAGAGAAGCAGATTTCGATCGATACGCGCTACGTTGCCGTCTCCAGCACTCCCGCGCTCTCCTTCCTTCTCACGGAGAGCATGACAGTGTCGGGAGCCAAGAACTCCTCGCGACGCGACGATCTCAGCACTGTGCTGGACAGTCGGAAACTCTTCGAGTTGTTGGAAGAGCACAAATCGGAGGTGTTTTCGGAGCTGGGTTTCGACAAACTCCAGCAGGAGGCGGAGAAAGAAACCGTCGGCAAGGTGACAATAATCCCGGTGTTTCTGTAATTCCTCGATTTCCCTGATCACCGTAGCTTCTCGCTGTTGTCGCCAACGCCCGTATTGCTGGACGGCGAGCACTCGGTTCTGAGCAAGGACAACACGATCCTTGCGGTGGAGACGCGTGGGGTGCGACGAGTGGTGAAAGAATGGGGGTGTGAGGGGTAGGGAAATCGGAAGCAGGAGTGCAACCGCAAGAAGGTGGAGTTTCGTCCGCACGACAGTCGACGGGAGATCTTGCAGGAGTTGTTGGGGGTTGTGTTTGGCATGATGCCGTTTCACCTGTGCGTGTGAGCGAGTGCCCTGACGCGTAGCCAAGTGTCGTCGGTGAACCCGGAGGTGGTGGAGGACTACGCGATCGCCAACACGGAGAACGTGTTGTCAGTGCTGAACGGTGGAATGGAGATCACGTCATACCACAACTGTAGGGGTTGGAGGGAGGTGTTAGCGGCAGATTTGGCGCGAAGAGGCAGTGTGGTGTTCCTGCTGTCCGCGCTCTCCACCTCCATTCAATCCTTGCTGGCGCGGTATCAAGAACTCACCAGCTTCTTTCAGATGAGTGTGGACGCCTTCTTCTTGCCGCACGACTACGCGCAGTGGAGAGAGCGTGGGAGAGAGAATGAGGTGTCAGAAATAGGGTGGTATTTGGTGCAGCGCTACATGGCGGAAATCGTCATGTATTTGTCAACGAATGACTTTGCCGCGGCAATGGACACGATCGACCAGGCTTTCTATACGATTCGCTCCATTCGTTCCATTCCGCTTCAGCTGGAAGCCATCGCCACCACACGCCAGTTCCCTGAGGTGGGTGCGAGTGAGGAGGCTGACGCTTAGAGTTCGTGGAACCCGGTGGAGTGGCTGTTGGTGGGCGTGGGGAGTGTGGTGGTTGCTGTGGTGTTGTCATTGTGAGGGGAGTGAGGTGGCGTGATGTGTAGTATTCTCACTCTCATTCCGTCCAAGAAGAAGAGAGGGAGCGCCTACGATCGCATCGTGTCGTTTTCACGCTAGTTGTTTTCTGTTTTCTGTTTGAGTCTATTCACAATTCGTTTTCCTTACACCCTTCAATTACTTCTCCTTTCACCCCTCAATCACCCCTCACAAACTCACTCACTCAACAAACACAGCAAAAGTACTTCACATACTGACGAAGATAAGCATCCGCCAGCGTCCGGTTCCACGCCGGGTACTCCACCTTCACAAGCCGATCGTAGTAGCTCTCGTAGCCCGCCATCAGCCAGTTCCGGTACGCCTGCGGTCGCACGATGTTGTGCGTGACGGTGCGGAACGACGCCACACTGTCCACTCCATAGTTCTTGTACAGCGCAGGACCCACCAGCGCCGGTCGCATGGCGCGCCGCCCGCACTCGAAGAACCAACTCATCGACCCGTGGATGTCGTCTCCGTTGCGATGCGTCCACGGACGGTAGCGCCAGTACACCTTACCCATCACCGCCGTCTTCGCGTACACCTGGATCACGTAGTCCACCGGCAGCGTCACCAGACGGAGACTGCAGTCCACGCAGTACATCCGGTAACTCCCCTCGCGGTAGTTGGACTCCGTGATCACTCTCCCGCCCACGCCCGAAGGCGCGTTGTACTGGCGGACCGTGCGGAGAAGTTTGCCGATGGTTTCCTCGCCGGGGATGATGTCGTCGTCGAAGACGATGTGGTACGGCGTGCGGAAGAGAAGCGGCAGGAGGTGGCGCATGAAAAACGGCGAGCTCCAGTTGGTGGACCAGATGTGCGTGATCATCGGCCATTTCTGGAAAACCATCTGATAGTTCTTGTTCACGTTGTTCTGGTAGAGGAGGATCTCTGCGACAGGAATCGAAGAGGCGAGGATCGCTTCGAGCTGTTCGTAAATGTACTCGCGCTTGAACTGCGAAAGAAGGATGCTGACCTCCTTGATCTTCTTAGGACGGGTCTGACACCCCACCGGCTGAAGGCCCAGCTCCTTTCGGCAGGAAGACAAGATCGCCGATTCCGTATGGAAGAGGGAGCTGATTAGAGAAAAGGACTGTCTGGAGTGAGGCGACTGGTACGTTGTGCACGGCAATACCACAGTAGCAGAGCCGAAGAGACACTGAAATGCCTGCTGGAAAAAGAAAAACGGATCCAGGTCGTTGATCTGGAAGGCAGTGTTCACGATGATCGAGCGCAGCGACAACGACTTCATGAACAGGCAGCCCTCGGGCGTCATCACCCGCTTGCCGTTCACGGAGTCCGTATACGCGTTGCACGTTACCACGACGTCGCCGCTCTCGACGCGCTCTACCGCGTCATCCAGCCAGTCTCCATCGGGAAGACCCTGCTCAAATCCCTCGTCCTTTACGATCATTGTGTACGTGCTGTTGTGCAGCAGCGATACGATAAAGGGCAAATATCCGTTGTCCTCATAGTTGCTTCGTATGATATAAGGGTATAAAACGCGCTCGTCTTCGTTCAGGAACTCCTCGTCGTACGACATGAAGTGCGATATCACGTAAAAATAGTTGATAAAGCACACGGACGAGTGAATTGCGTTGTAGCGCTCTTCGCTGACCACCTTCTTTTCCGTTTCAACGATGTATGTGATAAAACAGTCATTCCGCTCTACGCATTAGCGAACGCAGCTGAAGACACTCTCAAGCGGGAGGGCTGACGAACTGCCATGAACCCCGGCTCTCCCGACGCAGAGCACGAGAAGGAGCAGAAGCCCATGGAACACGACCATAGTCGAGGAGAATAGTGCGAACATATAGGACAAACAGGACAAACGCAAAGAGCAGTACACTCCCACTCCCATTAGAAGAGTACCGTACCAACCATGATTAATGCTACAAAGAAGAGAATGATGATCGTCCAGAACTGGCACTTGTTGTTGGTCTTCATCAATGCCTGCATCTTGTCACGCGCTTGGTTCAAACGGTTCTGGGCATCCGACACATCCGTATCCAGCGTGTCCAGCAACTTGTCCTGCTGCTGGATCTCGTCGTGAATGCCGTTCGCCATGTTGCTCAGATTGTCGACACCCTCTTCGAGGATGCCCAGCGACATGTCCTGCTTCTTCATCAACTCCTAATCCTCATCTCTCCTCTGCACCGTTACAGACTGCTGCGCCTGAGAGCGGCTAACCACCTGGTCGTTCGCGTAGTCGCGAGCAGCCATCGTGGAGGACATCGCCTTTCCCTTTCCCAATGCCTATTTATAAAACAGGAAATCATGTCGTACGGCACGCTGATCGGCGGCAATACGATTCAACACACGAGGCGACTTCATGGCGTCGCTCACCTTCTTCAGCTTCTATTCCTAAGAGGCAACATGCAACAGCAAACGGCCAGCGAGCGGTTCACGAACTCTCGGCGTCTCTTAATCTCGTTCTATGCATCACGCAGTGGAGGACGCGCTCACAGCGCTGATGTTGGGGTAGGCAGACGGCGTCGTCTCCACCTTCAGCACGGCGTTCTCCACCTCTCGCACTGTGGCCGTAATGGAACTCAGTTCCTTTGTGAGTCCTATCGAAAATGACCGCACGCACGAACGGAAATACCTCTGTTGAGCTTATCGAACTTCGGATCAGAAGTCGAGGCGCCGCTCTTGATGTAATCGTCGAAGGACGCATATTTCTTGTCCAATCTAGCAAGACTGCTTTCAATGGCTCTACGGAATCAGCGGAGTGCCGCAGAAAACACTCTCTCATCACATTGTAAGGATCTTCACTTGAACGGTTCTCCATCGTGGATTATGCAGCTAAACCAATTCTACGCATAACGCCGCGTCCTCAAGAAAGGAACATGCTTCCAATACTGGCAGAATGGCTACGAATGGGAAATGGGAGTTTCATTATGCAATCCATCCTCTGTTTCTCCTTCATTGCGTCACTGAGATGTGCTAGGACTGCAGTACACTATTCGATCGGCAAATTGGAGAATTGCAGCACCATGTTGGTTGATTCAACAAGCAAGAAACACATCGTTGTTGGTGATCCCTACACACCAAACATCCAACCATCCTCTCCGTTTGGCGAAACACACAATCACTCTTTCCAGTATGTCGGAGGACACAACGGAGGATGACTATTACATCATAAAGGCATTCTTAGCATACAGTAAGGGGGATAGTGCGCTCTATTCCGAGGTGTGTCAATCGGAGTGTGTCGGTTTCCCTTTCCATTCCTCACAAATAGGTGCGGCCGGATTGTAAAGCAATTCAGATCAACAAAGAGCTTGAGAAGGTCAGGAGTTGCGAAAATCCGAATTGGAACCGGCTTATCTCCGTTCTATCGCAATATGTTTCAGACAAGCAGGATGTATGTGGTTTGGTTCATGACTGATGCGTAGATCTTGCCTATGGAACATGGTAGGGCTCGTTTCGTAGATTTGCTGCTTTATTATGATCTCGTCGATTTGTGTTGCTGTTGTAATGGAGTAGATCATCATCTATCGCTATCTGGACATGTTTGAGATTGCAGAGTCCCTGATCGATTCTGTTTTGGCTGAATTGAGAGAATCGGAGAGCGTCGCCTATATTTGTTTCCTGTTTCTTCGCTGCGAGATCCTCATCGACCAGTTTGTCGAGAACGGCGAGTCCGTGGAAGTCGGATTGCTGCTCTTCACTCAGATGTAGTGGATTCAGAAGTCCTTGGACACCGTTCTCACCGAAATCCTCCGGGTCCATTCCAATGGCCGTGTTCCTCCGACTGCGCAGCAGATCTTTCTGAACCGCTACTACTTCGTTGTGTGCGTTCAAATGATCATCGCGAGGAAGGTGAAGGGACTGAAGAAGGGCATTATTGGGGTGATGCAGAACCAGTTCAAGTCGGAGGAGGAGCTCACTTCCCGTTTCGAGGCGGAGCTTTTTCCGATTTGGGAGAACAACATCACCGATACCTATCAGTTCATCGTGACCCATTATTCGGACACAAACTCGTTCTTCGTGAGCCACAAGGTTCTGATCTCCATGTTGGAGTATAATCGCGACAACTTCGCGAAGGCCATCGAATTGTGTTCATCTGTCTCTTCGAATGACATCGTTCGTCTATCGTTGTTGGGAAGCAGTTACTTCGCAATGGGAAGTGTTTCGCTCGCCATTTCCTGCTACAAACGAATCATCCCATTCATGCACATATACGACCGTGCTCTCTGTGGAAGTGTGTACAAGAACCTGGGAATCATGTACGACGCTCTCCAGGAAACGGAGAGCGCTCATCTTTGCTTTCAAGAAGCATTACGCTACCTTCCTCGAAATGCACATATCTGGTATTACTACGGAGAACACTTGACCAAGATGGCTATAAAGGACAAGAAACGGAGTCTCTTGTGGGAAATCGAGATGGCGATAGACACGGCGCTTCAACTCAAAGCATCGGAACCACTGCGGTTAGAGTGCCTGCTGCGGAAGATTTGGCTGAAGATCCAACTCCGCTGCTTTGAGGAAGCCTGCGCTCTCTGTGACGAGGCGGAGATGATTGTGAGGAGAAACGTGTCACAGTTACAGTTGATTCACTTGTATCGATCAAACGCCTTCTTTGAGCTGAACAAAGTGGAAGAAGCCATCAAGGAACTCGATCCACTAATGCAGCGGAGGTTGTATCCAGAATGCATTGTAAAGGTACTAAAGAAAGAGAAGGTGGACTGTATTTCCGATTACTGCGGGAGGGGTTCGTATTGTGAGATGATGCTGTATAACTATACTCAGGTGGTATTCGGTTGGAGCTGTAATGTGTAGATTTGCATCAAAACACAGAGGCTGGAAAAGGCCGTTTCAATGAGCGAATTGTGTTGGAAGGCGTTCCCTTCCCCCAAGAACCGAAGGTTGTATACGTACTGTCTCATACTCAATGGTCAGGGCAAAGAAGCGCTGCAGCTTTATCCCAGTTCCCTTGTTTTCTAACAAACACGTGATGATTGTTGCTCAAGCCGCTCCAACTCAGCAAAAAAGTCCGCGTCAAATTCCTCTTCCGGAGGTGTGTCTTTCGGTATCACGACATCTTCCTGACTCTCTCTTGGGATCACGACATCCTCCTGACTCTCTCTTGGGATCACGA
>ERZ1106923.651-NODE-651-length-10903-cov-17.944229_pt1 | contig 10903 bp, 8 predicted proteins | sample MGYA00403657_ERZ1106923 | MGnify/ENA primary metagenome ERZ1106923 (study PRJEB35170, sample SAMEA104062425) | human gut metagenome | biome: human gut; feature: human-associated habitat; material: faeces | place: Denmark | collected 2012-06-19 ...
AGGGAGACGTCGAAGGCGGGCTTGGCGCAGACGTACAACCTGGACGAGCTGGCGAAGAAGCAGCGCATCAACGAGATGAAGAGTCGGCTGCTGGGGATCCAGCGGAAGCAGAGTATCAACATGCAGTGGGGCGAGCACGAGTCGGATAACGATGAAACGAAGAGCAACAGCGAGGTGGTGCATGAGAATGATACGAACGAGAAGAAGGACAATATGATTATGCTCGACAAGAATAGTACGTTTGATAGCTTCTATTAGAATGTGATTTTTAATCAGACCACTCTGTGCATGTGTTTGTCCCAATAACAGTGCTCCTGTCATGGGAATTGTGTTCCTTTTAGCATGTCATTATTCTTGTCATAGAAACCGTTATCGCGGATCGATATGAGTGTAGGTGGATTGGCTCGTGTGGCAGCTACTCATGGCCACGCGTTGTATTGCTCTAGAAGACGATTGCTGATCCCCTGTAGATGGATGGTTTGCAATCCACAGCCGCGTCAAGCAAAGCAGTAGCACTCGAGGCCCAGCGTATTCTGTGTTCCGGAAAGCCTGGTCCCAAACCCAATCGATGCGTGTGGTGTAACGAGGTTCAGTGCTTTCACTGCCAATGCCCCGGGTACGGGAAGTGCGACCACAAGCACGGGGAGCCGTGTTCTCGCCATCGGTAAGAGTCTGTGTGGAGTGTGAGATCCAGGTACAAGCGCAGATTGGTGTGCAATTCGTGCGAGAAGGTGAAGCTGCGAGAGACTACAAAGAAGAATGGCGCGGAGTACCTGTCTTTTCGGATAGTGATGTGTAGCATCAAAAGCATCCACAGAGATAAAGTCACACAAAAGGGATCGCCAGTAAAGCGCGGCAATGAACAGATTTCCAAAGAACTGAAAACGGAATCAAAGGAACAAACTTCGTTTGACATATTATGTACGCTGGCAACAAAGGAGGCAAAGCGCTATGCTCCCTCTCTCGCCGTGAAGCGCGAATCCGCCCCGCTCCCTCCAGCGAACAAGGAATTCGATTTAAGAGCAATGCGATCCTTCGCTCCCGCGTGTTCTGCGTCACCCTATTCCTCTGTATCATACCCGGTGTATCCGGCTTATCCCATACTTCAGACGTGCTACCCAGTTGTCCCGATTCCTGTTTTTTCGTATCCTGTAGCAAGGAAGGTAAACAGCTGTGTTCCTGAACTAGATCATTAGTACGTGACTCTGTTTTCTAAAGGCAACAAACACTCGTTCTAGCTGCAGCCAATCGAATCAGGAACTGACTTGCTCTTGGGAGGAAGCTCAGGAGCCGCATTGTAGAGGTACGTCGCAATACACAGGTTCGTGACCGCCAGATAAAATGCATACGTGGTGGTCAAGACACTACCATAACTCTGCAAAGGATATCCAATCTCTTTCTGGAGGATGATCGACACGATGAAAGAGGCGAGGATGAGCGCTGCGCAGGACACAAAGGACTCGACAATGGAGTCCGCGTACTTGAACAGAAAAGAACCAGAAAGCCCACGAATGGATTCTCTGTCGTGAGGGAATGGGAGAGAGACTACGATAGAATGTATAGTACAGTATAGCGATTGAAGTTGGTGAACGTGACGCTCTGGACAAAGTGACGAAAACCAGAGATGAACATGATCAGCATGTACAGCAACGCTCCCCAACTATGCGTGAAGAAGTGGCAGTACAGCGACAAGTAGATCCATATGTTCTGCTGCGAAATGTCCATCGACTCGTGCTTCTTTAGGAGCTTCTCTGTGACAACGCCCGACACGCCCTCAAGACCCGCTCCGACTGCGCCCATGAAGGAAGGAAAAAACGGGAGTCTGTGAACGGTTCCGCCCTTCGTGGAGGCAAGCTCAATCGACATCACTGCCGAACAAACGAGAATGAGCGAGGACCAGTGCGTTGCTGTCAGTCTAGGGGTGACCGTGAACTTACATTGCCACCTCCTTCCGAGCAAGAAAAACGAAGCGATCCCAATGATCACCACTTCAAAGGACTCGAATGCCTGAATTACCAGTTCGTCGTCCAGCACATGCTGCAGATAGAAGAAAATGCGGTCCACTCCCTCGTTTAACAGAGCCGGGAGACTCATGGAGAGGATCTCGAATAACGAGAAGGACTGCCTCACCTTCTCATCCCTACGCTCCTTCCATTTCAGCAGAACAAAGGAATACAAGAGTTTCGTGATCTACCGTTGACAGGTCGATGGAAGACCCACTTCCGTTGTCAGCGAGCACAGCTCTGTGGAGTAGACGTAGGATCCGTCTTCTTCTTTGGAGAGCTACACGGAACACTACAGTCCTTCCACTACGGTCGATAGCGTGCCTCTGCATGCGTGCGTTATGAGAGACAGAAGGATTGCAAGCCGAACGAATACGGGCTTCATTCAGAAATGCGTCCTCGTTCTCTTCCCCTTTTGCTCATGCGATTCCCATCCCACTTTTCGCTTGCACTGACCACATCAACCGAATCTTCATGAATCCTGACCCAAATGAAGCTCGTCAGGGATCCAGAAAGCGCTCCGGAAGTCAGAAATACAACAAGCTGACGAAAGAGCAAAAGCTCGAGCTGATCAGGGAACGAGCCGAAACGCACATGTCCTTCTCTTCCATTGCCTCCAACTTCAGCACCCTATTCGGGATGAAGCTAAGCACACGTGGTGTTGCCGACATCATCACGTTTTGGAGAGAAAACGGGAAACTACGTGGTGCCAGTAATGTGCTGCCCGCGCAGGACGATATCGTCCGTGCTCTGGATCGTATCAGAGACCTTTGCATCCAGTACTCGTGCTCCGTGACCAAATCCGAGTTGAAGGACTTCGTGAAGCGTATTGCTACCTGTTGGCGTATGACTCTGTAGTGTTTTGTAGTCTCATGGGTCGCACCATCCCGAGTCACGAAATGATGTGGCTGGACTACGTCTGCGAGCGAAATGAAGCGCAGGTGGCGGAGCAGATAAAGAGTCCGTCCCCATCCTACCAAGATGAAGTGGCGTTTGTCAATTCGCTCCTCTCCTCGTACCAACCATCTTCCGTTCTATTCGTTGACTGCACGGCGCTCTGTGTGTCCTATCCTCCCTTCGTCTTTTCAAATCACTCTAGCACAACGCTTCCGGTTCAAGTGTGGTCTGTGCTGGCAAAGGACGGTGAGTCGCCTCTTTCTCCGCTGATAAGTGCTTCATACACATTCACTTCCTACGTGAACCCACCCCTATCTCCTCCCTACTCCGCGCCCTCTGCTTCCCTCTTCTCTCTTCTGCAAAGCCTCGACAAGAAAGTGTCGTCTCCAACACTGGTGCTGTTCTGTGATATTATGGAGCTGATTGCGTCCATCACCGTTCACGACGCTGTTCAGGAAGTCACCTTCAGTAGCAGCCACATATTCCACTCACCGAGTAGAGACGGCTGGAGAGGATCCCCAGTACCGCCTTTCCCTCGTGCACGTGCGAGTCCACTTGATCTCCACCTCCTATCTCTTCCTCTCTCCCTTCTCCAACGCGAGCGCGCTCTTCCGCTTCGTTCTCAAGTCCTCGTTCTCGGTTCGCGTCATCCCTAGAACTCACGTCCTCACACAGCCTCAGCAACCCGTCGAGGACCACGTCAGCCAGGCATGGACCGAGTGCGTTTCGCTGTATGCGCGTGAGTTCTCCTCCTCTCCCTTCGTCTCCTTCTCTACACTCTCACAGCTCGCAGACACTCCCTTCGCGTCGGTTGCTGGGAGTTTCACTGACGCATATGCCAAGTATTGCGAACAGCACCAGCTGCAAGAGACGGGCGTCAGCGCGGAGGCCTTCTTCCGGTTGGAGGAGTCGCTCCTGGTTGCTGGAATGGACGCCGTGTACACCATTGTGCGCACAAGAGGCCGCGCGAATGAGAGCGCTTCAGCCGTGAATCCAGAGAAGAGTGAAACGAGTCTGGTTCGTGGTGCGCAAGCCAGCGACCTTGTTGCCACCTTTCGATGCATGTATGAAACGCTCATATCGGGTTTGCCAGATGTGACTTTTGAGGACTATGAGCACATGGACTCTTTCTTTCGCCGCATAGACGACAGGAAGAAGAAGTAGTGCATCGTCTTTGTTACAAACACGTGGAGTAGTGTACAAGTGAAAAGCGCGTCATTTGGAAGAGGACGCACGTTTCGTGGAGTCCTTAGAGAATGACGGTGGTAAGAAATCTAGAAAATCCAGATCCTTTACCATTTGGCACAGGCATCTTCGCTGAGACGGTTTCCTTCGATTCTTCTCTGAACTGACGTTGCCAGACCTTTCTGTGTTGATGCTGTTCATTTCTTTCGTTGTGAGGATCTCAATCTCGATAATGTCGAACGCCATGATACCTGGCCGTGAGACTGCGACAAAAACACGTACCTGCATCTAAAAGACGGTGTCTGTCGTTTCTATCCAGTTTCCTCCCATTCACAGAGAGAGTGATAGGAGAATGGGGCGAAATTCCGCTCTCCGCACAGGCGAGAGGAAACAGCTAGAATGAAGGGGAAGCGAATGGGCTACGTCGCACACGGACAGATCATCTCGAATCTCGACAGTTGAGTAGCTCCACCTCGTATTGAGAGATGGAAATCTCACTTTGAGTGTAAGTTTCATACACTATAGCATCTACCAGACAATGACTGGGAAGTGCACGCCCTTCCAACAAACAGCCCAAAACTAGAAATGCTCCACACGCACCACCCAGACTCCAGTCACGACGTCGTAGCTCACAAAATGGGTGCCGATGCTCTCGCTCTTTCGCTTCACAAACTCGATGAACTTCTGTTTATCCGCCGTCGCTTTGGGGAACACGTTATAGAAGGTCAGCTTCGCCTTGTGGTTGATGCCCTCGCCCTCCTTCATATCCACGACGTCGTCCTCGCCCTCCGGCTGCAGAATCTCGATCTGCGAGCACCCGTTCACGCGCTCGATGCACACCAGCTTGTCGAGGTCCAGACCACGCAGGTCCACCGGCTCCTCCCACTCCACCTTGCCCACCTCCTCCACGCAGATCGACACGTGCTCCACGCGACTCAGCTCTTCTTCCGACATCGTCTGGAGCTCTGCCAGTGATGGCGAAATCACGTACCCCGACTTCGTCAGCAGCGGCGCCGCTGCGCTGACCTTGGGTTCTTCAATCGGAGTGAGTGACGCCGCTGCGCTGACCTTGGGTTCTTCAATCGGAGTGAGTGACGCCGCTGCGCTGACCTTGGGTTCTTCAATAGGAGTGGGCGTCGCCTTCTCCGACGCAACGATTTCGACGGGCGGGAGCGTCTCGGGAGCGGGAGTGTGCGGTTTGGTGGCTGACTTGGTGGGAATCACCTCGAAGAGCGAGTTGGGGTTGAACTGGTCGAGGGACTCCTGCCTGTCCACGCAGACGACGCTGTTGGAGCAGAGGTAGAATCCGTCAAGTGCGGGGAACTACGATGAGAGAGAAGACTGAGCAGCTTACGAGAGCACGCGTGGCGGCTTCGAGGTCGGCGACGGTCTTCGTGTTCTCGATGCGCACAGTGCGGATCTGCGAGTTGTGCTTGATCAGGAAGGTCACCTAGGGTTGATGCTGTGAAGTGTTCAGTACGATTGTCGAGGTGGCTGTCTTCGGAACCTCCTCTGACGCCTCCTTCACCTCCTCCTTCACCATTGCCTCCTTCACCTCCTCCTTCTCTTCGGCGCGCTTCACCTCCGCCTCCTTCTTCAGCAGGTTCTTGTTCGCCACCAGCACTGCGCTGTCCGTCTTGCTCGGCGCTCGCGGCGATATCGCGAACGACGCCACCGTGCTCTTGGCCACAGAGGTCGCGTTGATCGCGTTCGCGGGAATGCCGCCGCTCTGGCCCTCCTGGTTCAGGCGCGTGTCGAACGATCGGATGCGGTCCGTCAGCTCTTCGATGGCGTTGTACGGCTTCATCAGCACCTGCTCCTTCACGGCCGCTGGGTTGGGCTGGGCAGGCTGCGCGGCGGATCCAAGCGTGTTGAACCCGAAGCCAGTGTTGTTCGCGTTGTTCGCGTTGTTGTTGCCGAACGAGAAGCCGGAATTGTTCTGGTTGTTGTTGTTGCCGAAGCCAAAGCCAGTGTTGCCTCCAGCGTTGTTGTTGCCAAAACCGAAACCGCTCTTGTTCTGGTTATTGTTGTTGTTTCCGAATCCGAAACCACCTCCGTTGTTGTTGTTATTGTTGTTGGCGTTGCCAAAACTGAACCCAGTGTTGCCTCCAGTATTGGTGTTGCCACCGAACCCGAACCCACTCTTGTTCTGGTTGTTCTGGTTGTTGCCGAATCCGAAACCTCCTCCGTTGTTGTTGGTGGTGTTATTGTTGCTTCCAAAACCAAATCCACTCTTGTTCTGGTTGTTCTGGTTGCTGCCGAACCCGAACCCGCTTCCATTGTTCTGGTTGTTGTTGCTACCAAAGCCAAAACCACCTCCGTTGTTGTTGTTCTGGTTGTTCCCGAATCCGAACCCGCCTCCGTTGTTGTTGTTCGTGTTGTTTCCGAAGCCAAAACCGCCCTTGTTTTGGTTATTGTTACTCCCGAAACCAAAACCACCACCGTTGTTGTTGTTCTGGTTATTGTTGCCAAAACCAAAACCGCTCTTGTTTTGGTTGTTGTTGTTATTCCCGAAACCGAAACCGGAATTGTTCTGGTTGTTGTTGTTGCCGAAGCCAAAGCCAGTGTTGTTGTTCGTGTTATTGCCAAAACCAAACCCACTCTTGTTCTGGTTATTGTTGTTGTTTCCGAATCCGAAACCTCCTCCATTATTCCCTCCATTGTTGCTACTGCCAAACCCAAATCCTCCCTTATTCTGGTTGTTGTTATTCCCGAAACCAAAACCTCCTCCATTATTGCCTCCATTGTTGTTGCTACCAAAGCCAAAGCCACCTCCGTTGTTGTTGTTCTGGTTGTTCCCGAACCCAAAACCGCCTCCGTTGTTATTGTTCTGGTTGTTTCCGAACCCAAAACCGCCCTTGTTTTGGTTATTGTTATTCCCGAAACCGAAACCTCCTCCACTGTTATTGTTGTTGTTGTTCTGGTTGTTGCCAAACCCAAAACCTCCTCCATTGTTGTTGTTATTGTTATTACCAAAACCAAAGCCACCACCGTTGTTGTTGTTGTTGCCAAAACCGAAACCGCTCTTGTTCTGGTTATTGTTGTTGTTTCCGAATCCGAAACCACCTCCATTATTCCCTCCATTGTTGTTGCTTCCAAACCCAAATCCTCCCTTGTTTTGGTTGTTGCTGTTATTCCCGAAACCAAAACCACCACCCGCGTTGTTATTGCTTCCAAATCCGAAGCCACCTCCATTATTCCCTCCATTGTTGTTGTTTCCAAATCCAAAACCACCTCCATTGTTGTTGTTGTTACTCCCGAAACCAAAACCGCCCTTGTTCTGGTTGTTGTTATTCCCGAACCCAAATCCGTTGATACCTCCGTTGTTGTTATTGCCAAATCCGTTATTGCCGAATCCGTTGTTACCTCCATTATTGCCAAAGCCACCACCAAATCCGTTTCCTCGGTTCTGGTTGTTTCCAAAACCGCCACCAAAGCCACCGTTGTTATTGTTACCGAACCCTGTGTTGTTTTGGTTTCCTCCAAAGCCGTTTCCGCCATTATTCATGTTGGAATTGAAACCAGAGTTCATCCCGTTCATATTGTTACCGAATCCGCCCTATTGAACGATTAGAACGAAACAAATGTCAAATCCCATCACAAAGAGCAGACACATACCTGATTATTCATTCCGTTCTGGTTGCCAAAGGACATTCCGTTGTTGTTATTTCCTACGATTAACGGACTGGGTCCACTTCATACCAAAGGATGATCCCATACCCGAACTGCCTCCAAACTAGACGTTACTCTAGCAACAAAGAAATACCATTTTCAAGAATGCCGTCGGTCCCGATAGAAACAACAAGTGTGAGTGAAAAGGGCTCTATGGCCCAAAACAAATGTCCCCTAACTCAGTTTTGACAAATACAGACTGTGGAACGTCCCTCTGATCTCCAAATGTGTGGCAATGCGCTAGAATAAACAAACAGAGCAAGCCTTCAAACGATAATATACTACAGATCATCACCCCAGTGAACACGAACAATTGACAGGAACAATCCTCAGGATTGTCTGAAGCCGCTGGGCATAGAACGTCAGAGAAAACTACGAGTCACACACTCAATCCACTCCCACAAGCATAAAGAAGTACACCAGGGAAGAGAAAATAACAACGAGGGCGCTTAGGAATGACGCGCCAGAGAAGAAGATCAAGTGATACACGAGTACTGCAGACGACACGATTCCAATCACAAGTCCGGATCCAGCCTACAGTGATAACCCACGAACTTCCCTTACCAGCACGTTATACCACGCGGAAATCACGAACAACGAGCCATACAAAATGAAGCTCGAAAGGAGAGAGGCGGCGGCCAGCAGAATAACGACAGTGGAATGAGTCCAAAACGAGCACCCCAGCTGAACGATCGCCACAAGCTACATATCACTGCAGAAAGAAGGAATACTCCTGTCAACAGATACACAAACTTCGCGCTGGAAACGAGGGCCTGTCGGTACTTCCGCACATCATCCAGGTTGAGCAGGACTTCGTCGATTTCCAGATACACAGCGCTGTCCAGTGTGTGGACAGTCACTTTCTGCCGTTGACTACGACTAGGAATGAACGAGAATCGCCACCGTCCACTGGGGCCGAAATGCTTCCACAAAGGGCTCGGGGTCCGATGTAACATCGTTCTGCTCCGACATGTAGTTCGACATGGAGGATTACTGATCGTGTTTCTTCTCGAATGCGTGTTTCGCATCCAGTGTTCTGGACGATCAAAAGCGAACGGCAGACAAAAACAGTGAGATCAGCCCAAGCACCTCCAGAATGTGACAAACAAACAGCCGTATTCCTGACTGTACTCACCGTCATACAGCTCCTTCCAATCCGTGCCACCGGGGGCAATGAACAAGGGTCTAGCGAAACGATGGCCCTTGTCGATGGCTCTGATGTCCTTCATCTCCTCCTCGCTCAACTCGAAGTCAAATATGTTACAGTTCTCCTTGATACGCTCCTCATGAACGGACTTAGGAATGCAGATGGTTCCTCTCTGCACAGCCCAGCGAATCATGATCTGCGCAGGCGACTTGTGATGGTTCTCCGCAATGCGCTTGATCACAGGGTCATCCATGGGACCCGCCACGTCCCCGGCTCTCACGTGCGCAGCGCCGCCGAGAGGGAAGTACGCCATCAGGTAGATGTCGTTCTTCGCCAGAGTCTCCTTCGTCTCCCACTGCTGGAGGTAGGGATGGAGCTCAATCTGGTTCACGGCGGGCTTGATAGAGCAGAAGGAAAGCACGTCGTTCACGCGCTTGGCTGAGAAGTTGGAGACACCGATGGAGTGAAGAAGTCCCGCACGGCACAGCTCCTCCATCTTGCCCCACGTCTGCTTCACAATCTCAACGGAGTAGCCGAGACGGTACTTGGGGTCGTCGTCCACGGTCAGCGGACGGTCGAAGAAGTATCCCTTGCGTCTCTTCTCCTCCAGCTCCTCGGGGAGGTTGATGAAGTAGGATTGGTGGATCAAAAACAAATCGATGTAGTCCACCTGAAGCTCTTCGAGGCTCAGCTTCACGCTCTTCTCCACGTCCTCTGGCTTCCACTCCGTAATCCACAGCTTCGTCGTGATGAACAGCTCCTCTCTCTTCACGATGCCCTCGTCGATGCACTTCTTGATCGCGTTACCCACGGCCTTCTGGTTGCCGTACGCAATAGCGGTATCGATGAGACGGTATCCAGCCTTGATCGCGTCGATGACGGACTGCTCGCACTCCTCAGGGGCGGAGAGGAAGCAACTACGCATTACACAACTCGCTTCACAACTACCCAAGACCCAGCAGGGGCATCATATAGCCAGAATTAAGCTTCACGCAAGAATCGATTTGCAGCATACTAAACAAATAATGAATTGTGTTGACAAGAAGTAGTGTTAGGATCTGGAAATTTCCCGGAATTGTCCTGAACAATTGCGCCTAACACTGTTTCTTCGATGTTCCAAAAGAAGGTGGTGGTGAGAAGACGTGGAATATGCATTTTCGACCCTTTTCACGCGCATTGGTAATGGTCGCGATGATCGTCTTTACCGTTCATCAATGGACTCAGTAACGTGGTGGTGATTCGTGCGTATGACGTTTGGGATGGATGGTTGTGATGACCTTCATTTCTCTCAGAAAGGGTCAGATACCGTCTATGCAGCAGACGGCCGCATGGTTCTGTCCACTCCTATCGCAACGACCGGAGTCACGAAGACGATTGTGTCGTCGCAAGTTCCAACTACCTAAGTGTGATCTACCTATTCCTCTTCTGTTAGTCATTCCAAAACGGAAGGCATCTATCAAGTCGTCTGTCACTCCTAACACACCCCTCCGGATGACGATCAAGAAGGAAAGGAATTGAATAGGAAGGATAGCAAACCGAAACCAACGAATCCCGAACGAGGGAGCGGAATCACGAGATCCAACACAAAACGCACCCACCGCATTCACAAATCAAACCGAATCCAAAGAGAATACTAATTGGGAGGATCCGCGTGATACTCCGTCTCAAAGCACTCTCTCTCAAACGGCCCCTATCGGATCCTCTCGCATTCTCTGTGAAAACGGCAAACTCCGAGCACCGGGAACGCGTTCTATGCCTTGAAACAGAGGAGGACAGTGATCACTGGTCCTGGGCTCATAGGAAGGGATCGCGATGACGGAACATAAACGGTCCAACGATCCAACCCATCAAATCTCATAATTTCTTATAATCTACACATAGAAAGACATTAGAATGGCTGAAGTCCAGAGTGTTGTGATCGATAACGGTTCCGGTATGTGCAAGGCCGGTTTTGCTGGAGATGATGCTCCTCGCGCTGTCTTCCCCTCCATCGTCGGTC
>ERZ1106923.653-NODE-653-length-10858-cov-17.860039_pt1 | contig 10858 bp, 14 predicted proteins | sample MGYA00403657_ERZ1106923 | MGnify/ENA primary metagenome ERZ1106923 (study PRJEB35170, sample SAMEA104062425) | human gut metagenome | biome: human gut; feature: human-associated habitat; material: faeces | place: Denmark | collected 2012-06-19 ...
TTCTTGAAGTGGACAGTGAGGTAAGAACCACGAGCTTGGCAGCCTACGCGATTACGACAACTCGGCAGCCACTCACTCTTCTTCGTATCGACAGGAGTAGTACTACGCATGGGTTAGCAACAGCCGCGAAAGGGCGGGGAAAGGGTCCAGACAACCCCAACGCCAAAACCACAACAAAGGGACAAGGAGCAATCAGCCACTGGTCACCCCTCCTACCTGTATTTCACCATTCTGAACAAAAGACGAGTCCTGGTTGCTTATTTGAGCCAAACCGAGCGCTCGAAAGGACGCCAAAGAACCGTTTCCGCCGTACAGTGGTGCTTCGTATTCAAGAACCACTACTCGTCTCTCGATGATGCCATACACTTCTGTCTGCCTTGTGCTTAAACTGACTGAGTACGTGGAGTGATGAGAGGAGCTCGGTAGGAGCGGACTGGGCAGTGTTTGGTGCGAAGAGGGCGTGTGGCTCACCTCGCCGTAGGTGATCAACAACCATGTCTCCTTTTGAAAACATGTCTACCGCTGAAAAGGAAGAGTTCATCGTTTCTCTTGCCGTCCTGATTTGTGCCGACGCGAAGGTCGAAGTGACTGTTTGCTTCTCTGCGCTGCGTCACCGATAGAAGGAAAACCTCGACAAGCTGGTCAAGGCCTCCGGCAACTCCATTGCTCCTTACTGGACGATGGTGTTCGCTTCTCACTTGGGTGGCAAGGACATTCTCGATATGCTCGCTGCTCCTGGTATGTAGTTGGGGTTGTGTGTGAGTCGTAGGCGTGGGTGCTGCCGCCCCTGCTGCCGCCGCTGCCGCTGCTCCTGCTGCTGAGGAGAAGAAGGAAGAGGAGAAGGAGGAGGAAGAGGAAGAGGAGGACGTCGACATGAGTGGAGGTGGTCTCTTCGGTGGAGATGACGACGACTGGTAAACATTGCATCTGGGGCATTGTTTGGCGCGTTGTTTGTTGAAAAGACTTGAAATGCAAATAGGGGGCGCAGTGTCCTTAGGATACTGGGTGAAGCAGTGGGTGATGGGGGACATCTAGAATAGGGAATAAGGGACGGTCATCTCCTTCTATCATGTCCATTTTTTCTCGTAACTGTTCATATTTGGAAAAGAATGCGTGCTGCCGCTGCTCCGTAGGTTATTTGCAGCTTCCTGTTATTCGTGCTAGCGTCGATCACTTTGATGAGGCTATTAAGGAGATGACCCCTGCTGGCTTCCCGATTAAATACAGTAAGCGATATTCGATGTGTTTTAAGGCGATAGGAATCCTGGACGTCCTCGTTGCTGCTATTGCCAGCGCGATCCCCGCTTACGTCTTCCTGAGCAAGCTGTTCAGTGTGGAGTATTCCGTACGACGCGAAGAGCGCGAGTAATGCAGTAGTACTACCCTGTGTTCATTGCTGTGACTCTCGTGTCCACTGTCCTCCTGTGCATCACCTACGGCAAGATGACCGCCAAGGAATTCGGCAACGTGATGGACAGAAAGTGGGGTATGCTGCGGCGTTCTCATGGGTAGGAGACGTTTTGAGGAGAAGTCTGACGAGTCTTCCAGCCGCGTGGAGGCTCACTGCTACGCTCTGTTCACGGCGAACCTTGTGTTCCTGGTAGGGACGCGGCTGGATTGTGATGCGTAGGGTGTTGGTGCTCTCTTGACCTTCGGAATCATGCCCCGTGTCAACATCAATATCCCCACCTATGCCATGTACGCCATTATCACCGTTCTGTCCAGTGTGTTCACTTTCGGAATTGGTTATGGATATTTCTAAAGCGTGTGCTGGGCTAAATGGATGTATCATTCGCTTCTTTGTTGGAACAAACACGCGAGTAGCCGTGACTCGGCATGTTGTAGAAAGGCACCCCACTTCCGGCAATTGTCCTCGCCATCACACTATACGTGCTGTGACTCGTGAGAATCAAATAGTTACACCGCCGCAGGAGCAGCAGATCGATCACCGCCCTCGTGAAGCCGTCGGCATCCTTCGCGCCCATCTTGCTGTGACCTCGCTTGTACCCCGTCGCCGTCACGATCATGCTCCCGTACTTGGAGCGCAGCTCCTCTTCCGCGATGTTGGAGTCCGTCGAGAGGATCCACGCCGTGTCGTTCGTCGTCTTCCCCTCCTTCTTCATCACGTCCTCCGCACGCTCCGCGAATCGCCAGATCGCCGACTTCGTGAGGAAGACGTGCGAGTCCTTGAACGCGCTCCCACTGTTGCCCATGCGGATGTGGAAGCCGATGCGGTACTTCGCCTCCGCGTCGGCGAGCACGTCGTCCACCATGCGCTGCACCCACGGCTGCGGCTTCATCACCACGCGGAGAAACACGCCCGAGGCCTCCATCGCCAGCTCGAAGTAGTAATCCTCCTTCTCCTTGCTTGGCATCGACGCCACGACCGCGTCCTCCAGCACGTGGCTCTTCTGGAGGAAGCCCATGCGTACCAGCTTCTCGGTGTAGTTGTCGTGTCGCAGCATCAGGTGCATGAAGCCCATGAAGCCCGTCAGGATCACGCCCGGCTGGCGACTGTACGCGCGCGGCGAGCATGTGCGCATGGACTTGTCGGTGGGCTGGTTGACGTTGTAGTGGCGGTTCCAGAAGGAGAAGCCCGTGGTGGGGTGCTTCGAGACTACGTGTCATGCGAACGCAACAGAGCGACAAGTGAACGAGGAGTTTTGAGCTCTCCAGTCAAAGGTGAAGTGCTTCGTGAGCTGCTGGTAGTTCAGGAGAAACGCGCGCTTCGTCAGCGCCGCGTACAGGAAGGAGGAAGAGAGCGCGAGCAGACTGTTGCCCAGACCCGTCTCCTTCATCGGCAAGTACACGACGACACGCTTGCTCTGCGACGCGGTGAGGGAGTTGTGGAGCTCGTTGTAGGTCTGGAGAAAGGAGGTCAGGTTGCCGTTGTGGTTGAAATAGGGGTCGTCGACAGCGAAGTCTTCCTCGACATCGCCCACAAAGAGGGGATTCCGCCTCTTCCCCGACTTCTTCGTGCTGCTTGAATTATTCGGGGGCATTGTAGCGGCAATAGAGGGCGTCACTCGAGGACGAATTCTGTACACGTGAGGCGTAGGCATCGATGGCGTTGTCTTTTGGGATGGTGTTGTTTCTTGGGATGGCGTTGCTTCTTGAGATGGCGTTGCCTCTTGAGATAACGCTGCCTTTTGGGATGGCGTTGCCTCTTCAAATGGAGAGGGACTACTTGAACTCTCACGATCAACTCGATCCGAAGAACGCATTTCAGGCTGCGTTGGCGCTGGAGGCGATCCCGCCCTCAGTTCCTACAAAATGAGTACTGCAATTCATCCCCTACGAAGGAATTACCTTTCATGTCACTTTGTTGGAAGGAAAACAGCCCATTCAAGGGGTTCTGCGCTGTATCAGGAATCGAGCCCCGAATCGATATCCAGCACACACAGTAGATAAGGGTAAGAAGGGTCGAAAGAAGGAAGAAGCATTTTTCTTGCCGTCGCATTTCCACCAAGAACAGACAGACCGGTCGTCACTGAAAGGAACACAAGACGATAGGGGAGAACGGGGGCGAAAACGCAGTCGACACGAAAAGGGAAATGGCAACAAACAGACCGTAAAAGGAAGTTACCAAGCCAACTCCTTCGAAAGATCTTCGAATCTGGCCTTCTTGTTGGGATAGAAGTACTTTCCCGGGATCTGCTCAGGGTCGGACTTCTTCGCCTCTTCCCGAAGAGTCTCGCTGGGAAGCGCTGAAATGGCCAAGTCACGCAAGAAGATCTTGTCATTGAGTCTCTGCTCTGCCTTATGATACATGATCGTCATTTGACGAGAATACTCCTTCGCCGCCGCCGCATACTCCTTCTGCTTTTCGGGGTCCACTTTGGGACGCTCGTAGGTGCGAAGTCTGTAGTACTGCAGGAGCAACGCTTTCAGCTGCTTCTCGCTCTGCTTTGTCTCCGATTTTGACGCCTTCTTCGACTTTGCACTCACCGCCTCCTTTTTGTCCTTGGCTGTTGCGAAGGACGCTGAGCACTGCACGGTCACCCTTGGCACCACCGCTGAAATTGGTTTCAGTGAACAGGAAACGAGCCGATTCATCGCCTTGCCCAATTCTGGAGGAAAGAAGGAGTACCGCGGTTATTCGCGCGAATTGTCGGTGGCGCTCTCCTGGTCTATAACGCCTAGATTCTCGCAATCTCCGAGGTAGTTGGCTCAGCAGTTTAATTTGCATAGTCGTCTCAGGTATTTGCTTCGATTCGCGGTCAGGAATAGATGCTTGGCGGAGGCTCTACACCTCGGTCACCAGAGACGGGGATTTCAGCGGAAATTTCGGCGAAGAACGATAGTTGCGCCCGTTTCGCGGTGGATGCGTCTGAAACGCAGCCGAAGCAAGCGGATGGGTATTCCCTGGACATCGTATTGTGCAAATCGGGTGGCGTCACGCGTAGTGCGCTGCATTCTCTCCCCCGGCCCAGCGCGTTGTCAACGAGAGCGAGGCGGATTGCTGTTACACGCCAGTCGCGTTCTCGCAGCCTTCCTTTCTTTCTCAGTCACAAGAGGTCATTCCGATCCATCGATTTGTCGCGCTTTTCGCCGTGTTTGACACCTAGCACGAGCAACTCCAGGAACTGTCACGGAGTTTGTTCCTCTCTGAGCAGCAGTCGCCGAATCCCGTGATTACGGGCTCGAAGATCGAGGACACCAACAGTCGCACCAATCCGTTGGAGTCTCTCGAGTCCACTCCTGTATCGAGTCGGAGACAGTCGTTGGAAGGAGGGGGCGATTCCAGCTCTGCACTGCCGTCGAGAAAGGAGTTGGTTCGGGGAGTATACGAGAAGATGCGAGTATTCCTCGCGGAGGAGATCGAACGACTGTCGCGCGCGAATCAGAACGAGATGAAAACGCCGGCGAAGGTGGACAGCGGATTGGGGAGCGTTCCCATTTGTCCCCCTCTAAAGCGGTTAAACAGGAAGGTGTCGACCGTGGTGGGTGAGAGCTGTGATACTCTCTTCCTGGCAAAACGTCCTTTACCATACTAATTGTATCATTTCCCTTGTTTGTTGGTCTGCGTCGCGTATGATACCCCTTCTGCGAACCATTCAAAGAAGGAGCGTTTCGTCTGCCCTTGCTCGTGTGAGGCGAAAGCACAAGGCGGCCCTCGTCATCGGATTCTATGGGGGAAAGTAATCGAACTATACGCATTATGACGTGCAGCTTCTCGGGAATGCAAACCAATGACCTGAAGACTTCCATCGAGGATACCCTTATCAGCGCCTTATACAGGATGGGAAAGATCGAGTTTTCGAACGTGTACAAGCCGGCGAAGTTCGACTGGGAGCGTTGTTCTCGTAGGCTGTTGCGCGTGATTGTGTTATGCACAGGAACGGACAAGGGGGTGAGTGCGATGAAAATTGTGGTCTCAGGAAAGCTCCTCGATTATGATGATGAGTTTCTTGCTTCCTTCCGCAACCCTGTGGCTGTCCAAGCGCTGAATCAGTGCTTGCCAAAGGATATTCGCGTCTTTAGTTGTATGGTGTTGGGTGGGAGTAGGACTGTAGATACACGGATTAGCAACGGGTTTAATCCGCATCTCAACTCCTATTCTCGTTTTTACTCCTACTACCTTCCGTTATCCACACTGCGGGGTAGCGTTGCTTTTCGATCTTAAGGCATAGACTATGGAATTCACGTCGACTTGGAGAAACTGGAATCGAGTTTGAACGTCTTTTTAGGTACCCACTACATGAAGAACTACACCGGGTCAATTCGGCATTGCATTCGCTTCTCTATCATTGCTAGGCATCGCAACAAGAATCTGCGGCAGTTCTATCTCCGAACCATGTAATCGCCGTTGCATGTGCTCATAAGTTAGCTATTCGATCCGTACGACTCCTGTCACAGTGTCCAACCACTCGCTTCTTCGCATCCAGCTTAACGGAAACAGTTTCCTTTACCACCAGATTCGCAAGATGGTGGGAGCGGCGGTGGCGGTTGCGTGCGGTTCGTGGACTCCTTCCTATCTCCAGTCCTGTAAGCCATTCCTCGTGTGCTCACGCCCAGCCTTTTCCGAGCCCGCCATTCAAGTGCCATTGGCGCCGAGCACGCCACTGGTGTTGGATTCGGTGGCTTTCCGCGCAGACAAGAACGTGTTTCTGAACAAGGAGGCGCTGGCGAGCACGGTCAACAGCGGGCGAAAGCGGAGGAATACGAACCCAAATCGGGTGTACGACCACATCCTCTTGCTCGACGATAAGGAGAATGCTGAGGTGAATGTGATGTGGGAGCGTGAGGTGTAGGCAGAGACCTTCTTCGCTGAGTGCACATTGCCCCAGATCGTGAGGGATATGGACAGGTGGGTTTTGTGTGTGTGACTGATGGGTAGAGATGTAGAAGGGTTTGATAACTTTAGAAAGTCGCTTCACTTGGGTCTGTGCTACGATTCCCGAGTATCGTGTGTTTGTTTGAGTGGGTTCGTTTCTTGGATGGGGGTCTTCGAGTTCACTCATTCCTCAAATGGAAGACGACTTCACGCGTTCTTGTCTCGAATGGAGGATTCTCAAGCTTACTCACTTCACGGACGAAACAAACCTAGACTCACTCACTCCTCGAAAGAAATACCCCCAAACTCACTCATTCCTCAAATAGAAGACTCGCTAACTCACTCATTTCTTCCATGGAGGACTACGGAAAGCGTTGCAACACGGAGAGCGTTCTCGAGTGTTTGCTGAAAGACGGAGTGATTTCAAAAGAGAATCCGTGCGGTCTGTTTGTTGATCAGCGCGTTCTCGAGGAGAACATCAACGAAATCAAGCAGGCGTTCCCAGAGCCATTCTTCCATCATCACTATGCAGTGAAAGCGAACCCAATCAAGTCCGTCTTGAAAGTCGTCAAGAACAACGGATTTGGCGTGGAGTGCGCATCTTTCGGAGAAGTAGTCATGGTTACAACCATCTCACATAGGTTTACAACGCGTTGCAAGCCGGCTTGTCTCCAGGTGATGTAGCTACTGTCTCCTTCTGTCACTGGTAGATCGTCTATGACTCGCCGTTGAAGCTGGAGGACGATCTGCGCTACTGCTTCACCCACGGCATTCATGTGAACTTTGACAACATGGAGGAAGTCGTTTTGAGTCCTTCAACTCACGTTCTAGATGGAAATGGGCTACCAAGTCTACCGCTCCCTTCAGGCGGAGGGTGCGGTCGTGAAGGCGCCCATTGGCCTGCGCATCAACAGTCAGGTCGGCTCCATTCGCTTCTCTCACCTGCTAGTATCGCGCGGGCAAGATCGAAGCCACGTCCACTGCCACCCCAACCTCGAAGTTCGGTCTTCCCATCAAGGACACGGACTTCGAGACGCTTTTGAGCATGTTCGAGAAGTGGCCGGAGCTGAACGGGCTTCACAGTCACGTGGGGTCGCAGGGAGTCGATCTTCATCTGATGGTGGCCGGAGTGAAGGCGGTCGTTGACCTCGCAGATGTGATCAACGAGAGACTTCACCGCAAGCAGGTTCCATCCCCGCTGCTCGTTGATGACTAGATTCGCGTGATTGACATCGGCGGAGGTCTGCCGGTGGACTACAACCACGACGAGAGCAACCACATGCCCGCTGCGTACTCGAAGCAGCTGCGCGAGGGAGTTCCCCGTCTGTTCTCGGGCGACTTCGACGTGCTGACGGAGATGGGGCGCTGGGTCGTCGCCACGGCTGGCTGGTTCGTCAGCCGAATCGAGTACACGAAGGTGGCTGGCGGAGTGTTGGTGGGCATCACGCATGCGGGCGGGAACATGTTCGTCCGCGAGGTGTACATGCGCGACGTGTGGTACCATCCCATCACGGTGTACGATAAGAGCGGAAAGAAGAAGGTGGGCAATGAGCGCATTTCCAACATTGCGGGACCCTTGTGCTTCTCCGGCGACCTCATCGCGAAGGAAGTGCCTCTGCCAGCATTTGAGCAGGGAGACTACATCATTTACCACCATACCGCCGCCTATTCCATCAGCATGTACTCCAAGTACAACTGCATTCCGGCGCCTCCCGCCTACATGTACAGTGTTCATAGCACGGATGCGGGGACGAATCGTGTGGAAGTGAGGCTGATTAGGCGGAAGGAGACTGCGGAAGAGCTGTCTGCATTCTGGGACGCGTGAGTCTGTTTGTTTACGAATGTTTGTTGCGCGAATCGTACCCACTTCGAGTAAGAATCCTCCATCCCAACAGTGATCCCCTTCATCTATGATAATCAAGGATCAAACCTAATGACGGTTCTTACTACACACAGTCTTTTCTCGCAATACACTGGATGAACAACTCATCGAACATTCGTGTTAACTGTCCGTCGTGCCATGCACTTCTGGAGATACCATCGCACGTTCGAAACTTTCAAGTTGGATTCAATGTTCCGAGCTGTAACTCGTAGTGTCCTGTGTGCACAAGAACTGCCGCGCTGAGTAGGAGAAGGGAGACGCCCCATTACCTCATAGATCCCACTCCCTCTCAAGCTTCGCAAACGAGCATTGCTAACAATGCCTACGCCCTCTTTCAGTCAGTGGACATCAATAAAAAGTGGTTTGCTATTGGTTTGTGTCAGTAATAGTGGCTTCCTTGATTGTCAGGAATTGCAGTCTGCGCTGTCCTCCGGAGGCATTCCGTTCTCTCTACAAACTGTAAATATTCTTCTTGCAAAGCACGATAGGGAAAGGAAGTGGGTTTGGCGGCGTTCTCGTTATCTGTAGCGGACAGCTGGGATTTGAGGAATTCAAGTCCCTGCTCGACGAGGTGTGGAAATGGAAAGTGCGTTGTGGGTTTTCTGGATGATGAGTAGACCGCGTTTGATCACTTTGACACTGACAACAGTGGAGCTATTGATTTTCAGGAACTCCAGGAGGCACTCAGTCAGATTGGGTAGGCACTGGTGTTCACGCTCATCTGCAGTATTGCCTTGTCGCCTAGTACTTTCCAGACTGTGTTCTTCTCATCAGATATCGACCGTTCGGGGTCGATTCAACTTGACCAGTTTATCAAGGTTGGCTTCGTTGGCGGCATTGACGTCTAGCTTGTTACAGAATTGCAACTTGGACAGATTCGTTTCAACGCCCTTGATACCCAAAAGGCAAACAAGATTGAGCTGACTTATGATGCCTTTATTGACCTTTTGTTCTCTATTCGCTCATAGCCATCAGTGTCTTTTGCTAGTATTTGTGCCTCTTCTGTCTTGTTGGAAACAGGTCATAGTACACTAGTTCACAATGTGGATTGAAGAGGAAGAAAGACCGCTCAGCGGAACCAGGTGCAATTCCGACACCCTCTTCATGCTGTCATATGCCTCCACCCGCTTCATGAGATCTTCCTCGTTGAAGAGGTGTGTGTCCACCACTTGCATCCCTCCTGCTTCGCCCGTGGGAAACAACCGATAGAAGTAGTAGCCAAGAACGGCCAGCAGTCCCTACGAGTGACGCCAGTCACGGGAAGCATGCGTGTAGCACGACGCCGCCAATCATCATGAAGACACCGTACACGACGGACACGACGTAACACTCATTGAAGTTGCTCGCAATACTGCAATGCTCCGTTCGCAGAACAATCAAAAACAACGCGAGCAGCACGCTAACGGTAACGGCAAAGCGGAAGGACTACTCAACAACCATCATCAGGAGGTTCAGCGGAATCAACTACGGGTCAAAGAAGACGATAGAGCACAACGAACCGCAGCTCCTTCCATTGAAAATTGGCTGCAGTGAAGAAGGATTCCAAACTCACGAACAGAGACACCGTTCCAGCGACGGCTATCCAGTCTGTGTGCACGAACGTAATCTGGATCACAGCGAACAACTATGCCGCTGAAAGCACGATGAATCGCCCTACCACGGACAGTGACGAAATGACCATCAGCAGCGTGTTGTTCGGCAACTGCTTCTGCAAATTCGCATCAATTAGGTTCATGACACGACATGTACAAACAAACAATGCCAAGGACTCATTCTCTCTTTCAGTCTCTGCCGTAGTTGCAGCGAAAAGGCGGTGTAGTACACCAGCAATTCGACGCCATACCCCTCATTGTGCAATTCTATTCGTGAAGTCCTTCAAAAGACGCCACGATCGATGGAATCCGAAAAGGAGTCATAGGGAATGGTTTCCACGGAGATGACCTCGTCCGAATCGAGGGACTGTTTGCGCACTGCAACATCATTCTCGTCTGCATCCAAGTCAATCTACAGTGAAACAGGAGAGAAGGGGAAACGAGAACTGGAATCAAGCAAGTGGACTCCGATCCGGTTCCAGAACAGACCGGCAGCAAATGTGTCTTCCCATGCTCAATAACCCTTCCTGAAAGGCCCGTTTCTTCCTTCAATTCGCGAAGTGCCGCTTCTTCGGCCGATTCTCCCTCCTCTATCAACCCTTCACGTCACCACAACTCCAATACACCACCTCCGGGAAACTCGATGCAGTACTTGTCCACTGGAGGTCGGTAGATCTTTTCGACGACAATGCCTTTTGTGTTGTGCTTCTTCGATACGGCAATTGGCAGTATGTTTACGCCTATGCGTGAAGACTCTGCCAAGAAGAGCAACCGTCAAGTATCTTCTGGTCATGATCTCCCTTTCCGACGCGCTCGACAATCTCGTAGGGCTACGCGGAACGCGAGAGAGAAACAGCCTACTCGCACTAATGACTGACCCGGGAGGACGTACTGCTTCACTCCAATCTTTAGCCACTTCCCCGTGTATTTCCAGTCCGTCGTGAGGCTGTCCATTCACGACTCCAAAAGAATGACAACAAACACACGAAACAACCACCGACACGAGAACAGCAATCCTTTAGAACATACGGAACTGCTTGCGGATGTTGGAGAGACCGTTCGTCTTCTGGACCTCGTGCTCAATGACGTTGAATCTCACCGTCTTGG
>ERZ1106923.654-NODE-654-length-10857-cov-18.354657_pt1 | contig 10857 bp, 17 predicted proteins | sample MGYA00403657_ERZ1106923 | MGnify/ENA primary metagenome ERZ1106923 (study PRJEB35170, sample SAMEA104062425) | human gut metagenome | biome: human gut; feature: human-associated habitat; material: faeces | place: Denmark | collected 2012-06-19 ...
GTGATCTGCTCGGACAAGACGGGCACGCTGACCACCAACGAGATGTGCGTGGTGAGCGTCGCCACCTTCCGCGAGGACGGGTCGTGCGAGGAGTTCGGCGTGAGCGGCATTTCGTACAGCCCATATGGACACCTGGAGGGAAAGAAGAGCGTGAAGGAGAGCGATACGAGCTTGGCCGAAATCGCGCGTATTTGCGCCATGTGCAACGAGGCGTCGATCCACTACGACGCGAAGCAGAAGCGCTTCCAGGCGGTGGGCGAGCCGACGGAGGCGGCGCTGAAGGTGCTGGTGGAGAAACTGGGCATGCCTGGCGACGAGGACAACGTAGTCGCGGGGGTGGGGGATAACGACCAGGAGAACAAGCACACCAACGCGACACCTGCGGACGCCACACACTTGGTGGACGACGCGTGGAAGAAGCTGTATCGCGTGACCGGTCTGCTGGAGTTCTCGCGCGCGCGCAAGTCGATGTCGGTGCTGTGCACGCGTCAGGTGGGGGAGGCGAGAGCGCGTGAGGCGTAGAACGAGCTGAAGAACGAGCTTCTGGTGAAGGGCGCGCCTGAAGTGTTGTTGGCGCGCTGCTCTTCTCTGTGCACCGAGGTGGACGTTTCATTCACCACGTAAGGCGTAGAACGGGAAGGTGGTTCCGATGACGGAGGCGCTGCGCAACCGCATTCTGGCGCACTTGAACGACATGACGAGTCAGAGTCTTCGCTGCCTCGGCTTCGCCAGCAAGGCGTTGACGGATTCGTTGAAGGACTACTCGGGCAATTCGCACCCCGCACACAAGTGCGTCTGCTCTCCTCGTATCACGTATAGACTGCTGACGGACGTGTCGCAGTACGAGAGGATCGAGTCCGATTTGACCTTCTTTGGCATCTGCGGCATCAAGGACCCCGCACGACCGGAGGTGCGCGAGAGCATCGAGAAGTGCAAGGAGGCGGGCATCCGCGTGTTCATGATCACGGGCGACAACCAGACCACGGCGGAGGCGATCGCGCGCGACGTGGGCATCATCGAGGCGGGTCACGAGAAGACGGCGTCGTTTGAGTGTAGGAGCGAGGAAAGGGCGTGAGGGATAGGCCATCAGTTCATGATGCTCTCGCAGCAGCAGCAGATGGACTTGCTGCGCGGCAGCGGCGGTCGCGTGTTCAGTCGGTCGGAGCCGGTGCACAAGAAGCAGTTGATCAGCCTGCTGAAGCAGATGGGTGAGATCACGGCGATGACGGGCGACGGCGTGAACGACGCGCCGGCGCTGCAGCAGGCGGACATCGGCGTGGCGATGGGCATCGCGGGCACGGAGGTGGCGAAGGAGGCGTCGGACATGATCCTGACGGACGACAACTTCAGCACCATCGTGGCGGCGATCGAGGAGGGTCGGTCCATCTACCAGAACATGAAGGCGTTCATCCGCTATCTCATCTCCTCCAACATCGGCGAGGTCGCCTCCATCTTCTTCACCGCCATGCTGGGCATCCCCGAGGGCCTCTCGCCCGTCCAGCTGCTCTGGGTGAACCTCGTCACCGACGGACTGCCCGCCACAGCGCTGGGCTTCAACCCGCCCGAACCAGGCATCATGCAGAAGCCGCCGCGCGACAAGGACGAGGGTCTGATCACGCCGTTCGTGTTCTTCCGGTACATGGTGATCGGTCTGTACGTGGGCTTCGCCACCGTGGGGTCGTTCGTGTACTGGTACGTGTTCGACGGCGCGGCGAGCGACGGACACCCGCTGGTGAGTCTGAAGGAGCTGATGAACTACCACAAGTGTCCCTCGTGGAGCGCGTTCACTGTGAGTGACTACGCGGGGAAGATGTTCACCGAGCCGTGCCACTATTTCATGGAGGGCAAGGTGAAGGCGTCGACAATTTGTTTGACGGTGCTGGTGACGATCGAGATGCTGAATGCGCTGAATGCACTGAGCGAGGAGGCGTCCTTGTTCGTAATGCCTCCTCACCGGAATATGTATCTCGTGGGAGCCATCGCGGGCTCGTTCGTTGCGCATTTCGCCATTCTGTACATTCCGTTCCTTGCGAGCATTTTCTCGGTGGCGCCGTTGACGTTGCACGATTGGATGATCGTACTCGCGTTCTCGTTCCCGGTGATCGTGATCGACGAGGTGCTGAAGTGTTTCTCGAGATATAACACGAGAAGGCAGTTGGAGAAGCGTCTTCGCGAGCGGAAGGAGGAGTAGTTGGGGTCTTTGTAAATGGGTTAATGGGGTGTGTTTGTGATGAGTAAACTCGTGTTTGTGGTAAGTGAACTCGTGCTTGTGAGAATGAATAGTATTGATTCAGAGGAAGGAGTTTTGTGAGGAGAGGGTGTTTTCACGACTAAAGAAACGCACTCACATGAAAAGAAAAAGACAACAAACACACCCACCCTATATATTGTACTTGGCTAAATACTGGATCAAAATGCTCCGCAGAATATCGGGAAGGTCCTGTACCCCGCGTTTGATGGGGTGTTCCCGAAGAATGCCCTTTTCGCGGTAGAACTCCATCACAGGCTTGGTCCGCTCCTCAAAAACGTCAAACCGCGCTTCGATAATCTTGGGGTTGTCGTCGGCGCGCACGACGAGAGGAACGTCGCAATCATCACAGTAATTCTCCTTCTTCGGCAGAATCGCCGGCAGGGAAATGGATCCCTCGTGGATCGGCTTTAAAATGTACGAACGGTTGCACTTCGGGCAGACTCTACGCCTCAGAAGGGACGAGGACGCGAAACCTCCGATTCATCAGCTTCTGCACGACCACGCTCTTCGGCATGCTGAAGGCAATCGCAATGTCAATGGGGGAGAACTAGACGTGAGGCGGGGCGTTTGCCGCATACCTCCTCCATCGCCTCTGCCTGACGAATGGTTCTCGGGAAACCGTCCTAGTCATCAACTACGCAGAGTACTCAAACCATAATCAAACCCGAGCGATACTGGGGTTGATGCAGCACCTCCATGATTTTGGGGATCACGTACTCGTCCGGGATCAGCTCGCCTCGAAACACGTATTTCTACTCTAAAGACGCGGGTGAACTCCTACTTCCGCGGTCTTTCCGAACTCCGTGCCCTGCTGCATCTCCTTCTGGATGACGTATTTCGATCTAAAGGACGGTATCTACCCAATGAGCGTGACGAACGACGACTACGAGAAGGACCGGGGCCACAAGTCGCATGCACGTTCCTACACCCGATCCCGGGGGTCCCATGAAGAGGATGTTCTTTCGTTTCACGTTCAACGCCTGAAACTACTCCGTAACTCCACCCATACACGAACAACGAAACAGTTGTAAAAGGAGATGGGGTCTTGGTCTGCCTGCACGTTACGAGACTGGTTACGTTCCTACGCAAAGCCTGTCGAGCTCTCCGCCCAGCTGGGCAGCAGAAAGGCCCTTTAGGTTTGTGATGATATACTTAAGCTTGCCAACGCTTAAGGTATTAAAGGACATTCAATAGGGTGAGTCCTGTTCTGAAAGGAGAAGCCGCTTCAGAATGAATGAAAGGCATGTGGAACAAAGGGGCGTTGCAACGAAAACACGAAAGAGTACAGTACCACTTAGGAAGAAGAGTAGCGAGAGCCCAGCTTCATCTTGTTGATCTCCACATTCAAGCACGTAATGGCTATGCGTGAATCCCTGAAAGGAGCAACAACCTCGGTCCTTCATTTTGCTCGCGTGCTCCAGGTTCTTCACACTCTCCGCCTGCTGCTCATTGTCCTTCTGCAGCTTCGCGACTTGCATCTAGGCGTCACCAGTGAAGCGAAAGAGGAACAGCGAGGGACTTCATCAACTGATCCTTCTCGTTCAACGCGTTCTGCTGCTTTTCCATCGTCGCGTTCTGCTCCGCTTCCATGTCCTTCATCTGCTGGATGGTTTCCTTCAGCTTTTCGTTTTCCGCCTTCAATCGCTCCATGTCCTCCAGAACCGCCGTCTTCGCTTGGAGCGTGCTCACCATTTCATTCAGCTCGTCACGCTCTCCGCGAATTGTAATTCTAATCTTTAGAATAGTTCTCTTTACGTACAACTGATTCGTCGATTCGGTCAGTTCTCCCTGAAGCGCCTCTAGCTGCTTCTGCCACTGCGCTCTCTGCTCCTCAAGCGTAGACGCATGCTCCGAGTCCACTTTTGCCAGCTGTTCCTTCAGCGATTGGATTTGGGTTTCGTACGCCCCCTTCATGTCCTGCGCCGCTTCTTCGTACGTTCTCTTCCACTCGTCCCTGTCTGCGCTCTGCGTCTTGCCATCTGTCGATCCGGTCGTCTACGAGTCAAGATGAGAATAGACACTCACGGCCTCCTGATACTTGCGGATAATGGACACGAGATGCGCTGTGATCTCTTCATTGGTGGCTTTCCGGAAGGGAAGCGAAATCAACGGAAGGGTGAGGAAGAAGGACTGCTGGATGACCGACAGTGTCTCTCCTTGGAGAGCGATCAAAAGGCTACGATCAACGGGGAGAGCGAGCACTCACGAAAAGAGACCGCCGTACAGTTCGCTGTTGTCGCGCACCTTGTCGATGATGGCACAGAACTCGGTGGAAAAGGAGTCAAACGGAATGGACAGCTTTTGCGGCTCCGTGACGTTCTTGTACGCTTCTTTCGACAAGTCGCAGTACATGAGGAATAGAATATCGGTGGGGCTGCTCAATTCGAGGTGAAGGAGCTGTTCTTCCTCCTACGGATGATGTTTCGGTGAAATGGGAAGTGTACGTTGGATGGGGAGAAGATACGCAGTTTGAGCACTTGTTCCGTGTCGCCCATCTTCACACGCAGCTCCCGCTTCTCTTCATTATGTGTTTGGTTGTCTTCTTCTTGCGGTCCGCGTGGAGTGTCATTCGACATGTTGCGATGGGCGTGGTCTGTGATTGTGTGTGAGTGTCCCATGGTTTTGAGTGTGTGGGGGTGAGTGTCGCAATCATTTGAATGTGTGAGGGTGAGTGTCCCATGGTTTTGAGTGAACGAGGGTGAGAGTCCCACATCTTCAAGTGAACGGAAGAAACACCCCCCACATTCAAATGCACGAACAAAGCACCCCCCAAATTCAACCCAACGGAGACTCAGAATAGCACACAACACCCAAAGACAAATCGCATCGCCATTCCAGAATGAGCGAAAGTGTAGACAACACCCCGAAAGAGACGGTTCACGAGGGAGATGGGGATTCACAGAAGCAGGAGGTAGGGATTCACCCACACTCCTCCGGGTAATGCGCGTAGATCGAAAAGCTCAAGAAGGTCGTGCAGATCTTCCAAACCAAGATGAAAGCCCAAACAACAAAGATCGCCGAGCTCACGAAACAGTCCGAGCTGAAAGACAAGATCATCGCAGCGGCGAAGGACAACCTTGAAAAGATTCAAAAGGAGAGAGACGAAAAGGACAAGGAGCTCGATGTTCCCTCCTCCTTGCTTTTGTGACGCATAGACCCTGCGGACGAAGAAGGGAGGACTGTCACTCGACGGATTCGAGGGCCAAACGCCGGAGGCCGTCCTGGAGCGCATTCAAGTGGGCAGCACGATTTGGTGCTTGGTGAAGTTCCCCGACGCTACTTCGGCAGACGAGTACGCTCGTTCCACCTCTTTTCATCTAGTGCTGATGACGAGGACGACGAGTACCGCGACGCGACCACCATTTGGCTCACGCAGGACGAGCTGATCGAGCACGTCAATAGCATTGGCTGCACCCTCGATCTGCCGCCCTTCTCGCTCTCATCGACCCAGGCTGCCCAACTGGTACGGTTTTGACTGCATTCTAATGCCCAGCGTTCCGAGCTGCAGTCGCTGCAGAAGATGTACGAGGGTCTGGAGGCGGAGTACAAGAAGTACCGCGTGGACATGGGTGAGCGTTGCGGTGAGCGTCTAACCGACAGAAGTGTCGATTTGGAACAAGGACTCGCAGATCGAGAGCGTACGTGCGGCTAGTGGAGTGTGAGCGTAGTTGAAGTCCACCAACGCGGAGCTTCCGCTGTACTCCGCGCAGCCGGCGCAGGCGTCGCAGGACGACGTGGAGAGCCTGAAGATCCAGCGACAGTCGCTGAAGGAGAAGAACAGCGAGCTGACGCGGACGGTGGACGGGCTGAAGCTGGACGTGGAGGAGCTGAAGCTGAACGCGAAGAACGACAAGCGGAAGCTGGAGCTGCTGAAGAACGAGTGCGACGAGTGGCGGAGGAAGTACAAGGAGGAGGTGAAGGTGGACGAGGCGTGTGGGGGTGAGGCGTAGAAGAAGCAGGAGCGCGTGATCGACAAGGAGATGGATGTGGTGGAGGACAAGGAGACGATCGAGTCGCTGAAGCGCGAGCTGGAGTATTTGAAGAGCAAGAACGACCAGATGATGTTGATGTTGCGTCGCTCCTCCAGCGAGACGCCGACGCCGGTGCAGGAGGTGTCTCCCGCACCGCAGGAGGTGGACCTGAACAGTAACGACGTGCTGACGAAGAATGTGGGGGCGTGGGGGTGGTGTGAGGCGTAGAAGTACCTGCGGAGTTTGTTTTTTAACTACTTGTGCGCTCGCGATAAGAGCTCGAGGTAGGATGTGCGCGCGGGTGACGAGGTAGAAATCACATGCAAACCGCCATTATGACTATCTTCCAGTTCACGCCTGAAGAGGTGGTGGAGATTCGCGTGGGAGTTGGGGGAGAGGAGGTGATGCGTAGAAGCGGGCGAATCAGTGGCGATGAGGGTTGTGTTTGTTGTAAGATGCGTATAGTTGTGTGTTTTCAGTGCGTTTTTAGTGTGATTTTGGTGATTAGTAATGTGAGTGTGATTTTCAGAGTGAGTGTGATTTGTAATGTGATTGTGATGTGCAATGTGATTATGAGAGTGATTTGCTTTGGAGAATCAGGAAAGGCATGTAAATCTGACAATCAACATCCGAAAGATAAAACACGAATGAGAACACAATTCCTGAACAGTCATAACGAAAACACTAACACGTCTGACAAGAAACAACCCCACTCACAATCCAGAAGCGTTTTAATCTGCTGCGGCGTGTGCAGCATTATCGCATCCACATTAATGTACCCGTTCTGCGGATCGTGCACCGCATTATACAACCTCTCATACTCGGCTGAAATCTGACGACTCACCGCCAGTCGCACGCGCGTGCGCAGCTTCGGGTGAATCGCGTAGAACTCGTTGTTGATAAACAGGTACATCTTCGACACCAGCAACTGCGTGCCCTTCTCGATCACCGCAGGCGACGCGATAGAGTGGATCGACAGCGGCGACGACAGCGAATCCATCTGCTGGAGGAGTCGCAGCAAGTCACACTCCTTCAACAACCCGTTAATCTATCCATCACGAAACTCCCACTCACACACCTTCTCTCGAATGATCGCGTCCATCAGACCCTCGCTCTTCTCGCAGAGATAGTAGTTGTAGTTGATGGCGAAGCCGTACTGCGACACCACCGTCTTCAGCTCCTCCATCACGTTCACCAGCGTGATCGACAACTCCATCGAGTCCAGAATGGGAAAGTACTCGTGCGCGTTCTCCGTGATCGGCTTCAGCGCCGCGTCCACGAGGCTGTCGAATAGCTCGGTCTTGCGCGTCGTCTCGATGGTGGCGTTGTTGAATCTAGTGATTACGATTGAAGCAAAACGACGACACATCGAAACACTGACGGAGGAGAAGGAGCAGCTCCGTGAATACACTACTCGTGTCCACCTTCTTCTTCTCGTTCGCATCCGATAGGTAGTAGCTGGAGACGAAGGGGAAGAGCTTGAAATAGTGCTTGACGCGCATTACCAGCAATGATGTGATGCGCGTCCACAACGTCTGCTCGACGGACAGCAGCGTGGAACAGATCGAGCTCGATGAGGAAATCAGCGAACTGAGCGTGCTTTCGTAAAAGGCGAGAATCTGCATGGATTCAAAGAGTTGGGGCAGATTGGAGTTTTCCTCGAACAGCGGAACCACGTACTCCTGGATGTACGAATTGGCGCCCGAAAAGACGACGTCGAGACAGTTGGCGATGACGCGATCATTCTCCTCCTCCCCCTCCTTCGTGAGGAGGAATCGGATTCCATTTCGCTCCTCGTTGATGTACTCGTGCAGCCACGTGAAGAGATCGCTGAGGAGCTGGTTGGGGTGATCATGCGATTGATGGCTCCACTGACCGAGGTTCTCCGAAAGGAGAATGGCGAGGATGTTGCGGCGATTGTTCACGAACTCCGTGATGCAGTGGTTGAAGAAGGACTCCTTCTGGCGCAGCACCAGAAGCGCCTGATGCAGGTGCAGGTAGCTCGCATTGCTGCCGTCCAGGCAGTACTTGCGGTCTCCGGAGAGACGACACTCGTTCTGGCACCAGCCAAACAGCCGGTGATACGCCGTTTCTTCTTCGGAGGAGATGGTTTCCAGGAGCTCGACGGTGGCGGTCATCATGCAGTAGGGGTCCTGCATGAGCTCTGTGCACCGCTGCTTGATTGCACACGCACGGTCGAGGACTTGGAAGAAGACGTCCGAATCGTTCTCGAAAATGGGACGGTTTAGAAGAATGTCCTTTTCCTCTTCGGACAGCGAGTACTCGTGGAGGAACTTCTCGATGGCTTCCTTTCGCAAACGTAGCCGCTGCCTACGCATCAGTCAGCAGACGGATTGCAACTCATATTGAACCGTATCGGAGTGGAACGAATTCAGGGGCTTGGTTTGCTTCTCCGTCTCGTCGATCGTCGTCCGGATGTCCGAGCAGAGCTTGTTCACTTCATCCAGCGACGAGGAGAACTTCTCAAAAACCTACGACGGGAATGAATCGTCTCTAACTACGTACTGTGTAGAACTTGCTGAGCTCGGACGCAAACTGCTTCGTCAAGTCGCAGCTGATTCCCTCGAGCGAGTACCGCAGATTCTTGCGACTGTCCATCGTGTTTTCCGTCGTGTCGTAGTATTCGGCAAAGGAGTCCAGCGCTTCCTGGATATCGCTCTGCGTCGTTTTCATATTCAGCACCTTTTGGATTTTCTTGTCGAGGACGCGCATGGTTGTTGTGGTTTGGTGATTTGGAAGAAACAGGGAGTGATGTGTTTGAGTTGAGTATATTGCTTGTGTATGTGAGTGATGGGGTTTGTGAAGAAATCTGAAATCGGGGTAATCACTTGTTGACGAAATTGATGTTGCGCTCATTATCGAAGGGGATGTTCAAGAAGTCCACATCGATTCCCGCAATCAAACGCTGTGCGGTGGAGATGGCTTTGTTCCTGCTTGTTACGGTTGAGACAGAAGCATACTCTTGCAACACTGTCAACGAATCCAGGAAGAGAATCTTCTCCCCGCGAAAACTCACATCAACTGCTCCCGTTGCTTCCACGAGTGTTCCTGCACGGTGAGATTGACGACCACGTTCTACGCTTCTTCATGCACGGCAGCAGGCGGTACATCTTCTGATACCCTTCATCGTCCCAATTCTTCGTCTGCGTGTCAATACGAAACTCCACCCCTCACATAGAGTTTCAGCAGAATGCTGCGCTTGTTCCGGCAGTTGTTGTGCGCATCATATCCGTTCTCGTCGTAGAAGAAGTAATCGTCTCGATTTCTGTCATAGAAGACGTTGCTCGTATTGACGAAGAGGAACACCAGGCACTTGGAGAATCTGTGCGTTATTCACAGGGAGCATTATCACTTGCGAATTGTCAGGATCTCGCCCTTCACCGTGCATTGCTTCCCGACTGGCAATGCAGCCAATTCGGTTGACGACGTGAGACGGGTGGGTCCCAGCGATAAGGGGAGCGTCACTATGGACAAGGAATGCAGGAATCCGTACACGCATGACCGCACGGTGATTGCACGTAATCCCCTTCCCAGCGGATGGCGGGTTGCACCCAAATCCGCACTGTATTCTTTTCGCTCCAAATCGCCTTGTCGTTGAATCTGGATGTGAGGAAACGAGAGAAGAACCACTCAAAAGTGGGATCCTGTCCCATGAACTGCTTCTGGACCTCGAAGAAGTTGCAGCACGGGAGGGAAATGACGCCGAGGATCTTGTCGCACTCCACCGAACTCATGATTTGCTGGAAGGAGAGATGACAGTGGATCATGACGATCACTGCGTATCGACAGCGGATGCGCACCGCTTCCACGATGTCGCCCACAATATGGAGATTCGGGATCGCGTTCCACATATTTCGACGTTCCTTGCGCACAGCGTCCATGTCCTGTTTCACGCGACTCTTTTCGTGGTCCAGTGTGTGGATGTAGCCCTACTGTTGAGATGGGGAGTGCAAGTCACACTTCTCTCAACTGGGGATCAATACTGTAGCACTCCCACGATGGGAAGTGGAGAGCAAAGAGGGCAGCGGACCGTGGTGTGGAGCCGTCTCCAATGCACAAAATGACGTCTCGGAGGGCTCCTTGGGAGGGTGATTCGGTCATGTGAGGCATAATCGCCCTTTCTGTATGTACATAGGCTGCCATCGCTTCCGTTACTTCTTTGTCGTTGGGATACCTAGAGTTGAGGGCGTCATTGGGATAGTACAGGCGCATCGCATTTAGGCGGGAAGCAATGGCAGCATTTTCTTCGTATTGATCTAGATAGGTTGTATTGGATTTGTCGTAGAGAATGGGAGATGGGGTTGTTGAATCGGTGTTAAGTGCGTTCATGAAGTGTGTAGTTGCAAAAGGAAGGAATGAAGAAGGCAAAGAAGGAACACAGTGAAGTGATGAAGATAAGAGTGCGATGTGCGTAAAGCAGATGCCTAAACTCCATACTCACAATCCCTCATCCAACAAACACCCCCCTTTCACTAAACGACTCTCTCATCTAATCAACACACCCTCACCCATCCCTTCACCTCCCCTTCTTCTCCCATAATCACCCCACACTCATACCCCTTCAAACACCCCCACTCCCGTTTTCGACCCGATTTTCCCCCTCCCTTTCTTCCG
>ERZ1106923.655-NODE-655-length-10855-cov-21.295000_pt1 | contig 10855 bp, 27 predicted proteins | sample MGYA00403657_ERZ1106923 | MGnify/ENA primary metagenome ERZ1106923 (study PRJEB35170, sample SAMEA104062425) | human gut metagenome | biome: human gut; feature: human-associated habitat; material: faeces | place: Denmark | collected 2012-06-19 ...
TGCACGCGTCGATGTTGCGAATGATCGCATCTTGTGTTCCAGAAAACGACTTGTAACCGCTTCGCAACAAGCCATTGAAACCAGCTCCTGAATTCAGCTATCTGTCATTCCACGCCGATTTGCACATACTTGCATTGATCTATCAGCAAATCCCTTGGTATTTGAAGACAACGATGTTGGATGGCAGGAATACGCCCGATTTCGGGTGACTCGTATGGAAGCAACAAACAACGTCTCCACTTCATCCCTTCTTCACGTCGCTGGGAACGGAAGGGATTGAAACACTCTGGTTCACACCGTCCAACACTCTCTGAATGAACGAAGCGGCAACGGTAAAAGACGAATCGCTGGGGGTTACTCATCCGAATCCACACCTACGTCGGATCCTTGGGCTTGCATACCGACAAATGATCCTTTCCCTCCAGTGTGACGAAGTCGCCCACACCGATGTTCCCGTACTCAGGAGGAACAACCAAGAGGTCCACGCCCTTGGCCAGGTGCAGCGGCGCGGTTTCGTTAATCGTCAAGATTGGGGGCAAACACTGGATCTCTAGGAACTTCTTGTTCAACTCCATCAAGTCGGGAGACCACGCCTTCAACTGGTACACCTATTCTCAACACGCCACTCCGCATCTCACAATGGGCGCAAAACGCAGCACCTTTTCAAGCGTCGTCTTGTTCCACTTCACGATCGGGGAGCCCTTATGCGGCGTAGAGAAGAAAACAATGCCCTTCGTCTGATACAGCATTGGCGACGCGTAATCACTGGTCCTCAATCCACCACACAACTCCCACTCTTCGTACTCCTCCGAAAGAATGTGTTTGACGATCAGTCCGCCCATGCTATGTCCCACGAACACGACGGGACGCGTTCCCACGCCTGCCTTCATCAGCTCACCGTGAATGTAGTGGGCGTACTGCTGCAGAGAGAGCGGGTGCTGCGGCGTGGCAGACACCTGGATCGTCGCCGGGTAGTCCACGGAGAGAATGCGCAGGGAGAGAGGGCGTCCCGGTCGCGCGTTCTTCAAGTAGGTGGGCAGGTACACCTCCGGCCAGCACACACACTACGCCGTCACTTCCATCGAGAATCCCAACGTGATCGATCTCGCTGGAGGGACACTGCTGCCTCCAGGTCTTGAAGAACGAGCCCTTGAGCCCGTGAACAAACACGATATCCACATCCCACTACGGCCTCACGCCCACTCCACACCACAACATCATTCACGTCCTTCTTGCGCTTCACCGTCTCGTCCTCGTACAGCACGAACACGTTGTCGCCCAGCTCCTGACCGCTGTTCTCCGCGTTGTACAGCACGCGCTGGCTGTAGAAGTGCAGCTTCGTCGATCCCTCCTTCCGCCACGCCTCCAACGTCTCTCGCCAGTAGGTCTGGACGAACTGTCGCACCGTTGCCTGCACTCGTCACGCCGCCACGCCATCCTACCCCTGTGCCCGTGCGCGCGTTGCACAGCGAGGACAGAATGCGGCAGATCTGCACGTTGATCGACTCCACGTCCGTCGACGACAGCACCTGCAGCAGTGGCAGAATTCCGCTAGATTTCAATCACACCCTCCTCGCCCACCTCGACACCATCTGCTCGCTCATCTCCTCGTCGCTCGCGTAGAGCGTCAGCGCGCGCAGGTAGCACCGCGTCATCCACCAGCTCCTCCCGTTCGCCTTGGTCACGCCTCGTTCGATGTACCCTTGCGCCTCGCTGGCCAGCGCGGGATCGGACTGTGGCTCGAGGATGCTCAGCAGCGACTCGCTCCACAGCTATCCATCAGGCGAGGCGGTTGGAGGCACCTTGATCATTTCCGTCTTCTTCTCACTACGCTGTAGGTAGTTGCACAGCGTGCGAATACCGGCTTGTTGTTGCTAACGATCACGCGACAGCTCGTCACTCACCACACGGTCCTTCTGGAAGCACCAGTACACGATGCACTTCCGCCACCGCTCCGAGTCGCTCTTTCGCTCGATCACCTCCACCGGCACCACCTCCTCGTCCATCACCTCCACCTCGTGGTGACACTCCGACCACTGGTGGTCGAAACAGTACACGTCGCCCTCGTTCAGCGCTTCCACCGGCACGTATGACAAACGCTCCGCCAGAAGGCTGATCACGCGACGCTCCTTCAGCGACTTGAACTGCACCGTGCGCTCGCTCAGCTCAAGCAACGGCTGCAGCGACGTGGACGCCAGATACAGAAGCGCCGACTCGTTGCTCGTGGCGTGGTAGAGGGCTAGGAGGGCCTCGGTCTAGTCGTGAGGGCGTGGCAAGAGGACGACAGCGACAGTTTCTTCGGAATCGGAAACCCAGCTGACGAGTTGTTGAAGCCAGGATTTGAGGAGGGCGTCGTCGGACTCGACGGTGTGCGGCTTGGCGCGCAATGACTTGAAGGACTCGATGATCTTCTCCGTCTTCGTGATCGGACGTTGCGACTCAAGAATCAGGAGATCGGGTGATGCGTCATCTTGACCTCGGGTGCGACGAGATCGCAGTTTCCGAAGGAACAAATCAACAAGCTCTTTTCGAGAACGGGGAATCGCTGTTTCTCCGTTTGCGTAGTCATTCACTGGAATCAGCGGGGGCAGCCAGGAATTCGCCTGACCCTCCATATTTACCTTTTGCAGGATCTGGCAATAGCGAATTCGCATGGAGCGAGGGCACTACGAATGAAGAGGGGACATCACTCAATCACGGAGGAAGTGGGGACGGGAATGGCTGAAAAGGGGATTGACGACAACTTGCATCCCGAAAGGAGCCAGAGATATAACGTCTACACTCCAGACGCGATTCAACCACTACCTTTATCGTATCATCCTTCTCCTTTGCGATTTCCTCAAGCAGTCCTTTGGGCTTATCCACATGACAATTCGGGTTCCATGAAGGGCACCATTGTCAACGCTGCAAGGATATGTCCAAGTGGATCACCCGCTTTATCGCTAACTTGAAGCGCTCCTCGTTGTACTGACGCAGCACGGAAATGAGCTGTGGATTACTCTTCCTCCACTATGCATGCCTTTGTCTTCCCGGAATTGAGTGCGTCGCAGAAGAAGTGAGGGTCGCGTTCGGAAAGCGCGTACAGCGCTTCAATGATGTAGGGACTCCTCCTAGAACTCAACTGCACTCACAGTTCCCACACTGAATCCTCGATAATCCAGTTGCCAAGAGTCGTTCCCCATTTGTGTCTGAGCAATCGCTCTTTCCCCTGATCTTGATTACTCATCGCTACGAGAGATGTCGCGATCGCATCTCTCCATTTCATATCATCATTGGATTCATCCTTGATCCGCTTCGTGAACTCCACCATCTTGAAGGAATTCGTCTTGTACATATACACTCCAGCACCACCCATCGCAAGAACTCCAATGCCCAATACATAGGGATAAACACGTCTCTTTGGAGAAATGCTCTCTATGGGGTACTTTGAATGCCTCGAAAACGATCTCTCGATAGATCGGCATGATTTGAGAGGAATACCCCGTTTGCAACAAACCACGCGAAGCATGAGACAAATACTAAACAGCACTAATCGTTCAAGGACAGTGAATCGAATGGAGAGTAGGGTATCGACGATGCTACGCATTACCACACTTCCATACGCACAACCCGAGTAATCAGGATCTGTGATGCCAATCGAGCTCTCCACGTCCACCTGGATTCCACTCTACTCCTCACTCACAGCCTACATCCAAACATCCATCAACACTTGGATCGCCACTGCCGCCGTGTTCACCACCTCCTCATCCGCACACACTCTCGCCATCTCCGTCAGAACACCCACCACTGCGGAACCAGCGATCTGCTCTCTCTAGTTGTCATCCGCTCGTGCCAGCCACACCTGCTCCACCGACGCGGAGCAAATCAGGTTACTCAAGAAGAACACGTACTCCTTGAACAGGCCCTGATTCCGCGAAGCATCCTGCATAACCGCGGTCACGCTCTCATACAGCGGACTCGAAATCACCCTCTTCACCACGTCTTCTCCGCCCGTGGCGACATTGGTGAGAATGAACAGAACCAGCCATCGCGCGAACTCCACACTCACGCGCTGGCCCTGGATCGACTGCTCGTCCTCAACGAAGGCCGCAAGCGTGTCCAGCAGACCCTCATCCAACATGGCCTCGATGGCCTCGAGCGAGAGCACGGCGAGGCTGGCGAGGAGGCGCACGGCCAACACGTAGTGCTTGTCTGAAGCGAGTTTGAGCAGGCACGACACGAGAACAGGAAGGTTGTTCTAGGTGTCAGAGAGAGCAAACGAGGCGACGAGAAGGAGCTCCTCGCTGTCTGCGCTGTCATCGCCATGCTGCTGCACGATCGAGTAGATGGAGAGGAGGAGGCTGTTCACGATGATGGCGTGATCATGGAGATGAAGGTCCTCATCGATCGTCTCGATATCGTCGCACAGTAAATCGATCGAAGAATCAAGGATGGGAAGAATGGTGCTCAGAATCGCCGTGATGTGCGACGAATTGCTGTAGCTGGCATCCAGCGGTTTCACCAGACATCCCAGGAGAGTGGACGCGTACCTGAGGATCTCCGTGTTCTCTTGGTACTACAGGTGAACAACCAGCGAGAAGGGAACATTCACAAAGAGGCTCTCCAGCGTTGGCCAAATCTCATTGTCCGAGATGTTCATCTGCTCGTCGCTGCCACACAGACAAATGTGTGAGAGAGTGAACAACACTTGCGGAATGACATCCTCTTCCATTGAAGAAAGGATGTTCACCAACAAGCTGTGTATTCCGTAGTCGGCGAGAACACATCTCTATCATGAAGGGAAACACAAACACGAACTTGATCCCTCGTGGATGCGGAATAGACGAGAATCAACAAATCGAGGAGATCAAATAACACATCTTTGTGGTCTGTATCGAGGCAGGAGAGCAATGGAGCAATCGCGTTGCTATCCAGGAGATCCTGCACTGTCACTTCCTTATCTATTCATCACACTCAAATGGCAAAGCAAACTCTCGAGAAGACTCCGAAGGCAAGCAACCGCGTTTGAATAATCCACATTCTCGTCCGAATTCAATTCTTCTACAACGCTCGCAAGCTGTACGTGAGCAGAAACAGGAAAACGGACGGTCTCATTCATATCCACGCACTCAGCCGAATCGTTCGATATCCCATTCTACACATCAACAGAATCCACATCATTGACATATCGACTCATTTGAGGACTCCGCTTCTCGAAAATGACATTCGTAATACTGTTCGGGTTTTTCCATTTCAAGAAACAGGAACAACACATCCACTAACCATGAATAACAACTGGGCGCACACCCTCGTCCAGCATCTCCGCCTCCACCTTCTGACTGGTTGGCGTAATCACTATTTCGAGATCACACCTCACAGAAGGCTTCTGCTTGATAAAGCTTTGTACAATATATTCGCTCCTCACTCCAGACTTCAAGTAGGGAACCATCAGCGTCAAGAAGCCATCCATCACCTACACATCAACCCCAGCACTCACAGCAACGTCCACCGACAGATTCGAGATCTGGACAGCGCGGTTGAAGCGGTTCTCGTTCTCCACCATGCCTCCGTGAGCGAAGAAATCGATCCAGTTGCAAAGGAACTTCTGCTCCTCCTCCTTCCACTCCAACGACTCGATCGTGTTGCGAATCACGGGAACAGCCACCTCTTCCGGCATCGCGGGCACCTCCTCCGTGATCGAGCTCCACTTCGACGGATTTCGGGCAATATAGCGCGACAACTACACCTCACATCCCCCACAATCCCCCACTTTTCGCGCCCACTCGAAGGTGCCGAATTCCTCGCTGTAGCCCTCCTCCTGCTTGCTCGCCATCGCGCTCTCCTGGTCCTCACGCAACATCAAGTCACGCTCCAGCGCCCGCTTGGCTCGACGCTCGCTCAGCAGCTTCTCCTTCAGCTCGCTGTCCTCCTCCAGCACGCTCTTCAGCGCCTGCTTCATCACGCGCTTCTGCTGGTAGCTGTTCTGCATGCCCTGCTTCCAGTACTCAATCTTCGACTCGCCCTCGCGAATCAGTCGCAGACTCTCCTCGTCCTGCGTATGCTTCGCGTCCAGCTCCGTGCGCAGTCGCTGGTTCTCTGCCTGAATGCTCTACGATCAACTCCGCTTCACAACACCACCTCGAGCTGTGACTGCACCTTGCCCACCTCGTCGTTCATCGTCTGCTGCAGAGTCTCGCGCGCCGCGCTCTCCTTCACCAGCGACGCCTTCAGCTCCGCCACCTCCTTCACACGCTCGACCAACTCCGCGTTCTTCGTCGAGGCACACTTCTGGAACTGCTCGATGCTCGTCTCGTACTCCTTGATCGCCTTGTTCGCCTTCTCCAACTCCGCCGCCAGAGACTACAACTCACTCACGCATCTCGTCACAACCTCGAAGTGGCTCTGCAACGCCTCTGCCTTCTCACACGCCGCCTTCTTCTCCGCCTCCAGATTCAACTTGTCCTTCAAGAACGTCTCCATCTCCTTCTTGTACGCCTCCAGGCTCTGCTCCGCGAACGACAGACGGTTCTCGACCTTCATCACCTCCTCGTTCTTCTTCGCCTCCTTCTTCTGAATCGACGCGTGCAGGTTCTCCACCTCCTTCTCCAACTGATCGATCGTTCCCTTCTGAACCGAGCACTCCGCCTCCTTCCCACGCAGAGAAGCAACCACCGAACTCAGTTCCGTTATCTTATTCTCCTTCTCCGCCAACTCCTTCTCCAACTCCACAACTCTCTCGTTCGTGCCACTCGCCACCGGACGCGCCTCAGATTGGCTCACACGGATCTCGCCCAATCGCGCGTTCTCCAGACAAGCACAACAATTCTTCTCTTCCTCCAACTCCTTTCTTATCAGCTCCAACAACTCCTCCTTCTCCTTCCGTTCCTCGGCTCTCGCCGCAGACCCCTTCTTCATTCCGTTGAACGCGTTCAGAAGAACCGTGCTGGCTTCACGGAGAGACTTCAGCTCTTCCCGGAATGCCTTCAGTTCTTCTTCATATGAATCGTCTGACGGATTTGCCTCCTGTGAGGACTGATTCGCTTCTGTCTCTTGCGATTCCACGGAAGCAATGGACTATGGGTCACCACATCATAAATGGATCACATTCTTGGGACCCGACAACTTGATGAATCGTTCACTTGCCGATTCAAGCGATTGCAGTCTCTGCTCAAATGCGTCAATGCCGCTCATATCTGTTTCTTTACCATCCCCATCCACTGTCTTCTCTTCTTCGCTCGCTTTACAGGCAGGATAACGCTACACATCACGGAATCACAAATCAAGCACCTTCAGCATATCCTCCTTTTCAGAAATAATCGACTTCATGGTAGAGTACAGTTTCTCATCCGTTTCTTTGAGCGCCTGAAGAGTATCCTGAGTCCTTCTCAGTTGGACCTACCAGTAAGCGATTTCAATTACCCTCACTTCCATATCAAGATTTGCATTATGAAGAATAGCCACCTCGATACTCGGTGTGACGATACACTTCTTTTCCTTTTCAACAACGGTATCCTTTTTCTTTTGGAGTAATGACTCTGCCATTTAGTAGAAAGCACGCTTACAAACCCATTGACCGCTGAGCCGAGTCGCACGACGCCTTCACTTGGAATAGAATGCCACTCATCGCCTATCTCTTTCCTGCTATGAATGACCTTTCTAAACTACGGAATAACGCATCGCAATCACCTTAACACAACAAAAATCGGGGCTATTTCTGTCTACTCTTTCCATTCTCCTCCACTCCGTGACAAATGAACTCAGAAAGGGGATTACAAGAAGAGTGCTCTCACACTCGACATTGCCTCTTGTTGCCGAAATACACTTCATTTCATAACTGGCATGTCCTATTTGTTCCAAATCCTATCGAAAAGAGCAATAACAAGGTGTAATGATAGCACTCCCTCCTTTCGAGCGTTCTCCTCCCTCTATCGTTTTTCGGTGTAGTGTGCATATGACAGCATGTGTTTCCCACTCCCTTCTTTTCCATGGAACATTCCTCAAGAAGACGGTACCCGCGGTTTTCCGGCGCATCCGAGGACTTCGATCCGTATCCCTTTCAGGGATCGTATACTCCATAAATAATAGAAGGAGTGAGCAATCACTGAAGTAAAAGTATGTACTCTCTCGTGCCTACGCGCTACCGAACTGGGCTTGCTGACTGGAGTGTAGATGGCTCTTCGACGACTTAACAAAGAATTACAAAGCCTTAGCAGGGATCCCCCACCAAACTGCAGTGCCGGACCCATTGGCGATAACATCTTCAAATGGCAAGCCACCATTATGGGACCGAAGGATAGTCCTTACCAAGGTGGTGTTTTCTTTTTAAATATAACCTTCCCTGCTGGTACTCGCCCTGGGCTTCGTGTCATCCGTAGAGTATCCCTTCCAGCCCCCAAGATGCACGTTTGTCACCAAGATCTATCATCCCAATATTAACTCGAGCGGCGGCATTTGCCTTGACATTTTAAAGAACGAGTGGTCTCCTGCTCTCACCATTTCTAAAGTCCTTTTGTCGATATGCAGTCTTCTAGATGACCCGAACCCTGATGATCCTCTCGTGCCCGAAATCGCCAGAGTATGCAAGGAGAATCCCGAGCTCTACAAGAAGACGGCTGCCGAATGGACAAAGAAGTACGCTATGTAGTGTCCACTGTTTTCTTACAAACACCCCCGCTAAGAGAAGAACAAAAACTCTCAGTTACTCGGAGCGTCATCATACCCATACGGATGCTTCGTCTGCCAGTTCATCGCGTCACGACACATATCCTTCAGTCCCTTCACCGCCTTCCAACCAAGCACGCGCTCCGCCTTCGACGGATCTGCGTAACACACGGCGATGTCGCCCTCGCGACGCGGACAGATCTTGTACGGAATCTCCTTCCCGCACGCCTCCTCCTACACATCACTCCCTCACGCCTCGCTCACCATCGCGTGGAGCATCTCCAACACCGAATACCCGTGACCCGTGCCCAGGTTGAACACCTCCGTCCCGTGCTCCATCTTCCCGAACAGGTACTCCACCGCCTTCAAGTGACCCTGCGCCAGGTCGTAGATGTGGATGTAGTCGCGCACGCCCGTCCCGTCCGGCGTCGGGTAGTCGTTCCCGAACACGCTCAGGAACGGACGACGACCGATCGCCACCTGCTGGATGTACGGCATCAGGTTGTTCGGAATGCCGTTCGGACTCTCGCCGATCTCACCGCTCTCGTGCGCGCCCACCGGGTTGAAGTACCGCAGCAGAATCACGCTCCACTCCTTGTCCGCCACCGACAGGTCCGTCAGCACCTGCTCCATCATGTACTTCGTGCGACCGTAGGGGTTCGCTATGCCCATGCCCACCGGCGACTCCTCCGTGATCGGAACCGGGTCCGCGCCGTACACCGTCGCCGACGACGAGAAGACTACGCCTCAACGCCACACCTCAAACCCACTGATCTTCTTGCAGCCGTACTTGTTCATCGTCTCCAGCAGGTTGAACGTGCCCGTCAGGTTGTTCTGGTAGTACCGCAGAGGCATCTTCCACGACTCGCCCACCGACTTCAGCGCGCCGAAGTGGATCACCGCGTCAAACGGGCCGCGCTTCTCGAACACCGACTCGATGCTCTTCTTGTCGTTCAGATCAGCCTGCCCATCATCCCCCTCGCGCAACACCACTTCGCACAAGTAGTAACGGTCCTCCTCCACGCCCGCCAGCTTCCGCGTCGCCTCGTACGCCTTCGGACTACACGCCTCACCCAAAACGCCAGCCCGCTCACCTCGAGTTGCAGAAATTGTCCAGCAGCGTCAACTTGTACCCGCACTTCAGCAGCTCGATCGCCGTGTGAGAAGCAATGTACCCTGTTCCTCCTTCGCCTTATCCCTCCGCACCACGCATACCCGTCAACAGAATGTGCTCAGGCATCGCAATATCCAACGCAATTCACAAAAGATAACCAATACTGGCACCTGCCCGAGCAAAGGGGGACGGTAGAATAATCCCCCTCTGAGGTAGATTCATCGCCCTCTTCGGTAGGATTATTGCTAACAAACACGCCACAGCATATACACACACGTCCCGAACAAACGGTCGCATGCCAGCGTCCCGTAGCCCGGGTAAATGTACGTCCCCACGCTCGCGCCCACCGCCTCCGCCACCATGCCGAGCACGCACAGCAGCAGGTTCCTCACCGTCTTCTTCGTGAACGACTGCACCGTCACCGCATCGCTCTTGCCTCGACGCGGACGCTCCTCCAACTCGCCACGATTCCGCCTCAACACGCTCCGAATCCACAGATACGCCAAGTACCCCTCCTCGAACACGAACAACGCCAAATGGTACGCGAAGCCGGCACGAAGTGAAGTCCAGAACATCGCGCGACTCGCCTCCCAACGATCCATCCGCTCGCACTTGTTCAGCGAGGACTGACGCACGCCTACTCCCTCATCTGCAGTGCATCACGCTCACTCTTGAACATCTTCCGACTGAACTGCGGGTCCGCCTTGTCCACGATGGCGTGCTCGATCACGCGCTGCGCCGTCGATATGCACACGTCGCGAACGATGAAGTCCTTGCAGTTCTCCACGATCTCCTCCTGGGTCTCTCTTTTCGTCAACCTCCACACTTAGAACGCACTTCTTCGATATGTCGAACGCCTCCATGTCGTCGATCACCTTGAGGGCCACACCCACCGGGATCGACTTCACCACCGTTATCGCCAGTCGCGACGGCATGAACGCGTAGTAGATCGGCTTCAGCGCCGGGTTGTCGTTTATCATCAACCAAAACCTGACTCCAACAAACACCGCGACTACGCTATTGTACACACTTAATACGCCTGCGACGGCTCCGCCTCCTCCTTCTCCTCCTTCTCGCTCTCCTCTTCCTCCTCGCCCTCCT
>ERZ1106923.656-NODE-656-length-10827-cov-17.657631_pt1 | contig 10827 bp, 17 predicted proteins | sample MGYA00403657_ERZ1106923 | MGnify/ENA primary metagenome ERZ1106923 (study PRJEB35170, sample SAMEA104062425) | human gut metagenome | biome: human gut; feature: human-associated habitat; material: faeces | place: Denmark | collected 2012-06-19 ...
GATGTCCGACAAGCAGCTCTACAAGTACCTCCAGAAGAAGTTTGAGAAGAAGTAAACACGCAATTACGAACCGTTTTAGAGATTGTTTGTTTCACCAGAATTGGCTCGTTTTGTGGAACGGTTTCCCGTCCATAACTGATCCATTTCTGTTCCTCTTCCTTCCGCTGCATTTCGTGTATCCGTTACTGAAGAAGGAAGCGCGGGGATATGGAAAAGGAGAGTGCTGAGGAGCAACGGTCTTCTCCTAAGCCGGTTGTCGATTCGTCCGTCGACGCTTCAAATGTCTTAAATATCGCGAGCCACCCGTCGTACGGGAGAGTCGGACTGGACAACTCGAACAATATGTGTTACATGAATGCGGCCATTCAGGTATCCGATTCACGCGTATGGAGTTGACGCCCTAGCTGCTATCCCACATTCCCATCGTTTCGGATGAGCTGATTAAGCTGCGGAGGACTGTTTTCGTGGATTGCCGAAGTGGGTATTCACGGGTAGAAAAACGTGCACGTGCGCGAGGAATTGACGCCCTCCTTTCTCCTCTGTTTCAGCGCCCTGGTGGACTTCCTCTGGACGCAGGATGTCAAGTATGTGTCCCCGACCATCGTGCAGCTGGGCATGAAGGACAGTCGGCAGTTCCCGCACCAGCAGCAGGCGGATTGTATGGAGTTCTTCGTCGAATCGCGTCGGGTGAGTGATTCGTAGACCTATGCGCTGGGTGCCATCAGCGCGTCGAGCGAGATGCAAAATGGAGACAAACCGATGGACGGTCTCCTGAAGAACCAGTTTTCGACGGACTACGCCACGTCTCTGTGGAACCACTTTTTAGCACTTAACGCGGGCATGATTTCCAAGTCTGTGTACGGAATGCAGTGCAGCATAACGAATTGCAGTTCTTGCGGTGTAGGTCCCGTAGGAGCGTGTGATGCGTAGGAGCGTGTTCAGTTTGAGCCGTTCATTTCGCTCATCGTTCCCATTCCGGACATGACCGAATCGGTGATGGTGAATGTGATTTCCACGAACCCTGTCATGGAGAAGGTGGCAGGAAAGAGTCTGTGTTTCCAGGAAGTGTGCCAGAAGGAGTACTGTCTGCGGTTGCACTTCAATCTGACATGTCGCGATCTGTACGACCAGCTCGCCATCCATCTGCAGAAGCGCTCCACCGACCTCGACCTGATCGTGTACTCCCGCTGCGACCGGAAGTCCTTCGTGGTGCGTCCTGAGGACACGGTCAACATTCTGGCTCCCTATCTGAGCAATCGTTTCTACCTGTTGTGTTTCATTGTGCGTGCATCTCCGCAGAGTCACTCATAGAAAATGAACGCAGGCCAGCAGCCCCTGCTTGTCCAGTTCGGTGTGTGGCGCTACGTGCAAGAAGGTGGCGCGCGTATATCACGATTCCTTCCACAGGGCACTCCACGGATTATGTACTGTTACCCGAGCACGCCGCTGGAGGCGGTGGTGCCTCAAATCAGCAGCTTCCTGACCGCGGAGTATCGCATGAATATCGCGGTGTTTCAGAAGCGGATCGAGCGCGTGATGCGTCTGGTGATGGCGGGCATGATGCGCGCGCAGACGGCGAGGCGTGCGGAGAACGCGCCCTCTGCGAAGAGAGTGAAGGTGGAGGGTGTGGAAGTGAAAAGAGAGAGTGAGGAGGAGGAAGATGTGAAGGAGGAAGATATGAAAGAGGAATCTGTGAAAGAGGAAGACACAGAAGAAGAAGAAGTGAAGAGTGAAGAGATGAAGGAAGAAGACACAGAAGAGGAAGTGACAGTGAAGGAGGAAGACACAGACAGCACAGAAGAAAGCACGAAGGAAGTGACGGTGAAGAAGGAAGACGCCAAGAACACCCCACACACCTTCGACGAGGCGATCAACGCCATTCTCAACGAGCGCGACTGGCGCAAGCCCAATGGTACGCGCTGACGCTCCGATGAACCCTTAGAACCTCTCTCCTGGAAGGACCTGCCGCCCTTCATCCCGCTCTTCAACACGTCGATGGCGGCGAGAGCCAGAGCCACGCAGCCGCCGCTGCCGTTCATCCAGTTCTTCTTCCGCAAGGAGCACGCGACACAGCGCATTGATCGATTCTTCACATTCTGGAGGACCCTCCCCGAAGTGTTCGTGGTGCTGGACGTGGACGACGGGAGCGAGAAGGTGATCGAGAGCACGGAGGAGGAGGAGACGCTGCGGAGAAGCGTGCTGAAGAACCAGCAGCTCTCGGTGAAGCCGTTCTTGTACTCGATGGACATGGAGAAGGCGCGACAGCAGGGCGAGAAGGAGGAGAGCGAGATCGAGCTGACGCGATGTCTGAACGCGATGAAGTGCGAGAAGAAGAAGAGCAGTCTGGAGGAGTGGTGGCGTGTGAGGCGTGTGAGGCGTAGAGAGTGTGCGCGCTGTCGACAGAAGGCGTTCATTACGTCCTCCGTGTTCTTGTGCTCGCTGCCGCCCATCCTGTGCATCCAGCTGTCACGGTGCAACTACTTCAAGAACGGAGGCTACAAGCTGTACACGCACAAGGTCTCCACGGTTGTGCTATACCCGCTGTACGACCTGGACATGAAGCCGTACATGAAGCCGGAGATGGTGAAGGAGGGCGAGGAGTACTTGTACGACTTGATTGGCGTGAGCTGCCACAGCGGCACGGACTTCGAGGGCCACTATTTCTGCATCTGTAAGGACAATGTGAACGGGGAGAACGAATGGATCCGGTATAATGATAGAGATTGTGTTCGAATTGAGGAGAAGGATGTCCAAAGGCCGGATGCGTGCTTTTTGGTGTATTCGAGGAAGAATCGAACGATGTCAGCGCAGGATGTGGCCCAGTACATTCGGCAGTTGAAGGCTTCGCAGCAATGACCTTTTCCGTGGTGTTTGTTAATCCCATTCTCGCTTTCTTTTCACGTGAGTGTGCTCGTTGTTTGTGCAAATGCAACACGAAGAAACCCCTTCCATTACGAAGAATGGCGCCTAACGATATCCGTATTCTCCATCGCGTGCCGATTCGAAGGCGAATTGAACACTTCCCTGAAAATGGACCGCTCTCTCTCCAGCAGCTCAGGAGTGATAATGGAGGCCTCGCAGTCTACAATCACAATAGCAGTAGTGTCGCCCACTTGCAACAAGACTCTTGATCGCGCGCGTGCTATTCACGTTGTAATCCGTATACACATCGAGGAATTCCTTTGCTGCCTTGATTCCGTCTCCAGCGATAATCTCGTCCACAATACCCAGTTCGTAGGCCTTCGGCGCCGGCAGCTTCTCCGCCTGGAGCATAACCTTCAGCGCTTCCTTTCTTCCGATGATCTGCACGAGACGAGAGCCGCCGCCCCAGCCCGGGCACAAGGAGAGGCGATGGTGGATGAAGCGGATGTAGCTCTTCTCCGTGTTTGTCATGATGCGGAAGTCCGTCGAAGTGGACACCTCCGCACCGCCTCCGATAGCGTATCCCTCGATCAGAGAGACGCTCACCAGTCCCAGGCGACGGAGGCGGTTCAGGTTCGTCTGCATCAGCAGGTTCAGCTCGATCTTGCCGTCCTCGTCGTCCGTGTATCTTTCATGTTATCCGTAAACAGTCGCTACCTCTTCGACGCCAACAGGTCAAAACCGGAGCAAAAGGTGTGCTCTGCGCCTCGCAAAATGAGTCCGCATCCCTCCTTCCACTGATCCAGCTCATCGATCCGATTTGCCAAATCGACCATCATCTTCTCCCTAGGAATGAAACGGAGAAAGGAGGGAGCACGTCATCGCGTTCTTCTTGTGTGGGTTGTTCAGCGTCAAAATGGCATATTTGCCATCGTATTCTAAATCGACAGAACCCTCGTTGGCTACAACTGAGCGAAAACGAGAATCCCTACTCCTTTTTCCGATCTTTTCCTTCAGCGCTTCATACTGTGCTTGAGAAATTCCTGTGGGATAGGAAACAGAACGCTACGAGTGAAGCCCGCGAAAGGGCGCAACAAGAAGGGAGCGGGAGAGAAGGGTGTTTGACTTGCGCAAGACAGACTGCATCATTGCGAAAGAAACGACAGGGCGTTGTGGGAAGGGATTGAATGGTTGAGAAGGAGCGGAATCCAAAACAAACAGTGCATTGGGACGTGAAAAGAGTCCCTGTACAAACATCCAATGAAACCATGCAATGCAGCAAACACGCACCATGAAACCAAGAGGCTACTTCTCCGAAAGCAGCTTAACGACGATCTTCTTTTCCTTGTTGAAAGCGTCGTCCTCTATTCATCACGCGATGCACAGGAAGAAACCATTATTCGCTAAAAAGTTTGAAAAGAAGGAAAGGAGTTTTGTCCGATTCGCTTCGATAATCCTCCTAATGGAAACACAACTACGAGCATTGGCGACGAAGAGCTTGCTGTGAGAACAGGAATAGGAAAATACCTTGAAGATGTTAAAAGCATCAAGCTGAATGGATGGATACGGAGAGCAGAGCAGATTCATCGCCACGACAAGATTCTCCGTGTTGTTTAGTTCTCGCAATGTGATCTGCAGGTTCGCATTGTCGGAGAGGAAAATGGAGACCAACTACATCTCAGCGCAGAGGCACAACAAGACATGGGATGTGACTCTTGTAACCACATAGTTCCCGTTGCATATCATGCTACGGAGCCAACTAAAGATCTGTACATGAAATAGGTTACGTATTCACACCTTGTCACACAATGCGACCTCGCTCAGAAGCGTGTTGGCCACCATTTGTTTGTTTCTTCTCAGCAAATCGCACACCACCTGCAACGCATCGCTGCACATGTCAAAGTGAGAACTGAGCACGTGGCGAGTAAACAACGGCTCCAAGAAGGATTCCGTGGTCAGAATGTGGTTATGGATGCAACGCGACTTGACGCACTCGCGAAGAAGCAAACCGCAGTGAGCCGACAGGTCATCGTCAGATAGCCTATGCTAGACCAAATTCGGAGTGCGTACCCCAGCAAAATGCAAGAAATGATCTCGTCCCCCTCTTCCGAAACCATGTACTCCGAGGCAAAACGAGCGTGGTCTCTCGAGATCAGCGTGGTCACAACTTGCACGAATGAGTTCCGCTCCTATACGGTAATACGAGAAGCACCAAAACGACTTGAATCGTCAAAAGCGTCAGCTCTTTCACAATTTTCAATATGACCTTATTGTTGATGATCTCCTCCGCGAGTTCTTCACATTCCTTCACTTCGGGATCGGATTCTCCCTAGGATTGAGCGCACGAGGAGAGCGCACCTTTCCAAACAGGAAGTTCTTCATCTGCGTGAAACGCTTGTTGAGCTAAGATGATGAATCGCTGAAAAGCGCGTACTCGTCTCCCTTTCGGCGGGATCACCTCATTCTCAATGCAGTTCAGTTCGTATAAGCACGATTCCACGAGCACGGGTGGCGTCTTGTGGAATCCGAGAACTCGCTTCACGAACTCCATAATTGTGGTCACACTATCACTGCGTTTGGAGAGATGCTTCGCTTTTCCAAGATCCTGGTTGCGAATCGAGGAGAGATCGCCAGTCGCATCATCCGAACAACGAAACGGATGGGTATTCAGTCCCTGGTCGTGTGTAATCCAATTGACATGAACGCAAGATATGTACAAGAGGTAGGAAGTGGGATTCTCCAATTACAGTGAAGGCAGATGAAGCCGTTTTCGTTAACGACGCCAAGAACATATTCGTGGATGCGAAACGTCTCGTTGAAATTGCGCAGGAGAGACATGCGGATGTACCCGTTTTGTTTTCCGTTTGAAGAGTAGGCAATCCATCCTGGTTATGGTTTTATCTCCGAGAGTCCCGAGTTCTCACAGCTGTGTCGAGAGCACTCCATCAAGTTCATCGGACCGTCGCCGGAGTCCATGCAGTTGATGAGTTCCAAGAAGTGTTCCATTCTTGCAAGAGGATGATGTGCAGAGACGCAAAGGAGCTCGCAATGAAGTGTGGCATCCCCGTGGTCCCTGGGTACAACGATGCAGACCAATCGCCGGAGCGTCTGATGCAAGAGATACAGCGCATTGGCTACCCCGTGATTCTCAAAGCGTCCTACGGAGGAGGCGGTCGCGTCGCGTCTGTGGAGCATGTTCACGCGTAGGGAATGCGCATCGTGGAGAACGACAACTCCATTCGTCAAGTGATTGAAATGTGCTCCAACGAAGCCAAACGGTTCTTCGGCAATGGCTCGCTGATTCTGGAGAAGTGATGCTGGATCATCTCCCTCATGCGCAGGTTCATTCCTCGAACGCGCCACATCGAAGTGCAGGTCTTCGGCGATCGCCACGGCAACGTGCTCCACTTCGGAGAGCGAGAGTGCAGCCTGCAGCGCCACTACCAGAAGATCATCGAAGAAGCACCCTGTGTAAGAACCGCGGTTCTGCTGGACTGTAGTTCTACCTGACGAACGAGGAGCGCGAGCAGCTGTACGCGTGGGCGACCACTCTCGCGCAGTCGAGCGGATACGAGGGCGCGGGAACGGTGGAGTTTCTGTGCGATGCGACGAAGGCGTCGCGTTCGTTCTACTTCATGGAGATGAACACGCGACTGCAGGTGGAGCACCTGGTCTCGCAGTGCATCAACCGCAACGTGGACTTCGTCGGGCTGCAGATTCGTGTAGGCGAGGGCGTGCGCGTGAATGCTAGATCGCGCAGGGCGAGTCGCTGAAGGAGATGGGTGTGGAGTCGTACGACCCGCTGAAGCCTGTCGGCGATCGTGTTGCTATGGAGTGTCGTGTGTATAATGAGGATCCCGCGAAGTGGGAGAGAGGGGTGTGTTGAACGTGTAGTCAGTTCCTGCCTGGAGAAGGCGAGATCCACTTCACGGATCACAATCGTGTGTCGTACATATCCTCAAGCTGCTGTGACACGACACACAACTGCTATGACGCACCCCACACACTGGTGGAGAACAACATCACGGAGTCGCGCCCCAACGACCACTCGGCGTCGTTCGATCCGATGCTACTGAAGGTGGTTACATCTGGACAGACGCGCGAGGAGGTGATCACGCGAATGGAGGACGCGCTCCGACGATGCCAGATCGTGGGGGTCCCAACGAACCACCAGATGCTGGTCAACGCGCTGCGCTCCGAGCGGTTCCGCACGCAAGGCGCCGACAGTCGCACGCTCGAGGAGGAGGCGGGCACGCTGCTGAAGCCGCTGACTCCAGACCGCGTGGAGGTGGCGCACTCGATCGCGGGGTACTGTCTGTCGAAGAAGGAGCCGGCGTCGTCGCCCAGCGATCCGTGGCGACTGTTGTGGAACTACAGCAACTCGGGCGCGATGACGCGCAAGCAGTGTTACAGCGTGAACGGAAACCGGTACGAGTGCGCGATCACGACGAACCCTGCGAACGGTCGCGACATGGAGATTCGCTTGAAGAGGGAAGGCGGAGAGTGGGAGGCGCCGGTGAGCGTAGAGTGGCTGAGGCGAGAGGGCGACGAGATGGTGTTGCGCGTGCAGGACCGCATCGTGACGAGCTGTGTACACGCCGACGGTGATGCAATTCGCCTGTTCCCGCTCTCCTGCACGGACCGTTTCCCGAGTGGGTTGTGTGAGAGGGGGGTGAGGCGTAGATGTGGAGTACTGCGTGAAGGAGGAGAGGATGAAGACGGCAGCGAGGGAAGAGAACAACGCGGCGAGTGAGGTGGTGTGTCCAATGCCGAGTACGGTGGCGAGAGTGATGGTGAAGAAGGGAGACCGCGTGAAGAAGGGAGACGTGTTGTTGGTGATTGAGGCGATGAAGATGGAAGTAGGGGAGGATGGAGAGGAGTGAGCCGTAGCACATGATCGTGGCACCGCATGACGGAACGGTGGAGATGGGATCGATTCAGGAGAAGCAGTTCTTCAAGAAGGGACAGCAGATGCTTCGTGTGCTTTAGCGCTGTTTGACACAAACACGACCAAAAATGAAACAAAAGAGTACATCAATACAGGATTCAAAAAATGATACAGTCACATTTCTACACGTCAACACTCGTCCCAGAACGCACATTGTCATCATCCCCGTCCACCACATCCAGACGGTCGCGAACCACGCGGTCCTCTCTCCTCTCCATCGCGTAGGTCATCTGCGGGTAGTTCATCATTCGCGCGGGGTCGTTGATCACCACTCGCGGGGCGTTGCCGACACTTAGTCGCGTAGCGTTGCCGACACTTAGTCGCGCGGGGTCGTTGATATTCATTCGCGCAGCGTCGCCGATAATCACGCGCGAGCGGTCGCCGACACTCATTCGCGCGGGGTCAGCCATATCCACTCGCACGAGCTTGTTGAGACCCCTTCGCGCGGGGTTGTTGATGTCCATCTCCGCAGCCTCCGTCGCCTCGTCCTGATACGCCAAATACGCTACGCCTCATGCCACACCAGCGCACCTACGACGCAGCCGGAAGGCCTCCTCGTCCTGCAGATACGGCGACAGCCCCGCCTGCCCCGGCGAGAGCGGGTAATGCGACGACGCCTGCGACGACATCTCTCCCTCGGCGTCCTGGCTCTGAGAGGCGCTGGCGAGCCGGGCATTGAACAGCGGGACGCTGCCTTCCGTCGCGAGGAGAAACTCGCGCGTCATTGGAGGAACTGCATCGTGGAACGCTTCGTTCAGGCTCTGCTGCGTGCTGCTCGACTGCTGGCTCTGAATCCCGCTCGAGTGGTTCGCCGGACTGGAGGACTGTGTGAAGGAGTGGCTGCCTTGGGACGAGTCCTGAGGTCGGGTGCTGGAGAGATGGAGACGGTCACGGCTCTCACTAATCTCATTCATTTCTTTGGTCACTAGAAGTGAGAGAGGCGATGTGCATGCACATTTCAGATTGGGCGCCAACTTATTGACGAGGTCCTTTAAAGGACGCAGATCCGAAGGCGACACGAGTTGGAATTGGTTTACAAAGAAAAGGAAGTGTGTGAGGCTAAACTGAAATTGATTCGTGAGACCGAGCCTGTTGATGAGGGTCATATGACTATCGCTAAAGAAAGACAGAAAGAGACACCTGTAGTAGACGTGGGCATAAACGCGGAACAGGCGACGAAAAATGTGGCGGACCTTCTCAAAGTAGTCCCTAGGAAATGGCGTATCTTGAGATGATTCCCGCCGCACATCCCGTACCAGGAGTCACAGGAAATAGAGTCTCATCCTCTAACAAATGGACAGTCCAGTTCATTAGGGTATCGATATACTTCTTTGCTGAAAGTCTGGCAGGTTTTCTGTACTTGTACTTGTCCGACCACAAAAATTCGTAGCTATCGTTCATACCGAGAAAGAAAGCAATACTTCTCTCCAGCAGACATTATTGGGCAGGAATAGGTTGTACACTCTTCTTGCACCACGCCAAACAAAATGTTGACGTCATTATAGAAATCGATGGCTAACAATGACGCACGCGACAAAAACCGACTATGTACTGCAATCCATTCATTGGGATCAACGTCATCTGGACAAATAACTGCCTTTTCAATGCCTCCCCTACGTTTTAAGCGAAATGGGCGACCCCTCACTTCTCAAGCGTTTCACTCGCCTTTTGGTGAAGGGTGTACCGTAAAGAGCCAGTTTTGTGACTCAACATGGTCGTCCCACTTCTGGAATTCATACAGTAATACGATGCCTAAGAATTCGGAGAAAGAGATAGTAGACGAACGAAAGACACGGCAAAAGACCCGATAATCCGCAAAAACAGACAATAGGGCACTTGTCAATCGAAAGATGGGTCAGCAGGAAATATCGAATATCCCCGCGGCAATAACCTACATTCAACAAACAGGACCACGCTAAAAGAACACAAACCCAGAATACCCGCAAAATCAAGACTTCTTTCTGTCCTCTATATCCTGCAACACGTCCTCCGCTTTCAGCATGTACTCAAACCGATCCAGACCCTATGCATCAACGGCATCTGTGACTCGTACTCCTTCAGCATCCGCTCTCGCCTGGTACAGAATCGCCAGATTCTTCAACGTCGTCAATGTACTCTTGTGGCTCTTTCCGCACGTCTACAATCAAGGAAATACCACTATGAGTACATCCTCGTAGATCTGGAGAGCCTTGTCATAGAAGAGAGCGGCCTCGTCGTAATCCTCAAGGCTCTTGTACATAAGAGCCAGGTTATTCAGTCCGCAGGCGTACACGGGGTGGTTCTCGCCAAAGTGGCTCTTGATTAGCTACACGTGAAAGGGCGGAAACGAACGAACAGCCAATGCTTCCTGCGCTACCACCAAACCCTTCTCATAATTCTGCTTCTCGTACAGCTCGTTGATTTGTGCTTGCTTCTATGCGTTACTGCCACGGACGAAGATCACCTCCGAAATCTGATTCTCGATGTCCATGAACTGCTTGTGCGTCTTCTCGTCCGTCGCGATATAGTTGTCGATCTCCAAATCCTCAAAATCGGTATACGGGTGCGGATTGTCGTTTGTCTCCGGAAGATCGCCAGGGCGCTTCACAGGGGGGTTTGCGTTTCCCTTATTATCTACCAATGACGGGAAACACGCGTCCCAACTCTCCGTGTGAATGTTGAAGGATTTCGAGCGATACACGTAGGGAATGAGGAATCGCCTCCGCACGGCACCCTGGGTGTAGGCTCGAACACTCCCGATACTCCTGGGACACGCCAGCAGCTTGGATGCGGAATGGAGCGTCGCCAACTCCATTCGACACATTGCTTTGGTAAATCCGAACATCTGATTCACAAAGTGCAGTCCTGCGAGGAGTAAGAAAGGAGATTATGGAATGGAAGGTGATGGAAAGGGTTGGGTTGGGTTCGTTGGGAATGGAGTGGATGGGGTGAAAAGAGAAAGGGCGTGTGGAAGAGGAGAAGAAAAAGAATCCGAACTGCCGGAATTGAACCAGCGACCCTTAGATCTACAGTCTAAC
>ERZ1106923.657-NODE-657-length-10796-cov-18.707476_pt1 | contig 10796 bp, 13 predicted proteins | sample MGYA00403657_ERZ1106923 | MGnify/ENA primary metagenome ERZ1106923 (study PRJEB35170, sample SAMEA104062425) | human gut metagenome | biome: human gut; feature: human-associated habitat; material: faeces | place: Denmark | collected 2012-06-19 ...
GAGGACAAGATGAGCATGTTCAAGGAAGAGGCGTTTTAATTGTATTCTTTGTGGGATGTTTGTTGGAAGAGTGGGGAGAGTTGCTTTCGTTAGGGATTGTGAAGAAGAATAGCTTTCGTTAGTGATTGGGAAGAGGAGTGTTCCTTTTCAGCAGTTGATGAAGTTGGAGTGTTCCCCTTTGATAGTGCCGATGCTAACAGAATACTCCGCTTCGACAACCATTCAATGTCCCTCTTCGACAACATCGCTGACCAAGGATCCTGGTCCGTGTCAAGTGCAGAGCTCGACCACGGAGTCTGCAACATCATAGACAAGAATGTGCTGGGTTCCCAAGAATCATGAACTGTAGACAAATACGTACTGGCAATCCAAAGGAAGCGTGCCACATACAATCGAAATACATGTATCCGTTGTCCTTCTCGAAATCACCGCCTAGTTCAACACAAAGGTAATCATTTCATCGGTTCGAATCTACATGTGCTATACTGGAGACACAACCTATTCGCCTCTCCTCCTCTCTCTCTTGTATGGACAAGACGGAGTCCACTATCAGGAGTTCAAAACGTGCACAATCGGAGAGATCAACGGTTGGTACGTGGTAGGATTGGTGATGTGTTGTCAAGTAGATTGACACCGTGAAAGAGAATCGCCCTTTGGCCGCATATTCTCTTCAGTTCGTCATCCACGAAATGCACCACACAGGAAAGAATACCCGAGTGCGTCAGGTGGGGATTGTGCCTTGTCGTGAGTTACAGATTGAAATCCTATCTCCTCACGTGCTGTCCCCACAGAAGCCCATTTCGGCGCAGGCAAATGACGAACTCTTGTACCAATGCCAGTCGCTTCGCTTTAGTGTTTGCTACAAACACGCGTATTGACTACTGTTCCGTTAGTTTATCTCTTCGATAAATCCCTCGTCACTATCGTTCTGGTAGCTGCGACCGCGCATCGTAATCAGCTGATCATTCTTCGCGATGGCGAAGTGCGTTCTCGGCTCGTTCTGCAGCTCCCTCACTACGCCGAAGTCGTCAGCAACAACATGCAGGCTAGCATCCCCCTTTGACAAGCGACTTGCCTCAATGCTCAAGTCGTCATTATCCACAATGAACGTCTCTTCACTGGGATTGATCACACTTCGGTCTTCGATGGTGCTCAGTTCGTTTAGCGACTCGATTCGCGGCTTCAGGGAGGGAAGAAGGCTGCTTCTAGCGATGAAGGAGGAGGAGGGAACGAACGGTTCTTCCATCTCTTCCACGGTCGTGTTCAGCAGGGTCTGCATGCTCCGTTCCCTGGCTGCGACGTCCGTATCGAGTACCGATCTCTGTAATTGGGAGGACTGAGGATTCGGACCGTCTGTCGGGAGATCAAAACGGCTATGGACCGACATACGAGATGTGCTTTGCTCGGTACCGAGGAACGAAGACGAGAGGCGCTTTTCCCCTTCCTTCTGGACAGTATTTGCATACGATTGTACAAGAGAAGTACTTGTCACTTCCTTCGGGATTTGCTGCTGTTCTTTGTTTTCAGAGATCATGGACTATTCGTTACAGAACGATGATACAACAACTCCATCCAGTCTCGACACTATCTTTGAGGGTTCAGTATTCACACGGGAGGGCATAAGGCGTGCTCTACAACGATTACTTCGTAGGAGGGAAGGAGCAACCTGATATCACTCAGTATCTGATTCACTTCATCCAAATTCCTAAATATGGCTGTCTATAGAGGAACAAGAGGAAATCAGGCAATACGAAAGAATCGCTCATCATGGATCCGGATCTCGCTTTTAGGAAAGAGAAGGGTGCAGTGCGATGCTAAAGAACAATGGATAGGATGATGAACAATGACAGCGGGATATCGCTTCTATTTGATTGTTCTATATGTGGGATCGTAATGGGCTTGTCAAACAAGAGGAAGAGCTAAGAACTACTAGATTTACATACAACCTCCTCTCAAGGCAAGGACCATATTGATGACAGTACCACTCGATAGCTGATAGTAGGAGAGCGTTTTGTCGTCAGCCCTACGATGAACCCCTCTTTCCGCTCCGTCCTACATGACCTTGCCCTTCACGATCAGTCTGAATTGGTCCGGAGAGATTCCCTCCTTTTCCATCAACGACTTCTTGAGATCGGCGACCTACGCAGTAACGACGATGCACTTCATTCTCCGTACCGTGAGATTGCCGTCCAAATTGAAATCGCGCTACAGGAATCACAGAGAGACGAACGCACTTACCTTCCTTCCCGAGACGGTCTATATGTGATTGAATGACATTAGAGACATACCTTGATGATAATCTGCATGATTTTGGTTGGCAGAGGGATAATTGTGATGGGCCGCATCAAGGGATCCATCCGCATTTTGGCTCTTTCTGTTAGGGTAGTGCTAGCAACGCCTTTGGACGGGGTGTGGAGTGAGTTGGCTCCCCAGCGAGTGTATCCCTTCCCCCGATTCCTAGTCATCATTCGGATCGCATGGCATTCTATTGGAATCGGGATCTCTAGGCGTGTTGTCAATCCTCACTCTTCTGTTTCACAAGCGTCTTGCCTCCGTGCATTCCATGTAGGTGGTGTTTCGAGTGCATCTGTGGTTGTCGTTTCCGCGAATACGCAGTTTATCGTTCTGTCGTCTTCTCTGTGGAGATGGACAATTTTGAAACTGCGAGAGTGACAGTAAGTCACGACAAAGCATAACGAAGAAGGATTATGATTGTAAAGAACCTTACTCACATCTGTGTAGAGACAGGGGCGTAAGCACCAGAGAGTGTTGAAAATGGCATGAGCACCAGAGAGCATCGGAAATAGCGTAAATAACACAGAGTGGAACGAACGGCAGATCACCAAAGTCGTAGAGCGATTCCTCATGGAACGATCCTCGCACATTTCAAAGAGTACTGTAAATGATACAAACAGGTCAACACAATGGAGAGTTCAGCCTCTCGGGAAGCAACAACAGAAGTAGCGCTTCGGTTGTTCTTGGGGAGGCTCGATGAGCACTTGGGTTAAGTCCGATCCAAGCATGGCATCAAGAGAAGGTTTTACTAGTCCTTACGATCGAAAGAGACATCATACAATCATTTGGGTTTGAATAGGCTGCTGGAGGTGCAGGCACGGCACTACTCGTTTCCTTCACCGGTTGAGAAGCATCGTTGACATAGGCAATGGAAGGAATCGTGCTCTTGTTGTGACAATCCATATACTCGAAGAGACACGTTGTGAGGCGAGGCAGCTAGAAATGACGCCCATTGACGAAACCCACATCCCTGTCGTCAAACACTGTGTAATCAATAACGAGTCCCTTGTCAATGCCCAGCAAGAGGCAGTGGTCGCAGAAAATGGTGATGTTTACGTTGTAGTCCATGTACTCCTCTAGGATCAGAAACCACGCGCAAAATCCACTCGGAGACGTAATCCATTTCGCGGGAGGATTGTTCGGGTAAAGGAGGGCTCCAACTCGACACAACACCTATGATGAAGCGCAAAGCTCAAACGAAACCGTGCCATCTCTCAGCGATGATAGAAGATCGGGAGATATTGCCTCGCCCAGGATTTCCCCACACCATGAACTAATCTCGATACAGGATTGCTACTCGTGAGTTGATCTTCCGTGGAATTACGTCAAGCTGCTTTTGGATCTCGCTCTTCAAGAAGGATGGCATTCCCCTCCTTGTTGGTTTGTCGGATGGGACGATGTGCGACGTGCTGAGTACGTCGCAGAACTCATCCTCAAATCCATTGTCATCCATCGCGGAACAGATGTGTGAAAGGGAAACAGCACTTAGTCAAATTTCTTATGAGGAACCCAGGGCACTTCGACGACGTGGTCCTGCTCGACAGACCATCGGCTCGCCACGTACAGGAAATCACTGAGACGATTCAAGTAGCGCTGAACAGCGGGATCCACCTGGTCCTTCTCCACCAAAGGAACGACGGAACGCTCGGCACGACGACAGATCGAACGACACATTTGCAGCGCAGCGCCTCCAGGAGCCGATGTCTACGTCTCAGTCAAACTGGAGAGGACTACGGGGATGGTGAACGTTTTGAAGGGAGGCAGCTTGGCGTCGAGCTCATCAATCCACTTCTCCAACACCAGGATATTATCCTCCGGGAACTTGGTCTTCTCCACCTTCTTTGCTCTACGATGTGACCAGTCTGCTCCACTAGCGACTCGCTCTGATGAGGAGGCGTGGCAATGGCAGCGCCGAGGTCAAAGAGACGACTCTGGATCTACTCCTCAATCGTGTCAAGCGCCACTGACTTCAACCAACTTGGGAGCAAGACCGTTGTTCGATTTCTCGGCAAAACCGCGGGCGAAACCGATGAACCTACGTGAAACACGACGGATGCAGATACGAGTTCAGTTCGTCCGTATTGCCCAGCGCGTGGAACACATCATCGTACTTCTTGCGTCTCTCGCCATTGTACAGAGAGGACGATCCCTTATCTCCAGTCTTCGTGTAAATCCCCGACTTCCTAGCCGTTATCAAAATGACCCCCTTCGCTACTTCACTTCAGCGAAGGTCCTGATAATGGAAGTCCCTCTAGCGACGGGAACGGAGAGCAATCGGCTAAGCATAGCGGGTTTGAGAATAATGATCTCGGTGGAATGGGATCCCTGCAAAAACCCGTTCACAGGGATAGTGTGCACGATTTGGTCTGTAGAGGATCATGGACGAGGCCCTAAACCGTTTGTCGTTCTATCTATCCTATGACAATTTCTCGAAGGACGCGAGTCTCCTGAAACCGAAGCGCTACGAGTGGGACGGTGGGAATCGGCGTTTGCGATGACGGAGTAGAGAATAGCATCGACCAACTGTACAATTACTCGGATATTCACTCTCTGGTGCCATCAAAAGAAGAGCTGCTCGAAGCGCTGAAACGCGACAGTCGGTTTGAAGTGCTGCCGAAGTGGAGTCGTGATCGTTAGGTTGCGGAGGACGGGAACATACGGCTGGTGGATAGGCGAGTTGAGCGCGATACGAACACCAAACGAACCGTGCGATTAGCGGGCGTTCCGTTGGACGTGACGGAAGAAGTCTTGGCCGAGTGCTTCAAGGAGTTTCCCGAGGGTGATGTCCCTTCCTTTCGTTGACTGTGTAGTGCAGAGTTTTGAAATGAAGAGGAATATAAACACAGGACTGTTCATTGGCATTGTCTACGTGCTGCTGGACCAGTGCAACAGCGTCTTTCCCTTCCTCGAAAAGCGGTTATTCGTATACAGACAAGAAATCAAAGACAAGCTGCCCCTCTCCAGCTACTACGAAACGCGTCGAAGCATCGTCGTATTCACTCGTTCTATTCGCTCACGCAATAGAAGCGTTGCGACCACGTCCCCGGCTGCTTGTACGTGGTGAAGGGGTTTGACAAGGGCACGGCTCTTGTTCCGGTGCGCGTGGTTCCTTCTGTTCGGACTGACGAGTAGGAGTACTTCCAGTCCATTTTGCCTCCAAGCGCGTCCTTCGCGTATTTGACGGAAACCGCGTATTGCGCGATTCGCTTCGCGAACGCCTCCGACGGTCTGTTTTACTCCCACCTCATAAACGCGACTCCCTTTGATGGGAAGCGCCTGTTTGCATTCATCGCGAGGGGAGGAGGGAGGGGAAAGGGACCCTCGTGGCACCACTACGTCGACGCTGTGGAGAAGATGAAGAAACACAAAGCAAAGAAGATGGGCTATGTTGTTTGTTACACTTTCTATCGTTAGAGACCGATCATGGACGCAGGTCCACGGGTAGTCGTGGACTTTATTGCAAACGGAGTGCTCGACGGATTTGTCGTGGATCATATCCACATGTTGATTCCGGGTCCGGAGATGGAGGGGGAAGGGCTTATTTACTACGCTAGCCCTAACGAGAAGTACGTATTGCGTGCAACGTGGACGCACGGTGTTTTGGACGGTCCTGCCGAATTAGTCTATGATGAAGCCTTTCTCATTGCTAAGATTCCGTATCGAAAAGGGAGGATCATCGGTGTGTGCAGTCTGTATGATACAAAGATGCACTTGCTGTTTAGGGGTTCTGTTCTCGATGGAATCCGTAACGGCATCTGCATGGAACGGAATCCCGATGGTTCGTTCAAGAAGCGCGAACGGTATAGCAATGGGACGCCAATAGCAACGATTACGTCGCTTCCCTTTCTTCCGGGTGTGTACAGGGAAGTCAGCACGGAAGGAGAGCTGCTGTTCGTGAGTTGTCTCAATCCAAGTGGCACGGACTACTGGAAGCTGTTCGTCAACTACAAGAATAACCACCCCGCCGTCCTCGGAGTCATCGAGGATGCGGACCATGAACTGATCCTGAAGGTGTTCAAGGGCAAGAAGATGATTGAGTACGACGAGAACAACCACGTCGTGTACAAGGGAGAATACGCTCTGAGTGTCAGATACTTGTATCCGCGCCATGGAACGGGCAAGGAGTACGACTCGGAGGGACATCTCATCTACCGCGGCGAATTCAGGAACGACTACTACCATGGCGAAGGAACCCTCTTCAAAGACGAGAAGAAGTATTACAAGGGGCATTGGAGGTACGGACTGTTCGACGGGGAAGGAAAGATCTTCGATACGAAGACCAACACGTTCATTTCGGGCGAGTTCCGACGTGGGTGTCTCGTGGTCCGCGGCAGCATCACACCCGAGCAAATGGCGAGAGCAAGCGCGGTGTACACGAGTCAGAGCATGCTGCCCGTATCGAGCGACCCTCTCCTGAGCATCCGCGTGCCGACAGATCGCGACGGCTTGCGAGAGGTGGTGATCACGCCGGACCCCGAGGGCTGGTGGCTGGACGACAACTACGGCGTGACGCCAGACATCGCGGAGAAGGAGGCCATGTCGTCAGTGGTCGTGTCGCCTCCGGAGTGGAAGAACGGAGAGTTGCGCGTGACGATCCAGCCTTCTTCCGAGGACCACCACTACACCCTGAAGTTCTTCATTCTTCTCATCTCCACCACTCTATCCTTTATCGTCTTCTATCTACTGTACCTGTTTCTGAGCTACTACACCTTCGTGTTCTCGTGCAGCGGATTATTCTGGATCCCTCACACCGCCAGACACATCACCGTGTTGCCGAGGGCGTGTTCGAGGAGACACGACTTTGTCGTTTCAGACTTCCCTTATCTCGCGTCGATCGTTTTTAAGAGAGGGAGTTTTCGGAAGGGCGGCAGCGTTGTGATCGCGAACAATCCGCAGTTGAAAACCGTCCTCTTTCAGGACGAGTGTTTCGTGGGCGAGTCGTCGCTCAACATCACCACCAACAGCAATCTGACCACGTTGGAGTTCGGCGACCACGCGTTCGAGAACGCGGTGTTTTTCGAGCTCAGAGAGAACCTGGAGTTGAGGGGAATCCCCTTCGGGAAGTACGCGTTCCGTTCGCTGCCGTCGTGTTCTCTGAGCAACTTGGCGTACGTGGAATGGCTGTCGTTTGCCGAGGGCAGTTTCTACAATACGGCGACTGCCGTTTTTGACTGTGCGTTTGGTGGCGTGTGGTGATGGATAGACAACGCTCTCCTAACCACTGTCCGTTTCGGCCCCTCCGCGTTTCATCGTCTTCATGTCCTTCAGATGGAGTGTCGGTGCGAACTGTGTTGCTGACGAACAGACAATCCCCACTTGAGTGAGCTGGTCTTCGAGGACAACAGCTGCGTCGGAGACGAGGCGTTTACTACCGATCGTGTGAACATGGAGCCGTGGGATTACCAGGGCGAAGCGCGACTGATTTGTAAGGCAAGGGGTTGGGATTCACTGTAGATTTGCCTTCCCTCAGGAACCTCACGGTGAGGGTGGACCCGAAGAGGACCCGAGGGATGACGTTCAAGTACTTCGGGAATGTATCTCTGAGGGGTTGGATTGGGAGTGCTGAGTGAGGAGTAGATATCCCTATGAAGGAGGAGGGATTCCGAATTGAGGGAAGCTCCTATGGCTTCTTTCACTATGTAAACTATTTGCACCACTACGGTACGACAATTCGTTGTGTGACATTTGTAGATGCAGACGGCCTAAAGGCCGTTGTCGCATCCAATGCACCCTGGGCTGTTGAGAGCAGGATGCCTTTCAAGTGATTTCTCTTTTCCGATCCCAGCTGTTTGTTGTCCCACTCATTATCCCTTTCTTCGCCTCGGCATTATTCCAATGGAGAAAGAGGTGCTGGAGTCGCTGACAAAGCTTCGTCTGATCGGAGAGCAGATCGGAATCACGGCCTCGTCCTCCAATTCCGAAGACACCCAACATGACAACTCCTTTGTATTCTCCGAACGAGTGATATTCTCCGAAATCCAACAACTCAAAAACGTACGTGTTTCGTCTGTCTGTGATGAGTAGGTCATTCAGCGACGCGACAAAGAGTCCTTGGTGTGCACAAACAGAAGAGTGGTCATAGAACTGAACTCCGCGATATACAAGAAGCTGAAGGAAGTGCTGGAGCGGTACGCAGCGCTCCAAGCCGCCTTTGAGAAGGACGCACGCACGCGATCCCGGAGAAAAGTGAGGAACACACAGTCTCTATCAAGTAGAAACTAGGAGAGGACGAAATGCGACGAAGGGAGGAGACCCTCGCTGCCATGTTCGCTCAGATCAAGCGGCTAGAAGCCGTGACGTCCGAAAACCATGCAACAGAGCGTAAGCAATTGTCTGCATGGGTAACAGGAAGGATTCATTGAGACCAACGGTGTGGACCACATGTACCCCATATTGACTGTGCTGCAGGAGTCTCCGCTGCCCTACACGAATGGTAAAGAACAGTTTGCGTGGAATAGGGGGTAGACAAGGCGAGTGTGGAGGAAGCGATCCATGAAACCGAAATGGAGTTGACAGAACATCAGAAGGCGTCACTACAGCTGTACGAAAAGAACGCGGAACAGATCGACAAGATGCTTGACACCATGAGTGAAGGCCTCACGGATCTAAAGGTGATGATCCCTATCCCTTGTGTGATAGAATAGAATCAAGCGGTCGCGATGGGAGATGAGATCGAGGCGCAGAATGTGATCATCAGTGAGCTTGGACAAGCCATTGACAACACTGCGGGCACCATCCAACGCGATAGAGAAACGCTGCAGCGTCACGCCAAGAAGCACAAGATCGCCCACTGCGGCGCCTATCTCTTCTTCACAATTCTCATCCTCGTTGTGGTGATCATCATCCTCAACATCCTCCGCAATGCATTTCGCTGCCTATTCTTGTTCAACAAACAAATCACTCCGCATCAAAACAGCCGATTCATTCCACATCAAAACGCTCACTCCACATCAAAGGCAATCAAGGCAGCACCAATGGAAGAGCCATCGTCCGCCATACCGATTTCAATGTCCTTCCTTCCCAGCTCCTCCAGCGCCTCGTTCACCCATCCCTGGTAGAACGGCATGTACTTGTACACACTGCCGTCCACGCCGACCGTGCGCCCCTTGTACTCGTCTCCCATGTGCGTGAAGATCGCGTGCACGAACGACGCCATCAGACGCGCCGATCGCCGCACGATCGCGTGCACGATGCGCTGCACGCACTGGCGGTCCTCGAGCGAGGTGTCGGGGATGCCGAACTGCGTCAGGATGCGGCCGACCTCTTCGAGCGAGGGCGAGGCGTCGCCGAGAAGGATCGAGCAGTACTTCGAGTCGAAGGACAAGAAGGTGGTGAAGAAGGGACAGTTGCCCGGATGGCCCACGAAGAGCTTCTTCTGCCCCCACAGCTCCACTGCCCACATGCGCGTGAGCTCGCCCAGGTAGAACCCGGACATCATCTTCTCCAGGCGCTGGTGCGTCACGTTGGGCGTGAGGGGGTCCAGAGTCACGTCGAAGGGAAGCAAAGGCAGAATGGAGGGGTGGTTGTCGCCGGTCGCTCCGCACTCCATGTTGATGATCACGCGGCCCGTGGCCGACTTCCGGCTGCTCTTCGTCACGCGCGACATGTTCTCCATGTACGCGGCATTACAGCCCGTGCCGAGGATAATGCCCACGGCGGTGTTCGGATCGCTGTAGGAACGCGAGATCAAGGTGCCGACCGTGTCGTTGCAAATGGCCGTCACTTTCACGGGGCAATTGCGCGCCGCCAATGCCTTTTCGAGCAACTCGACGGAGTCCACGCCCACGCAGCCACTTGCGGAAAAACCCTTGGTCCAGATCACCAGTTTGGAGCGGTTGATGGCAGTCTGTTCCGAGGGGAAGGAGAAGGTGAAGCCGAGCTTCGTTCCGGGCTCCGGATGCGCTTCAACGATGCAATCCGCCAAAAAGCCGAACACCTGCTCTGCCGTTCCGGACATGTACTCCGTAGGAATCGAATGCTTCACCTCCTTCACGACTTCGAGTACTCCATTTCCCTTCAACTCGTAGCTCGTCGCCCTGACGTTGCTTCCTCCCATGTCCAACGCCATCGACAAACCTCTCTCCTTTCCTAGAGATTACACGGTTCTGTGCATTCGTTACCGCTGCACACGTCGTCGACAAAGGAATCGAGCATCTTCAAGTCCGAGGGCTCTCCCTTCAGCCCCTTGTCCATTTGATCCTGGATGTATGCGGAAATCTCCTTCATTCGCTCTAGTGATATGTTACAAATCGACTCGTACTGCTCCATTTCGTTTCAAACTAATTGTGTTGCTTCTTCGTACATACATGAAGAAACCGTACAGGCAGAACGCTTGAGAGGAGTGTTCGCGCTATACAAACAAACAGGAGTAGTAACGGGAATACAGGATCCTCATCACTAATGCTCGGGGTTCGCAGCGTAGAGATCGTTGAGGTCCTTCTGGAATCTACGCGTCACACATAGAGAAAGAGTCTCACTCCTTCTGGACAAAGGTTCTCTTC
>ERZ1106923.658-NODE-658-length-10795-cov-15.946182_pt1 | contig 10795 bp, 10 predicted proteins | sample MGYA00403657_ERZ1106923 | MGnify/ENA primary metagenome ERZ1106923 (study PRJEB35170, sample SAMEA104062425) | human gut metagenome | biome: human gut; feature: human-associated habitat; material: faeces | place: Denmark | collected 2012-06-19 ...
CAACTTCTGGAATTAGAAAGGACCATTTCGCCCCGTGGAAACTCCATTTTTCGGGAATTTGATTTCCAGCCGCATCTCTTTTCGCGTGGAAGTGGATGAAGTATCTCGAGAAGCCGTCCCTGTCAGCGCTGAGTTCAAAATTGAACATGGTGACAGAGGGAGATTTGAAACTGAACTGTCGAATTGAACTCTATTCGTGTAGCCGTTTCGAGTGGGCAGTGATAGTGAGGCAAAATGTCAACGATCCAGAAGAAGCTATCAAGGAAGTTGAGAGAAGACTTCCTGAAGGACACGGAAGACGCGTTTACCTCCTTGAACGATCGTTCGAATATCCTTTGCGCCGGATTTCGTGTGCGTATCCTTCATGTCGTACAGGGGAAGATGGACGATCCGGAGACGTGCAAAATCTACGGGTACCTGATATCCACGCTGAACGCGTCGTTCACGGACTACGATTTCAGCTCCGTGAAGCCGGGCCAATTCAGGTGCGTAGAAAGCGTGTCCGACGCCATGAACGACATAAATCGCCACCTCTGCGAGGTCTCTGAAGTGAACATGGGAAGTAGCTCCGCCTCATTTCTTTGAGCGTAGACTACACATCTCAGCTCTGGGAGGAGATCAACGACGCGATTCGGTTACGGGACTGTCTGGTGTACTCGTATATCAGCGATATGAACGAGGATCCTCTGAGCGAGGGGCAAATGTCCTGCTGTGGTCTCCCTCTCACGCGTAGTTGGTCCTTTAACTACTTTTTCTACAACAAGGAGCTGAAGAAGGTGCTGTTCATCGCGTGCACAGCGAGGAGGTTCGCGCTGTCCTTGCGCATGAAGTGTAGTGCCTTCCAGACGTCCGAGAGCTTCAATTTGTTCCCCACCATCAGCCAGGAGGAGGTCATGGACGACAGTCCCATCGATATGTAATGCGCATTGTCTTTTGTGTCCGTTCTTTTTGCAAACACGAGGTTTCTTCGTCTTTTAGAATATGTTCTCCTTCCTCCTTCTATTCCGTAGAATCGCTGTCGTGCGAAGCGTCACCTCCTAGTGATTCCTTATGCCGCGTGCGTAACGATCGTCGATAATCAGGAGAGTGAACGTCACTTCTCCGGTAAGGACGAGAGTTCGACGCGCACAGACTCGGATGAATGGTATCCGAGGCAGTTTGATTTGTTGGTGCTCTCTCTGCGCATCACGCCGTAGACGGAGTATTGACGGATTCAACTTTATCTCCCCGCTCCGCAATCAGGATATTCCCTCGTACTGCGATTCGAGTTGGGCCATCACTGCCACAGCGGTAGTCGCCGATCGAATGCGTTTGCGCACCGACGGGGCCTGGCCGACGAAACAGTTGGCCGCCCAGGTCCTGATCAACTGTGATTACGATAGTTATGGGTGTTCTGGAGGATCGCCACTGACTGCCTACGGTTACATGCAGTCCACCGGCATTCCGGACGAGTCCTGTCTTCCGCTGACCGGGACGCAAGAGCAGTGCAACGGCTTGAACAGGTGCCGTTCTTGTAAGGAAGACGGAACGTGCGAGGCCGTAACGAACTACCGAAAGTACTACGTGAGCACGTACGGAAGAGTTACCGGAGAAACGAACATGATGAGGGAGATCTACAATCGAGGCACCATCAGCTGCCGCATCGACGTGAACAGGGACTTCACGTACTACCGGCGCGGCGTCTTCGCGTCAAGCGGCCCTTCTGTCTACACGCACTACGTCACCATCGTGGGCTGGGGCGAGGAGGACGAGGACGACTACTGGATCGTCCGCAACAGCTGGGGAAGCTACTGGGGCGAGAGTGGCTTCGCGCGCATTCGCCGTGGCTTCAACATCATGGGCATCGAGTCGGACTGCTCCTGGGCGGAGCCCATTCTGAACGGGCTCAATGTGACGAGTGTGGCTGCGGAGAAGCTCTCCTCTGCAGAGAAACTCGCCTCTCCATCGGAACTCACTTCTGCGTCGAAACTCGCCTCTCCATCGAAACTCTCCACCCCAACAGAGCGCAGCTCCACACTCGGCTTCTCCTCGTGCGGGTACCCTACCGACTGGACGCTCAACACCCCCGTGATCAAGACGCCCATCCCCTCCTCCTACGTGAACGTGTCCTCGCTCCCCTCGACCTACGACATCCGCAACCTGGACGGCAGGAACTACGCCACGCCGCAGCGGAACGAGCACTCGCCGCTGTTCTGTAACGCGTGCTGGGCGCAGGCGACGACCAGCGCTATCTCCGACCGCCTGAACCTGCAGAAGAAGGGCGCATGGCCCATGGTGATCGTGTCCTCGCAGGTGGTGCTGAACTGCGTCGGGAACGGCTGCGGCGGCGGCGACACGGGCGACGTGTATCGCTACGCCTACACGGACGGGCTGCCGGACACCACCTGTCAGGCGTACGAAGGACGTCAGAAGAGCTGCTCGGACATGGGCATCTGCATGGACTGCGACCGGAACGGGAATTGCTGGGGCGTGGCGAACTTCCGCAGCGTGTTCGTGAGCGAGTACGGCGAGGTGACGGGCGTGGACGCGATGAAGGCGGAAATCCACGAGCGCGGTCCCATCACGTGTTTCATCGTGATGACCAAGGAGTTCATGGAGTACTCGGGAGGCGTGTTCGTGGAGCACGACCACCGCTACCAGGGCGGACACATCGTGGAGGTCACGGGTTGGGGCGTTACCTCCCTCGGGCAGCACTACTGGATTGTGCGTAACAACTGGGGCGAGAGCTGGGGCGAGAGTGGATGGGTGCGCATGAACATGGGAGGCAGCAACTTGATGATCGAGTCGGCTTGCTCGTGGGGAGTACCCTACTTAGTGTGATTCTTGTATTCTGGTGTCTTTGTTGCACAAACAGGTTCCCCGTAAATAGAAAGGATTACTTCTTACCCTTCTTCTTCATATTTCTTCTCTGAGCCGCCTCGTTGGCAATGATGCTCGCAGCCTTCGAGTTGTTCTTCTTTGCGACCTTTTTCCTCTCGGACTACGCGTCACCCCACGTGTTATATCTCACCTCGCCCTTCTTTGTGTCTTCACTCTTAATGTCGACGATATCGTTCACTATGCCTTAGGAGCAACACCACGCGCCCCACATTCGACTCCCATTTCCTTGAAGAGTGTATCAAGATCGACCTCCTCGGGCTTCTTCTGAACGGCCTTCTTGCCCTTCTTTGATTTCTTTGCAGGCACTCTCTCCTCCACGACCTCGACGACGGTCGTTTCCTCCACAACGGGTTCGGGAGCCTACGGATTACGGGCAGAACGCACACACGACGGCATCGGGATCGTTGCCGAAGTCCTCCTTCAGGGTGTCGGACCAGGCCATTCCCTCATGGAAGTGAATGTGACGTGTGAGATGAACAGTGCGATAGGAAGTATCTGAACCTTCCGTTTCGTTGAGAAGAGAGAACGTATTGTTTGCAGACATTATATAGCGAGACGAATCGTTCCGAAGCACAATAGCCGTTTGAGGTGGTGGAGAGAGAAGCCGAAAAAGCCCCCAAATCGGGAATTGTGCTTCCCATTTCAAGTTGGGAAGGAACAATCAAAATGCAAGGGTCTAGAAAAGCGTCGCACGGGGCCAAGAGTGGATTGAGCGTTGTTTCGCCGAATAGTTCTCCGTATTCGTCTCGTAGGCGCGATTGCCGTTTCGTCTCATAATCCAGCAACGAAGAACCGTCATAGAGCTATCGAGCAGCAGCAAAACTACATTATGGATCAGTTGAGAAGTGGCTCTGCGCATGCGAAGTGTAGTTTCGCGAATAGCAGTGTAATCCGTGTAGCCACGCCTGAAAAGAGCGCAGCGGTTCCGCCCATGAGTGATAAAGCTGGAAGCGGAAAGGGAAAGAAGACGAAGACCCACAAATCAAAGCCCCAGAAGGAGGGACAGCGATCCTTTGTTTGTGCTGTGCGTGTGGCTTGAGAGCGTAGATGGATGAGCTGCGCAGCCTTCCTTCGGCTCCCATCAACAGTCCGTTATCGTCTCCCGTGAAGCAGCAGAAGCACGACAGTGAGAAGGAGGCTGTGAAGGAAATTCCTAAGGAGCAGAAGCATGCTCTGTTTGCGGATGAGAAGGGAGACGAGGACAACACACCAACCACTCCAAAGTCAGAGAGCACAAAGCCCGTCGCAAAGCCGACGCGCAGTGCGATGGACGCGGTGCATGCGAAGCTGGCGGAGAAGAAGCTGGCGGAGAAGGCGCTAAGCGAGAAGATGAAATCGGAGAAGGAGAAGAAGAACGCGGACGTGAAGAGGGCTGCTGAGGACATGATGAAGAAGATCAGCGAGAGAGAAGAGAAGAAGGAGAAGAAGGAGCACAAATCGAAGAAGGAAGGGAAGAAGAAGGAAAAGAAGGAAAAGAAAGAGAAGAAGGAGGAGGAGAGGAAGAAGAAGGAGGAAGAGAAGAAGAGAGAGGAGGAGGAGCGTTTGAGAAAGGAAGAGGAAGAAAAGAAGAGAAGAGAGGAAGAGGAGAGAAAGAAGAAGGAAGAAGAGGAGAGAAAGAAGAAGGAAGAAGAGGAGAGAAGGAAGGAAGAAGAGGAGAGAAGGAAGAGAGAGGAAGAGAGAAAGAAGGAGGAGGAGAGAAAGAAGAAGGAAGAAGAGGAGAGAAGGAAGAGAGAGGAGGAGGAACGTAAGAGAAAGGAGGAAGAAGAAAGGAGAAGAAAGGAAGAAGAGAAGAAGAAAGAGGAAGAAAGAAAGAGATTAGAAGAACAAAAGAAGAGAGAGGAAGAGAGAAAGAGAAAGGAGGAGGAAGAGAAGAAGAAAGAGGAAGAAAGACAGCGCAAGGAAGAAGAAGAGAAGAGAAAGGAAGAGGAGGAAAAGAAGAAGCAGCTGGAAGAAAGAAAGAGGGTTTCTGAAGAAAGGAAGCGTGTTCTTGCTGAGAAGAGGGCAAAGCAAGCTGAACTGAAGAAGAAGAGACAGGAGGAGAAGAAGAAACAGCTGGAAGAGGCGAGGAAGCGAAGAATGGAAGGGAAGAATCGCGTCGTGAACAGCGCTGAGGTTGAACCCACTCAGGAAGCGAAACCTGTTGAGGTTGTGAAGTCTCCTGAAGAGGTGAAACCCACTCGACCTGAAGTGAAACCTGTTGAATCACAACCCGAAGTGAAACCCATTCAACCCGAACTCACTCAACCCGAACCCGAAGTGAACCCTGTTGAATCACAACCCGAACTCACTCAACCCAAATCACAACCCGAACCGGCAAAAGAGAAGGACGCAACCGTGGACGCCCTTCCCTCTTCCCTTCTTCCTCAACGAAGCAATTGCAAGCGCGACAGAGAAGAAGACGCTACGGAGCAGCCTGGAAAGAGACAGCGTGCTTTGGATACGGCCAAACAGGCTATCAAGTCTGGCGTTACCTTCATGGAACGCAACTCGTCGATCTTCCTCTCGGTGCTGTTTTTGGTTACTGCGTGGTTTGCCTCTGCTAACTAGTTACTATACTTCAAGTTGCTCTGTTTGTTGCCCGTCACCATTTTCTTGCCTTTTTTGTCCAAGGATATAGGCGTAACGAAGACGGCGAATGATCATCCTTTTTCTATTCCGCAATGCTGTCTGAATATGAACTGCTGAATCTCGTCTCCACGCAGAAATACACGCGCATCAGTGAGGATGAACGAAAAGAGGGGAGTTCCTTCGTAAGACTCGGCGGAACGAATACTATGCAGGGCCCCATTCATTTGACCGACGAGCAGGGAACGGAAGAGCACAACTACATTCGCCCCTCGACGATCCACAATCTGTATGACCTCTTCATGTATCTTCCGTTCTTTCTACTCATGGTTAGAAAGGACTTTCAAGAAAAGGAAGCAGAACGCTGCGTCGGCGATTGGATGGGTGAAACCATTCGATGGAAGACGTGCGAGCATGCGGCAGGCATGAGCTCTAGCTATCTTGATGTTCTCGAAGACTCCCTCACCCTTGCCTCCCGCATTACCACGCTTCGACTCTACACGCTGTCTCATCAGTACAATCGCATCAACGGCACTCCCGTCGAGCACGCGAATCCATGTCACGCATAGCAAACGCTGATCGGCATTCTGCTTCCGCCCTCCTCTCTTGCGACCATCACGCAGCTGGCGATGTGGAGCATCGGCGGAGCCGTCGTCCTCCTGTCTCCCCTTCTCTCTGCCCATCAGACACGAATCCAAATCGAGCGATTCGGTCTGTCCAGCATCGTGACATCGAGCGGTTTTGCGTCGATCCTCCTCGACATGATGAAGAACGACCCGACGGTCATGCCCACTCTCTCCTCCTTTGTCCTCGTCGTGATGACTCGCTGGATGAATGGTAGAGCGACGCGGCGATTTCGGAGAACGCGCAGAGGACGGCAGAGTGCTTCCACATCGGTCTGTATCTTCTCCACGACCTGCTGAACCCGCTCATTTCTGTATTCCCACAGAGTTGGATCAACTCCAGATCAGTCCCTCTCCCCAGCTCCCCATCTCGACGCACATCGCCTTCAAAGAGCCAGCCACCGCCCTTCCCCCTCCGCTCCGCAACACACCCTCTCCGTCCTCCCACAGACGACGACTACGACTCATAAAGAGGAGCAACACCACAAGAAAGCCTCGCACCACGCTTCACAAGGCGAGTGTAGACGACTACGACAAGAAAGCAGAGAAGAAGAAGGAAGAGCCTGTCGTCTACCCCCTCATCACCTATGATCCTGGACTGCTCGACGTAGCCGTGATTGTCGTGTCCCTGAGCAGGACGCAGAGCATGATCGTATCCCTGTGGTGACGTGTGAGACGTAGGTGACTCCGCGCACCCACTATCAAATCCTTGTGCAGTGCGACCTCTGGGGGCAGCGCATTCTTCCTCCAGCCCTTCGCAATCCGTTTGCCATCACCCACCTAGCCGACAAGCCGTGTTCTCAGATCGAAGAGTTCATTATGGAGATGGTGGCGCTGCAACACGGAGGATGCGTCTGCTTCTCTTCCCTGCCCAACGCGCGGTACACGGTGCTTCCGCAGCTGAAGCCCACCGTTCTGTTGTGCGACGAGTTCGACCTCAGTCAGATGGACAATCTCATCGTCGACGCCATTTACGGACAGAGGACACGCATGCAGCAGCAGCTGTGGAAGCAGTACATTCGTCACGTAGCGCCGCTCCCACTCCCCAACGCGTAGAAGGACCGACTGCTTCTCTCAAACCAGTTGCCGACGAGGAAGGAGAACGCGCTGTTTGCCGGCTTGCTGCAGCCATTTGGCTTCGAGAACCTCAGACTCCTGGTGGGCACGAATGCCGACAACTCGTGCAACTGCGTCCTCTTCCTCCGCACCATTCTTGCGTTCACAATGGCAGTGCGAATGAAAGGTAGTTGTCCCGTAATCCAGTCCTATACCCTTCAGGAAGCCGGAAGCGTGGTGTTCTCCACGTCGTGGAGGGACCACAACTCCTTCGGGCACTACGGCGCGCCCCTCATGGGAGTGTTCGTGAGAGTGCGGTTGCGTTCCTTTCCTCAGCCCTAGCTGAAGTCGTCCCCGTCGTTGCGACTCCACGTAACGGACATGATTCAGTTGAGGGGCGTCAGTAACGATGGCGACATTGCGGAGATGGACGAGGACATCGTGGTTGTGTGCCACGGCGGTGACCACTCCGTCCACAAGCCGAAGGGCGAGAAGATCCTGCTGTGCTCGCCGTGTCAGGGAAGAGGGGAGATTTGGGTGAAGGGACTGTGCTTCAAGGACGCAAACCAAGAAAACGGGTGGGTGAACACGGGGCTCTATGGACTGTGGAGAGAAGACGGAGCGATCGAGCTGTTGGATGTCTAACAAACACCTTTGTTGCATAAGCTCATTCGTTGCGATAACGGTTCAAGTCGTACTTCTCAATCGCCTTCTCGCGATAGGTGCTGGGACGCGGCTGCGCCTACACTTCACGAAACCGCGTCACTCTCTACGGTAAGAGGAATCTCCACATCGTTCTCCTTCGTCTTCTTGTTGTTGTCTGCATGAATGCCGCCAATGATGACCACGAGCACCTGAACAGCAATGATCGAACCGCCCACGATACCGATGATGCTACTCCTTACGACACCTCATCTGCCTCTACCCCAAATGGGCATCGATCCACTTGTAGTACTAGGAATGAGGAGGTATTTGTGAATCTACAGTATCCGGGAGATCCAGGATCTTCTTCACCAACTCCACCTTGTCCGGAATGAAATAGAACGCCACGCCAACCAACTCAGCGATGCTCAAGAGAATCATGATGATGTTGTTCTGCGAATTACAGCTCATATGCATTCAAACGAATATCAGGTAGCACCGCGACTCATATCCACCACAAACGATAAACATGGGGAACAACTACACAACAAACCGGGGAAGCAGGGCGTACAAAGGTAACCAGACCCACTCCACAGCCGATGTAGGTGTTGTAGGCCACCTTCTTTGACTACGGGTGAAAGAAACGAACAGGGACTGCGATTTGGATGCAGTAGTAACCCGTGGCTCCCGCCATGATTAATCCAACCTAACCGTTGATAGAGAGCAGAGAAAGAACCATCATCAGAAGCATGTTGAGCGTGATGAGAACGCACTTCCGTGTCGATGACAAACAATCTCCGCAAGACATTGCACACCTTAAGATAAAAAAGGATGAAGATTGAAACACAACAGAAATCGTGGGGTTATTGGGCACTGCCGCTTCCGTTGGCGAATCCATTTCCTGCACATTCCTTCTTTGAAGCATCATTCTCAGAAAGGCGCTGACACCTCCAGGAATGAACACAAAGCCTTCATTCCCTCATCCCTTACTAGAATCGGTATTACGCGGTGCCATTCCATGAAGTATCCTCTACTCATATTATGCTAAGAACCATCCTTCTATCTATTTCGTCGTTCGCACAGAAATCCTTCCGCTATCATCGATGAAACGCCCGTGCGTTCCCATCGTTTTGGGGTAATCGCCAATCCCGATTTCAATGCTCTCAGTTAGCAGCTACTTGAACAGGCACAAAGAAATCAAGAAGGGGGAGCAGCGGGAGGTGTTTCGGAAAGCGGCAGATACGATTCTGAAGGAGCAGAATTGTATGCAATTTGTTTCCGTTTGTCGCATCGAGTCACTTCTAGGGAAACGAAATTCTGAGCAATCTTTATGAACTGCTGTGCAACAACAAGATCTGCCTGTACGACGCCTGCTACGGTTTGGATTCATTGCTGCAGTTGACATTAGGTGGAGTCACGAATCGATTCAGCAAAATGCTCATTCTCACTCTCTCTGTCATTTGCGAGAAGGACGGCGAAACCTATTCCATTCCTTTGAAGATCCGGATTAGCACTATGGATACGAGGATTACGATATGTCCCGACGTTTATCTCTTCTACGATCAGAGTAGGTAAAGAAGAAGTGTGGTATTGTGTAGCCGTTTTCATCAACCCCGAGTTCAAGTACATCGACAGGAGCAACAACCGGATTGTGACGCCGTTGATGCAATCCTGGTCCTCGAATCTCGTTCCTTCTTTGTTCTTCATTGAGAGATAGCAACGCGGATTGAAGCTGCTCATCGAGGACTTCATCACAGTGTTCTCCGAATGCTCTCCTCTTCTTCACTCGTTCCTCTTTCATCCTTCCGTTTATGTCTAGAAAGGAAAGTCGCCGATTCAGAACACTCGTGAGCTGTAGATTGCACGCACTACATCCCCGAGAAGAATTACACTCGGAAGCGACTCCTGGGAGAGGGAGCGTGCGGAAAGGTGTATTTGGGGTATTTGAAATGCATTGAGAGTGACGCGTAGCATCTACAACGACCACGAGGTGGCGATTAAGGAATGCTCTCCCAACCCAAACGTGGAACGAAGCCAGATCCTCGTGGAATTGGATGTGCTGTCGCGCCTGAACCACGAGAGCATCATTCACAACTACGGGTACAACATTCACAGCAATCCGACCGATCCTTCCAAAGAGATCATCGTGTTCATCATGGAGCGAGCCGACGGCGATCTCGAGTCCGTGATCGGCAAGCTGAGCACGAACGGAGAGCCGCGCGAGGATCGCAACGCTGTTCCTCTGAAGTTCAAGAAGCTCTACATTCTCCAGATTGCGATTGGTCTCATGTACATATACAAGAATGGCGTCTATCACGCCGACCTGAAAATCGATAACATCCTGATGGTCAACGGGAATTGCAAGATTGCCGACTTTGGCGTTTCAAAGATTTTGGGTGACAGTGGCGTGCATGTAATATCGGTCATGTGTAGAAGTGGATCTTTCGGTCAGCAAAGTGGGTCCCATTGGCAACATTCTCCAGTAAAGGAGGGATGGGTGTGTGACGCGTAGTCGCGCTCCCGAATTACTCCGAGTGGACATCGGGGAGAGAATCAAGCCAAAGGAGCTGAAGCGCATCCTCATTCACGCTGATGTCTACGCCTTCGGTCTTCTGATCTCTGAAATCCTCACGGGCTGCTCGGAGTGCTACGCCTACAAAGGGGAAAAGAGGAGGCTCCTCACGAAAAGCACCGTTTGTGTTTTGACACTGGATTCACTGTAGTGGGGAGCGGCGATGCAGGACGGCTTCCGAATTCGACCCAACGAGCTGCTGAAGAAGGATCCGGGTAGGACATGGCATGACGCTTCACTCTAGAAATCTACGGCATTGTGAACGACTGTCTAAAGGACGAGGTACGCGTTGGCGATATCGTTCACCCGTAGCACGAACGACCTCCCATCACCGAGGTGTATAAGCGACTGAATGCCTGGTCGAACCACGACACTCCCGAACTGTAAGTTATATCTGTACTGCCCCTCTTTGTTGCGTAATCCTCGAAAACGGGAATTCTTCCTTTCCTTTTTCCCT
>ERZ1106923.659-NODE-659-length-10749-cov-6.053862_pt1 | contig 10749 bp, 10 predicted proteins | sample MGYA00403657_ERZ1106923 | MGnify/ENA primary metagenome ERZ1106923 (study PRJEB35170, sample SAMEA104062425) | human gut metagenome | biome: human gut; feature: human-associated habitat; material: faeces | place: Denmark | collected 2012-06-19 ...
CCCTTTTTTTTGAGGAAAGAGAAAAAAAAAGAAAAAAAAAAAAAAAAAAAAAAATAGAAAAACGGAATGGAATTGCACTAGAAAAAATCTATTTTTTCTTTCTCTATTCTAGATAGAGATAGAATTCTTGTCATGATTCGCGAACTAATGCAAATTGGATTTCGTAATTGAAAACGTTAGGTGGAAATATCTATGTTAGGTTGTATTGATATTGTTACAAGAAACATTTTATTCAAGGATTAAGTTATTACTCAACAAAGAAGAATTGAAATGATTAAAAGATAAGATGAATTCAGAAGCACTTTATTATATATAGCAGACAGAATTCCAGTGTCTAATGGGGACCTTACAATGGATTTAATTTTATATCTATCTATCCTACAAACATATCAATAAAAAGAATAATGGACGGGTCCTTAGATTTATTTATGACCTTTGAGGAGCCGTATGAGATGAAAATCTCATGTACGGTTCTGCAATAGGGATGAGAACAGTGATGTTCTCATCTACTATGATTATCTAACAGTTCAAGTACAGTTGATATAGTTGAAGCGCAGTCAAAATATGGTTTTTGGGGATGGAATTTGTGGCGTCAACCTATAGGGTTTCTAGTTTTTCTAATTTCTTCCCTAGCCGAGTGTGAACGATTACCTTTTGATTTACCAGAAGCAGAAGAAGAATTAGTAGCAGGTTATCAAACCGAATATTCCGGTATCAAATTTGGTTTATTTTACGTTGCTTCATATTTAAATCTACTGGTTTCTTCATTATTTGTAACAGTTCTTTACTTGGGGGGTTGGAATCTTTCTATTCCGTACATACCTGTTCCCGAGCTTTTTGATATTACTAAAAGAGGTAGAGTCTTTGGAACAATAATTGGTATCTTTATTACATTAGCTAAAACATATTTGTTCTTGTTCATTCCTATCGCAACAAGATGGACTCTACCGCGGCTGAGAATGGATCAATTATTAAATCTTGGATGGAAATTTCTTTTACCTATTTCTCTAGGTAATCTATTATTAACAACTTCTTCCCAACTTCTTTCACTGTAAAAAAATACGTCTATATTCACGACTTGTCTCAAACAAGAGAAAGAAACAAGTATCTTATTTTTTATAGATATTCACGATATGTTTCCTATGGTAACTGAGTTCATGAATTATGGCCAACAAACAGTACGAGCTGCAAGGTATATTGGTCAAGGTTTCATGATTACCTTATCACACGCGAATCGTTTACCTGTAACTATTCAATACCCCTACGAAAAATTGATCACATCCGAGCGTTTCCGCGGTCGAATCCACTTTGAATTTGATAAATGCATTGCTTGTGAAGTATGTGTTCGTGTATGTCCTATAGATCTACCCGTTGTTGATTGGAAATTGGAAACTGATATTAGAAAGAAACGATTGCTTAATTACAGTATTGATTTCGGAATATGTATATTTTGTGGTAATTGCGTTGAGTATTGTCCAACAAATTGCTTATCAATGACTGAAGAATATGAACTTTCTACTTATGATCGTCACGAATTGAATTATAATCAAATTGCTTTGGGTCGGTTACCAATGTCAATAATTGACGATTACACAATTCGAACAATTTTAAATTTGCCTGAAATAAAAACTTAAGAATTCATTTTGATCTAAAAGAATGAAGGTTTTTGTTTGGTGAATAACTACAATTATATTCATAATTATATTGATTAGGGAGCGAGAATTTTGTTTGAATTGATATTCATATTTGAATTTATATTCATATGAAAAATAGATTTATTTTCTATAGTCCATATTGATGATTTAAAAATATATAGAGATGATTTAAAAATATATAGACTCAAATTACTCTTTCGAGAGATTAGGCCAATAATTCAATCCATATCCATGAAAATGGAATTTTTCAAATTGAATAATTAAGAACTATTATAAAAAAGGTAGAGTTACTTCTTTTTTCCTGACCGGGTCAATAAAGTTATGCAAGATTTTGATTTATTTATCTCTTATTTTATATATAATGGATTTACCTGGACTAATACATGATTTTCTTTTAGTCTTTCTGGGATTGGGTCTTATATTAGGGGGTCTGGGAGTAGTATTACTTGCCAATCCCATTTATTCTGCCTTTTCATTGGGATTGGTTTTTGTTTGTATATCGTTATTCTATATTCTATCGAACTCCCATTTTGTAGCTGCCGCGCAGCTCCTTATTTACGTAGGAGCCATAAATGTTTTAATCATTTTTGCTGTGATGTTCATAAATGGTTCAGAATATTCCAAAGATTTCCATCTTTGGACCGTGGGAGATGGAGTAACTTCCGTGGTCTGTACAAGTCTTTTTGTTTCACTAATTACTACTATTCCAGATACGTCATGGTACGGGATTATTTGGACTACAAAAGCAAACCAGATTATAGAGCAAGATCTGATAAGTAATAGTCAACAAATCGGGATTCATTTATCAACAGATTTTTTTATTCCGTTTGAATTCATTTCAATAATTCTTTTAGTTGCGTTAATCGGCGCAATTGCTGTAGCTCGTCAATAATAACTCTTTAGAACTGGAAAACCCTTGTTATGAGCTATCACATGTATTTCCTTTTTTCTATTTAACTTTGTATATAAAATTTCAATTCTTTAGTAGTTCGATCTATTCCCAATATATTCCTTTATTCCATTACTCGTTATATTCTAGTCAATCCGATTGGTTAAATTGTTGTTCATATTGAAATGAATCGAGATTGATAAGGAGTTGGTTAATGATGCTCGAGCATGTACTTGTTTTGAGTGCCTATTTATTTTCTGTCGGTCTATATGGATTGATTACAAGTCGAAATATGGTTAGGGCTCTTATGTGTCTTGAACTTATATTAAATGCAGTTAATCTCAATTTTGTAACATTTTCTGATTTTTTTGATAGTCGTCAATTAAAAGGAGCCATTTTTTCTATTTTTGTTATAGCTATTGCAGCTGCTGAAGCCGCTATTGGACTCGCTATTGTTTCATCAATTTATCGTAACAGAAAATCAACTCGTATAAATCAATCGAATTTATTGAATAAGTAATATTATCATATAAATTCAAATTTTCATAAATTAATTCAAATTAGCATGTCTGCCACGTAAGATATGATCATGTTATCACAAATATAAGAAATCAAAGTATTTTGGCACTGTCAATCCAGAAATAGATAAAAAAACTCGGGGAACTCATCGATTCATCTAGTACTAGTATTTAAATATATAATTTCTTTCTCAATTTACTAGATTGAAACCTTATCACGTTCAAAAATGGATAGATCCAATGTCGCATTCAGTAAAGATTTATGATACATGTATCGGGTGTACTCAATGTGTCCGAGCCTGTCCTACGGATGTATTAGAAATGATACCTTGGGACGGATGTAAAGCCAAACAAATAGCTTCTGCTCCAAGAACAGAGGATTGTGTCGGTTGTAAGAGATGTGAATCCGCCTGCCCAACAGATTTCTTGAGTGTTCGCGTTTATTTATGGCATGAAACAACCCGCAGCATGGGTATAGCTTATTAATACATTACAGAAACTGAGTCCATTTTTTTACCGCCAAAACCTGTGCCCAAAAATATCTTATTTTTGGGCACAGGTTTTTCTGGTCCAAGTGTATCTTGTCTTTACCACGAACAAATTTCCTTGGTTAACAATAATTGTAGTTTTACCAATATTTGCAGGGTCCTTAATTTTCTTTCTTCCCCATAAAGGAAATAGGGTAATTCGGTGGTATACTATATGTATATGCATGTTAGAACTTCTTCTAACAACCTATGCATTCTGTTATCATTTCCAATTGGACGATCCATTAATCCAACTAGTAGAGGACTATAAATGGATCAATTTTTTTGATTTCCGTTGGAAATTAGGAATAGATGGACTGTCTCTAGGACCCGTTTTATTAACAGGATTTATCACTACTTTAGCTACTTTAGCGGCCTGGCCCGTTACTCGGGATTCTCGATTATTCCATTTCTTGATGTTAGCAATGTACAGTGGTCAAATAGGATCATTTTCTTCTCGGGACCTTTTACTATTTTTCATCATGTGGGAATTAGAATTAATTCCAGTTTATCTACTTCTATCCATGTGGGGAGGAAAGAAACGTCTCTACTCAGCCACAAAATTTATTTTGTACACGGCGGGGGGTTCCATTTTTCTCTTAATGGGAGTTCTGGGTGTCGGTTTATATGGTTCGAATGAACCAACATTAAATTTTGAAACATCAGTTAATCAGTCGTATCCTGTGGCTTTGGAAATCATATTCTATATTGGATTTTTAATTGCTTTTGCTGTCAAATTGCCGATTCTACCCCTACATACATGGTTACCAGATACCCACGGAGAGGCACATTACAGTACTTGTATGCTTCTAGCCGGAATTTTATTAAAAATGGGAGCGTATGGATTGATTCGGATTAATATGGAATTATTACCACACGCTCATTCTATATTTTCTCCTTGGTTGATGGTAGTAGGCACAATACAAATAATCTATGCAGCTTCAACATCTCTCGGCCAACGTAATTTAAAAAAAAGAATAGCCTATTCCTCCGTATCTCATATGGGTTTCATACTTATAGGAATTGCTTCGATAACCGATACGGGACTCAATGGAGCTATTTTACAAATAATCTCTCATGGCTTTATTGGTGCTGCACTTTTTTTCTTGGCGGGAACGAGCTATGATAGAATACGTCTTGTTTATCTCGATGAAATGGGTGGAGTAGCTATCCCCATGCCAAAAATCTTTACAATGTTCAGTAGTTTTTCCATGGCTTCCCTTGCATTACCGGGTATGAGTGGTTTTGTTGCAGAAGTGCTAGTATTTTTAGGAATAATTACCAGCCAAAAATATCTTTTAATGCCCAAAATTGCCATCACTTTTGTAATGGCAATTGGAATGATATTAACTCCTATTTATTTATTATCTATGTCACGCCAGATATTCTATGGATACAAGTTATTTAATACTCCAAACTCTTATGTTTTTGATTCTGGACCGCGCGAGTTATTTGTTTCCATCTCCATTTTTATACCCGTAATAGGTATTGGTATGTACCCCGATTTTGTTCTTTCACTATCAGTTGACAAGGTTGAAGGTATTCTATCTAATTATTTTTATAGATAGTTTTCTAAAAAAAAAACTCCTATTATTTTTAGAGTTGGTTGGCTAATGAAAAAAAAAAAAAGAAGTATTTTTATTCTCTTAAATTAAATTTTAAATAAAGTCAAAACAAACTATGAATTTAAAATTTTACCCAATGTACTCGGTCTTTGCGAGAACCGTGTGAATCAAGTAGTATAGTGATTCACGCGGTTCTCGCCGGTTGAGACAAGATGCTTTATATACACCGTATTGCATTATTGCATTCTGTTTGTATTCTTAAGAACTTTTCTTGAATTTAACTATAGGTTAACGTGAATGAACCATAACTATGTAGCCCTATTCCTAATAGATTGACCCCAAAATAGCATATCCAAATGATAAGAAAGCCTAGAGTCGCCACAATTGCGGAATTTGCTCCTTGCAAATTTTTATTTGTTCGAGTATGCAAATAAATTGCGAATACGATCCAAGTAATAAAGGCCCAAGTTTCTTTTGGATCCCAACTCCAATATGATCCCCATGCTTCATTAGCCCATACTGCTCCTGAAAGAATACCTATGGTTAAAAAGATAAATCCTAGGCTAATCACACGATAACTCCAATAATCCAATTGTTGAATAAATTGGGCCTTGTAATAATTCTTATCAGAAAAAAAAGAAGTTTTTTGAAAAATATTGTTTCTTTCATTCTTGTATTGGATTTCACCAAATGAAAACGACTCATTTAATTTTAATAAATTATTACTTTTAGAACTATAAAAAATATTTCTAAATGTAATGACTAGAAGTGCTACTGATAATAATGATCCACAAAGAAGAGCCGCATAGCTCAATATCATCATACTTACGTGCATTATTAACCACTCCGATTGTAGAGCAGGTACTAATATTGTGGGTTTGTGTATTTCATTTAAAAGACCCGAAGTAGCAAAGCCTTGGGTAAAAATAGTAATTGAGGCAGTTATTGTGGTTAAATCATTTTTTCTTATTTTGAAATAAGGCACTATATGAATAAGGGAGAAACTCCATGAAAGAAAAATTAATGATTCATATAAATCACTTAGCGGGAAATGGCCTGAATAAATCCAACGAGTGGTTAATAATCCTGTTAGACATAAAAAAGTAGCTATCATCCCCTTTTCTGACGAATCATATGGTTTTATGATTTCATTGCCCAATAAGGTTATCAAATGAAGTGTGATTACAATTGAAACAATAGAAAAAGAAATATGAGTTAATATATGCTCTAAAGTTGAAAATATCATAAAAATGAAAAAAGGGGAGGGAATCCCCTATATTAATTAAGAAATAGAAATAGGGAATTTAATTTATTTTTATTATAAGATCTATTGGATCTCTTTTAGAAGATGGCATGCCGCCACTCGGACTCGAACCGAGATGCTCTAGCACTGCTTCCTAAGAGCAGCGTGTCTACCGATTTCACCATAGCGGCTTGCTCGAACTCATAATACCCTATTTATGTTCAATCGTCGAGATTGAACAAGTCAATTCAATCAAATAAGTTTTTTTAGTAAAGATTCAAATTGATAAAAGTAAAGATTCAAATTGATAAAAAAATGAGTTCAAAAGTCAATTTGAAGGTTCATTAGTTTCATTTTTTACTTTTATTGTCATTCTTTCTGGTTTATCTGATTTTATAAATTTGAAACAAAAAATCAATTTGATCAATTAATTTAAAATATGTCAATTTTGGATTATTCCAAATTGACACATTTTTTGTACATAACATTGCAACAATTAAGTTCTTTTATTGATATTGATTGGGCTGAAAATTGGAGATATATAGAAAACTCATTCCATATAGTAAATAAATTAAGAAGTCAGAAAGTTATCCAAAAATTTTTAACACGGAATCAATTAGTTTAAACACTTCATTAATTTGAACTAAAAATATTATATCTGGCCTTCCCGAGAAACATAAGAATTTGTCATTCTTGTAAAGGTCGATGGGGAAAAGAAGACTCCCCACCACCAAAATTTGAGTGAAAATATACTAAAAATAAAATCAATAAAAAATTTTGTATTTTTTCTTTCTTCTTTTTTTTTTTTAGAATTCAGAAAACAGAAGAACTCTTTTATAAAATTCAAATTAAGGGTCTATTTCATATTGAGTTCATATTGATTAGAATAGGTACTGCCAATTATTCATTTTATATTCACTTTGATATTAACAAATTAATGAGCCGATTTTTTGATCTGATTATTCCGATATTTTAGGACTTATTTGTTTGTCGTACAAAAAAACTTTTTGAACTCCCGGTAGAAAGAGATTTCCCTAATGACAAAGCTTTTAACGCCGCCCCATATCCTTTCCTTTTCCAAATATTTTTACGAATACGCTTTTTTGATATCGAAGTACGTTTTTTTGGAACTGCCATTTAAAAGTTACTCATTGTTATAGTTGGATGTGAAAGACATCTATTGTTCAAAACGAATTCTTATTTCTTATTCATTATATATTTTTTATCTAAAAAAGATTCTCTTCATATATCTAAATAAGATTTTCTTCATAAAAAAGAAATATAGATATGTCAAATATCCGTTAAAATTGGATCAAAAATTACTCGAAATAAAAAAATTTTTGTTTTGGAACTTTTAGTTCTCGTTGTTTATCTCTCAAAGTTCTATCTTTAGAATCTGCTAAATCAAACTTAATAAAAGAAATAAATAACCTAAAAACCCTTTATTTTCCTTATTCTATACTTTATTTACATGTAATAAAATACCTCAAAGGATTGTAAACTTTTGCCTAATAAATGGAGTCTTTTTTTAGTCAAACTTGATAAAAAAGGTTCATTTTAGATCTATAATCTTCTAAACTTTACTAATAAATTGTTTTGATTGAAATAGAAAACAATCAATCCCATAATGAATTAGTTAATGAGTTTAAATAAACTAACGAAAATCAAGAGGTTTTTTCATTAGACCAATGCCCTTAGTTAATCCTATAATTCATATCAGGATAAAGTATTCTTTTTAGCCTAAATTTTTATCCTTGCTATATTTTCATTTTCCTATTATAAGTATTCATTTTTATATGTCACTTAGTAATATCATTTGACCAACTGTAACTTCTTGTTTTGAATATTTGAACGATTTTGAAAAGACTCAGAATAAATACTAATATAAAATTATTCAATAAGTTAGTGCATATCTTGATTTTTTATTGACTTTTTTCGAAAGAGGTAAGATCCGGTGAATCGAAAACAATTAATTAAGAATAAAAAACTTTTTTTATGGAACAGACATATCAATATGCGTGGATAATACCTTTTCTTCCACTTCCAGTTCCTATGTTAATAGGGTTGGGACTTCTTCTTTTTCCGACGGCAACAAAAAGTCTTCGTCGTATGTGGGCTTTTCAGAGCGTTTTATTGTTAAGTATAGTCATGATTTTTTCTCTGAATCTGTCTATTCAGCAAATAAATAGCAGTTCTGTCTATCAATATGTATGGTCTTGGATTATAAATAATGATTTTTCTTTAGAATTCGGATACTTGATCGATCCACTTACTTCTATTATGTCAATATTAATCACTACTGTTGGAATTATGGTTCTGATTTATAGTGATAATTATATGTCTCATGATCACGGATATTTGAGATTTTTTGCTTATATGAGTTTTTTCAGTACTTCCATGTTGGGATTAGTTACTAGTTCAAATTTGATACAAATTTATATTTTTTGGGAATTGGTTGGAATGTGTTCGTATCTATTAATAGGATTTTGGTTCACACGACCTGTTGCAGCAAAGGCTTGTCAAAAAGCATTTGTAACTAATCGTGTTGGTGATTTTGGTTTATTATTAGGCATTTTAGGGTTTTATTGGATAACGGGGAGTTTCGAATTTCGTGATTTATTTCAAATATTCAATAACTTGATTTCTAATAATGAGGTCAATTCTGTATTTGTTACTTTGTGCGCTGTTCTATTATTTGCTGGTGCGATTGCTAAATCTGCACAATTTCCCCTTCATGTATGGTTACCTGATGCAATGGAAGGGCCGACCCCTATTTCGGCCCTTATACATGCTGCTACGATGGTAGCAGCGGGAATTTTTCTTGTAGCTCGACTTATGCCCCTTTTCATAGTAATACCCCACATAATGAATTTTATCTCTTTTATAGGGATAATAACAGTTTTTTTCGGAGCTACTTTAGCTCTTGCTCAAAAAGACATTAAGAGAGGTTTAGCCTATTCCACAATGTCTCAATTGGGTTATATGATGTTAGCTCTAGGTATGGGTTCTTATCGTAGTGCTTTATTTCATTTGATTACTCATGCTTATTCCAAGGCATTATTGTTTTTAGGATCGGGATCCGTTATTCACTCAATGGAAACTCTTGTTGGATATTGTCCAAAAAAAAGTCAGAATATGGTGCTTATGGGAGGTTTAAAAAAACATGTACCAATTACTAAAAATTCTTTTTTATTAGGTACACTTTCTCTTTGTGGTATTCCACCTCTTGCTTGTTTTTGGTCCAAAGATGAAATTCTGAATGATAGTTGGTTGTATTCACCTATTTTTGCAATAATAGCTTGGTCTACGGCGGGATTCACCGCATTTTATATGTGTCGGATCTATTTACTTACTTTTGAAGGACATTTAAACGTTCATTTTCAAAATTACAGTGGAAAAAGGAATACCCCCCTGTATTCAATATCTCTATGGGGTAAAGAAGGTTCAAAAATAAGTAACAAAAACTTGAACTTTTGTTTGGTAACTTTATTAAAAATGAATAAGAATGGACGTCCTTCTTTTTTTTCAAATAAAGTATATAAAATGGATGAAAATGGAAGAAATCTGATCCAACCCTTTCTTTCTATTCCGAATTTTAGCAATACCAAGACTTCTTTGTATCCTTATGAATCGGATAATACGATGTTATTCCCAATACTTATATTAATTCTATTTACTTTGTTCGTTGGATTCTTAGGAATTCCTTTCAATCAAGATGTGGATATATTATCCAAATGGTTAACCCCGTCTATAAATCTTTTACATCAAAGTTCAAACAATTCAATAGATTGGTATGAATTTTGTAAAGATGCAGTTTTTTCAGTCAGTATAGCCTGTTTCGGAATATATATAGCATTTTTTTTATATAAACCTGTTTATTCATCTTTTCAAAATTTGGACTTAATTAATTCAGTTGTTAAAATGGGTCCTAAGAGAATTTTTTCTGACAAAATAAAAAATGCTATATATGATTGGTCATATAATCGGGGTTACATAGATGCCTTTTATGGAACATTCTTCACTGCGGGGGTGCGAAAATTGGCCGAATTTACTCATTTTTTTGATAGACGAATAATTGATGGAATTCCAAATGGAGTTGGGTTTATGAGTTTCTTTGTAGCAGAGGTTATTAAATCGGTAGGGGGTGGACGCATTTCTTCTTATTTGTTCTTTTATTTTTCTTATGTATCAATCTTTTTATTAATTTATTACTTTTTAAATCTTTAAGTCTTCTTCAATCTTTAAATCTTTTTTAAGTCTTTAATAAAGTCTTTCTTTAATTGAGTCTTTAATTCTTTAATAGCAATCCAACCCATTTCATGAATAAAATGTGACCAATTATCCAACCAACA
>ERZ1106923.661-NODE-661-length-10735-cov-17.727247_pt1 | contig 10735 bp, 13 predicted proteins | sample MGYA00403657_ERZ1106923 | MGnify/ENA primary metagenome ERZ1106923 (study PRJEB35170, sample SAMEA104062425) | human gut metagenome | biome: human gut; feature: human-associated habitat; material: faeces | place: Denmark | collected 2012-06-19 ...
TTATGAAGGAGCGGCTGCTTGTTGCGATTCATTTTGGTTCGGGAGAGTTTATGTTACGATAGTTGGCGTGTTTGTTTGTGAGAAGTTGAGAATGGTGTGAGGAGAGGAGGAGAGTGGTATAAGGAGAAGAAGCGCTCAGAAAAGGAATGAGAAGGGCTCAAAGAAGAATAAGAAACTGTTCAACAAACAGAGCAGGATAGTAGTGGTAACAACGCACGAATCACCTTGCTGTTGGACTGGGTTCTGCGGATAGACTTTACATGGTTTAGCAACTGATACGATGCAGCGAACTCCTTGCAGTTTGGCATCACCTTGCATCTACTCCTGATTCTCCTCTCCACGACTCACATCGCATACAAAAGAACCAGCACACTGTCCTGGTTCATCGCGCTCGATCGAATGTTCGCCAGCAGCCGCTCCATAAAAGACGAATTCTGTCCGAGCAGAATCAGCACCCTGGGGATCTTCTGAATGAACTCCACCAGACGAATGACATTGTTGTCGTTCTTCCGCTGCGAGTTGAGCGCGTAGCAGTTGATGATGGCTTGGAGGTTGGCGTCAGTGCAGCTCAGCTTCGCGACGTACTCGTGGTCCTTCTTCGCGAAGCAGCTCAGCAGCGCCAGGATGTCTGCCTAGACGTGAGACGGGGGCGAAGCGCCAACGCAGAGGGTTTCGTTGTCGAGGTTGTTGAAGAGATATTCACAGCACAATGCCTTCTTGTACAGGTCGATCATCGCCTGGTTGGCGGAGCGCAGACAGCAGTTGCCGATGAGAATGAGGAGTTGCAGGAACGACTACGCGTTACGGCGCGAGAGCGAACGCACCTCGTAGGTGGGCAGAGAGGGGTCGGTGAGTTTGGTCTGGATGGTGGCAATGATGTTGTTGTTCACGGCGGCGATCAGAATGCGGTTGGAGTGGTCGTTCTCGATGAGAGAGGAACTGGAGGTGAACGAGGAGACCAAACCGTACATCAGATCGATATCGTAGGTGACAAGCTCGGCTTGAGGCGAGTGGAGGAGCGGGAGAAGGTATCCCAGAATGCTGGACTTGAACAGGTTCTGTCGGGTCAGCTGCAGGTTCTTCATGAACTTCAACACTCCCAACTAGGGGTGATCTCGGCGTGTGTGACTCACCTTGTAGTTCACCAGCGCCGACGACTCCACAACGCTTGAAGACGGGTTGAGTTGCGCCTCGTCGGTCTGGAGCGCGTACACGATCGTGTCGAGTCCGTTGTTGTTGGTGATGGAGCTTACATACTCGCTCTTGCCCTGTTCCGTGTAGAGCGTCAAAAACGTGAGGATTTTGGACGCCGTGTAGAAGCTCTAGTCCTGACTCAGACAGCCATCCAGCACGTTCATCGAATTGAGTGAGATGCAGAAGACGAGGCCGCTGATCAGGAACTTGGTGAGGCTGAGCCGGTAGAGCACGTCGATCAGCGTCTCGGACGGGATCGCCGTCATGTTGTTGTACTCGTTGATCAGGCAGTTGATGCCGCAGTCGACGAGGTACCTACCCCTCAGCTCGCGCCGCGAGGACTACAGCTTGTTCGCGTCGAGCAGCTGCACCACCAGCGCTCGGCAGCCGCTCGTGAACACCATGTCGAGGGTGGGTCCCGTGGCGGAGCAGAGAAGCGTGAGGATGTTCACACACACGACAGCCAGAGGGTCTTCTTGGTCTGTGCTGGCGTGGGGCGTGGGGGGCTTGGCCTTGCCCTGCTGGCTGTTGAGAATGGCGGAGGACGATTGATAGAAGGAGTTGATGAAGTACGTCAGGACGGAGGGCAGTCCCATGAGGAGAAGAGAGGAATACGTGGAGGAGTCAAAGTCCATGATCTCCTTGAGAATCTACGCGTCAGCGCGGACGTGAGGGACGACCTGGAGGCAGTACACGCAGATGGAGTAGTTGGTTTTGTATTTGATGCACGTGCTCACCAGAGGGTAGAGACCGTTGTTGTTGATGAGAAACGCGCGAGTGAACGAGTGCGAGGAGATGGCCTCCAGAATGGCCTTCAGCGCGCCCAGCACCACCGGCTCGGACTGCTTGTTCTCGTCGAGACTCGCTTCGGAGATGATTTGGATGTTCATAATGATCTCCGACTCCACCTGGAACTCGTCGTTCACGCGCTCGTCGTTGCACACCGAACTCCGCTTCTGAAGCGGCGGGGCGGAGACGCGCGTGTTGGCTGGTCTGGTGGTCGGAGGCGCGGAGGGCTGAGGAAGAGAAGGATTGGAGAGCCCAATGCCGGCTTCGTCGATCATCTTGTCAATGTCGAGCTCCTCCATTTCCTTCATCAGAGAAGAGGAGCTGGCGGAGGAGGAGCGCGAGTGGAAAGGTGAGGGGCTTCTGCACGTCATGCTCTCTCGACAACACTGCCTGGAAGGGAGACGGGTTCCTCTGCGAACACCCACAGGGGCTACACGTGAGGGCAGAGAGAAGGTATGACCTGAACGTGTCGGCTGTGGCTTCGCGGCGGTGTTCAGCGGCACGGGGATCATGCGCTCGGTGCGGATTCCGTGCTGCTTGAACCAGGAGTGGTTGAGGAGCTCTGCGGCGGACTTGCGGCGTGTCGGGTCGCGCTGGAAGCACTCCAGGATGAACTCCATGCACTCCTGTGTGATGTTGTGTGACGGGTCTTCGATGGGCACGACGGAATCCGAGCAGATGTGGAACAGTGCCGACATGGGAGTGAGGTTGTAGTAGGGAGGCTTTCCCGTGAGCAGCTCGAGACACAGACAGCCCACCGACCAAATGTCGGACTTGGAGGTTGGGGGTTTCAGCGCAATGACTTCGGGAGCCATCCAGTACGGAGAGCCTAGAGTGAACAGAGTGGAAAAAGGGTACCGAAGTCGGTGATGTCATCTGCATCCTTGGAACTGCCATTCACCATGGAGATGCCGAAATCGGCGATTTTGATGTTGTTGCCCCTGTCGATGAGGATGTTGTCCGCCTTGATATCGCTACACCTGAGAGGAAGGCTCAGAAGGAAACCGATGAATAATGCCCATCTGATGAATATAGTTCAACCCCAGCAGCACCTCTCGCATAATGCGCCTAGCGGCATCTGGGGTAAAGGTCCCAGACTTGAGAACCTTGTAAAGAGATCCTCGCTCGATATATCTATGCAATCATGCGACAATCCAAAGGAAACTCGTAGACGATGTAAAAGAAGGCTCCAGACTGGAAGCTGTCCAGCAAATGAATAACGAAGGGATGGTTCAGGCCTTTGATTATCTCCACTTCACTCTGATGCGTCAGCAACTAGGATTAGCAATACCTTCATCTGTTTCAGCGTGTTTTCATCAAAAGAGGAGAGGGGAATCTCCTTGATCGCGACATTGTCCTCTTTGTTTCTGTATCTCCCTTTGTATACTGTAGCTTGTGCTCCCTTCCCGATAATCTCCTCAATGATCTGAATCGTTAGGGAACAAGAGCAAAGCGAACCCAGTTACCGATGACGCGGTAGGATGAGGAGGGGCCGGAAGGATTCATTGCTGTACTAATGATTCACTCGAACAGTTGACGACCCGTGGAGTGGAATTGTTGGGATTTGAGGGGTCACAGCAAGAGTTGTATTTGGGGGAAATGCGAAGTGAAATGGTATTGGAGGAATGTGGAATAGCAGATGAGCAAGAAGAGTGGGATTGAGACTTGAAGGGCTGATTTGGCATTCCTGTTCCTTCCAAATAGTATATTCAGATGAGACCATTCCGCCACCCACTTGATTGCATAACGGGTTCCAGTCATCATTTGTCTCGCACCCCATGGAAACGGACTGCGTTCGATCCCTCGTTCACAGTGTTCTTGCTACGGTGATGAATAGAGCTCTGTGGACGGAGTCGTTGGAGCGGCACTCATTCTGGCTGACGGCACCGTTTTAAACGCAACAGGCACGCTTCAACACAACGACTGTAGCATCCGGAGTTGATACTACCCATTAGTGAAGCAGTGTTGTCACGTTGTGGATAATAGCAGCATTGGAGTTGTATACAGAGTCGTAGAATTCAACAGTAGACACTCCGAGTCGAAGATACAGTGTATCGCGTGATTCAAAGGGATGAGTATCACATGTACCTATTCTCAGCGTTTGTCATGACTAGAATTGCGGTGTCATCACCGGTGGGTAAGCAGCGATGCCTAGCCGTGTATGTGACCGTGTTTGGTCTGTTTATCGTGGATTTCTATTGGTTTGAAGACGAGTTGACGTGGCGATCCATAGGAATCCTCCCCAGCGCTCCTCGCAAATACTTCGGCACATCCAAACCCTCCTGTAACATAGAGCTGTTTGTTTAAGAAAAGAGCAATGCACACGCGGCTAGGGAGGAATAAACGAGTCAAACGCTCTCCTTCGCCTTTGAGTTTCTTTGGCACATCATCAGTGCCTTAGAACAGATGTCGAAATCTGCATATCTTTCCTTCGCGATTACGCTTACAGTAGCCAAGATTGACAAAATCAAAGCATAGTTTCTCTTTAGGGTTTGAAAACGGATTCATCTCGTTCTTCGGGCAACGCGTAAGGCCCCACGCCGCGATGTCTCTCTCCGAAAGCCGGTTGTGGAAAAAGAATAAGGCAATGCACTCTGGGTGACACCAGAAGAGGTGGCGACGCCTGCACTGAACCCCCTGCGCCTCCAGGGGGCACCGTCCTGTGAGACAGTACTCCACGCACACGTCGGACTCGACAGTCGAGTGCGCGTTGAGTTCTCCGGGGAAGTCGGGAGAGTAGCCCGGCATGTCGGCGACGATGAAGCGTCCATCACAGTGTTTGATGAGTCCAACACGTATCTACCGCTCAGCTCCCCGCCCGACGCCTACCTTCCCACTCTGCATGCGGTCGACCACGGCATCGATGTGGTTGTTGGGCACATGGCGGTAGTTGCAGATGCCGGTGAGGTACTCGTGCTTACAGTATCCAAAGTTGAGATAATCATAACACAAGGAGGCGCCGAGGTCCGCGTGGGGGTTGAGCTCGCAATTCGAGCATACTACAGTAATATGCAGAGAATTGAAGTCGAGCGAGGAGGAGAGGGAAAGGAGACGGGCCAGAAAGAGGCTGTGTTGAGAGGCGTGGGAGTCGTCTCGGTCCTCCGGGAGAGGATGCGCGCTGCGCGGGATGCGAGGCGCTTGTGGTGGAGGTGGAGAGGGTTGTGATGGAGGTATTGGGGAGGGTTGTATTGGAGGTATTGGAGATGATTGTGTTGGGAGTGGGGAGGATAATGATGGAGGTATTGGAGACGACAGTGATGATGGAGGCATGAAAGGCGCTTGTGAAGCAGGAGTTGGAGATGTCTGCGACGGAAGAACTGGCGACGCTTCGGACTGAGTCGCGTTGGGTGGAACAGAGAATTCGGTCCAGTTCTCATCATAATGGTACAGCGGAGAATAAGAAGCGGCGCCGAAGAGAGACGGCGCCACGTCCGTTTGTTCGATTGAGTCCTCGGAGAGGGACGATGGTTGGAGAGAAGTGGGCGTTCCGAGAGAGCTCGATCCACTGAGAGAAGTCGGCAAATGGAGAGAGCCCGGCACTCGGGGCGAACGCCCACCGCTGGATGAAGAATCATGAGGAGCGACACTCGAGAAGAAGGAAGGAACGGAGGGGGACAGAATGCCTACGCAATGAGAGGGAGGAGAAGACGTGACGTGAGGAAATGGACTGTGTCGCCGTGGGGGAGAGGGAAACGGAAGGATCACGAGGCGGTTCGTGCGAATCCAGTAAGGGATCGGGTGAAATACTCGGAGCTAGAAGTGAGACAGCGCGAAAAGGCAAACCCAATCTCCATTCCTCGTTACTTAAAAGAGAAATGAAATCGGCCGAGTGCAAAAACGAAGACTCATCCGTTGTCCCTTCGGAGTGGTACCGAGCTCGTCTTTCGTGTTGCAAACCCAATTCGTCAGAGGGACGCGGAGAGTCGGTAGGACTATGGAAGCCGGGGTCACTTCGACGAATCGAATCCAAAAACGGTGGGTTTCCACAAGAACCATCATCGAGTCCTAAAACGAAGGGGGAAGCAGTACGGAGAGAGCACACGAGATTACCGTTAGGATGCAGCAACGACGTATCGTTTTCGACATCACTCCAAAACTGAGAGTCGTGGCGAGTCGATACGACATCGTTCGGTGTCTTTCGATGTACAGTAGTGCCAGGAAGATACGTTCCGTCGCAACAGGGATCGCTCACACTTCTCTCACATTGGATTTCTTGTCCATTGACATGGAAATTGTGGGTTCTTCGTTCCGAAATGCTCTCCGGTGCGGAAAAACGGGGACTCAGTGAAGACTGATTCGTGGTGTCTCAAAGTAACAGAATTTCAAGAGTAATACGAATGGAAATGACGGGGACTCTAGGGTTTAGCTAGAGGCAATGAGTTTTATTATGAAAGGGGTGGTGGCTGCGAAACACCGACGAATAACGCCCCGATTTTCTCCAAAAGGGACAGCGATTCGTTCCCATTCAGATCCCCCTATTCTATTCGCGTACAGACAGAGAAGGCGAATGCAGCAGCGGAGGAGCGGATTCGACGTGTGCGATGACGACGCGCTGAAGCAGATGTCCGTTATCGAGCTGAAGGAAATGCTACACAAGAGGAATATCGACAGCACTGGCATTTTCGACCCATCGGTGCTGCTTCGGTTGATCCGGGGAGAAGACCCCTATCCTCAATTGCAGTGTTCCTTTCCGGCATCATACATGAGACTGTTCGACGTGGAATTGCTGTTTCCCTCGTAATCCGTAGGAAGAAAAGAAGCGCAACGAGGAAGCACTCCAACGCATCACACAGTATATCGTGCAGCACAAATCAAAGAAGCGCACGGAACCGACACGGATGGTCGTGGAAAGAGCACCGTGGTGTCTGCTGTCGTGACTCACCCATAGGCCGCGCGTAGAGCGCGTGCTCGCCACTGTGGTGGAGAATATGCCGGCGCGATACACCGAGGCGGAAATACGTAGTCATTACGCTCTCTCTTGAGGCTAGGGAAGTTCCTGTCGCGTGCCGGACTGATCGAGTCCGTGATGCTGTGCGTCTGCTTGGCGTTCTTGAAGTGTAGACGGGACATCAACGACACGACCATCGATCCTCGGCGGCAAACCCGCACCGTGGTGGTGCAGTACGAGACGAAGAACGGCGCGAAGACGTGCAAGCGACTAGTTGCGACTCGCGCTTCTCCTCATGGACTAGTTTCACAACTTCGAGGTGTCGAAGGGGATTCGGCTGGTGGTGATGCGAGACACTCCGCTCGAGAAGAAGCAGACGATCCAGAACGAGCTGAGAGACCTGTCTTCTTCCCAGCTCACCGTGGTGAGGATACAGAACATGTTCACTCCCGAGAACGTGATAGACAGGAGTGGTTCAAGTGGGGCGAGCTGATGTGTAGCGTACATGTCCGAGTTGCGGGAGGACGTCGAGGATCAGTGTCGCCAGTACGGGATGATGACGGGCATTGCGATCGACGAGCAGCAGCTGCTGGTGCTCGTTCGCTACTCGACGGAAGAGGAGGCGGTGACGTGCATGAAGGCGTTGGACGGGAGACTGTTCGACGGGCGGAAGCTTGCTGCGGAGCTGGAGAAGGAAGAGAAGGAGAAGCCGGAAGAGGACGCGCTGCTGGAGGACTTCTTCGCGTCCATCGCGGAGGAGGAGGCGAAGTTTGAAAAGAAGAGTTTGACTGTTTGTTTTCGCCGCTCCCCGCTCGCTCGTGTGTTTTCGCCTACCCATACTCACTCGTTTGGTGGGCGTTTGATCCCATGTATCAAATCAGAGAAACGGAGAAACTGATGATTCCTTAGCATATTCGGTAAACATGAAGGCTTTGATTCTCGTTGGCGGCTTTGGAACTCGTTTGCGCCCTTTCACATTCACCAAAGCGAAGCCCTTGGTGGAGTTCTGCAACTTGTAGGTGCGAGTGGTGTATCTCACAGCTAGACCCATTGTTTTTCATCAGCTGAGAGCTCTCTCCGAGATCGGCGTGAAGGAAGTTATCTTGGCCTGTAGCTACATGCCTCAGCAGATGGTGGATGCGATTCCGTACGTGAAGGAGCACGTTCGATCTTTGTTCTGGACATAAGGGTTAGTACGGAATCGACATTATCATTTCCGTTGAGGATGTTCCTATGGGAACGGGTATTTCCCTCGTTCTGTTCTCATTCCGTAGCCGGACCGATTGCTCTTGCCAGGAAGTATCTCGAGGATGAGGACGTTTTCTTTGTGTTCAATAGGTGGCTCTGCGTCGCTTCGGGTCATATCTAGTGATGTTTCATGTACCTATCCTCTGAAGAAGCTCCTTGAGTTCCATAAGCAGCACGGAAAGGAGGGCACCATCGCTGTATTCCCTTTCCCTACTCCTGAGTCGTAGGTGACTACCGTCACGGATCCTTCGAAGTACGGCGTGGTCGTTTCCGATGAAACGGTACGCATGTTGTTTGCGTTTCATGTATAGGGCTTGATTGATCGCTTTGTCGAGAAGCCGAAGGAGTACGTCGGCAACCACATCAACGCGGGCATTTACGTGTTCACTCCTTCCATCCTAAAGCGAATTCCCGTAGGGATGCGCAATCGCGCTAACGCACAGAACAAGCCCACGTCCATCGAGAGAGACATATTCCCTCTCATGGCTCAAGACAAGGAGCTGTACTCGATTGTCCTGGACGGCTTCTGGATGGACATCGGACAGCCGAAAGACTACGTGGCTGGCACTGCGCTCTATCTTGACTTCGTTCGCCAGAGCAAGGAGGAGGTGAATGGCAGCAAGTTCATTCAGGGAGAGGGCATCCAGGGCAATGTGCTGATTGTAGCGCTGGAGAGCGTGGCTGAGGCGTAGCATCCATCTGTGCAGATTGGCGCGTCGTGCGAGATCGGTCCCAACGTGGTGATCGGCGAGGGCGTGCGCATCGGCGACCACTGTGTGATCAAGAACAGCACCGTCATGAGCGGGTGCGTGATCGAGGACGGCGCGGTGATCAAGGAGAGCATTGTGGGCTGGAACAACCGCGTGCTGAAGGGAGCTCGTCTGCTGAGAACCTACACGGGCGACGATGTCACGGTGAAGTCGAACGTGTGTCTGGAGGACTACCACATCGCGCCGAACAAGTCCGTGGGCGAGTCCAATCCTGTGGTGAAGAAGGTGATTCTCTGCTGTGTTTCGTTGAACAAACCCTCGTATGACACGGTTTCCATTTCCTTCACACGTCGCTCCAGTCGTTTCCTCGTCTCGCGCTCGTACTCTATCCTCTTCTTGTACTCCTTCATCTTCGCCGCAAGAAGCGGCATCTGCTGCACGACGATCATGTCCATGCGCTGCAGCGCCTCTTCCAAGTCGCGTTTATTCGGCTTGCTGCCCGGCTGGATCACCCGCATGTGCTCCGCCAGCGACTGCACGGCTTGGAGCAGGCGGGACGGGCTGTCGCTCTCCACGCGGCTCTGGAGCGCGCGGTACTCCGCCATCAGCTTCGTGGAGCGGCGACAGACCACCTCAAAGCGGTCCTGCAGGTGCTGCAAGGAGTCCGTTGCTGGCAGCGAGTCGCCCACCAAACGATCGAGGTAGCGATTGGCGATGCTCAGACTCTCACGAAGGTAAGCGTTCTCCGCTTCAAATGGGTTCTTGATAGACTCGGGTTCACGCTGATTCCTGACAGACTCGGGTTCACGCTGATTCCTGACAGACTCAACTTCACGCGGATTTCTGACTGACTCAACTTCACGCGGATTCGTTGCAGACACAGCAGCAGATGCCTGGAGGACGCGGAAGAGCAGTCGCAGCTTGTCGTGAGTCGCCTCCGTGGCGGGAGGAAGATCCTCTTTCCTCAGATGCTCCTCCAGCTCTCGGTCGATCTCGTCTTCGATCTGGCGGAGGTAGTCGGTGGTCGCGTCAAGCTGGTTGTGCTCGCTTTGCAGTCTGTACCGCAGCTCTTCAATGCTCATGGACTGAACGTCCATTGGGTCCGTCATGGTGGGAAGCGTGGTTGCATCTGCCATACTCGAAACCTTGGCTGCGCCCATCACATCGGGACTCTTGCCCGAAGCACTCGGCAACATGAAGCTCATATGCAACTCTTCCAGCGCGTGATAGCGCACTTGCAAAACATCGAGACTCTTCTGAAGACGAGCGTTTTCCTTCTTGGTCTCTTCCAGGAGACTCTCTATCTGTGTATTCTTCTCTCCCGTCTCGCCCCCCTTCTTTGACGACAGCTGCGCACGCAACACCACGACTTCCTGTTTCAATTTGGCATTCTCCTCGTTCAGCTTTTGGATCTGCTGGATGGATTGCACATGCGCGTTGTCGCTCGCACTGCGCTCTTCCCCCAGTTTCGCGTTCGCCACTTGAAGATCGGAGGCCAGTCGCGCGTTTTCCACTTCGAGCGTACTGATCTGCTCTCTAGCACTGTCCACCACGTTTTGAAGGTCCTGGATGTCCTGAAGCGACTGCACTTGACTACTCTCAGGATAAGCTTCCTGCTTGCATCTGTCCAGCTCATCTCCTTATTCTCATGACTCCCATTCAAAGCACTACGCAAGTCGGCGATTTCGTGCAAGAGGCACTCGATGTGGTTTGTTTGCAGAGCAATGCTGTAATCGACGATGTCGTCCTCAATGTCCATCGTTGCACTTCTCACGGACAAAACGTGCTCCACAAGGAACAGAATGTGGTTTCAATGCTGACCATAACTGCATCAAGCACATCACTTAACTACAACAAACACCCCACGATAGACTATTTCACAAGAACGGTTTAGTTGTACTTGGCC
>ERZ1106923.671-NODE-671-length-10615-cov-17.920360_pt1 | contig 10615 bp, 13 predicted proteins | sample MGYA00403657_ERZ1106923 | MGnify/ENA primary metagenome ERZ1106923 (study PRJEB35170, sample SAMEA104062425) | human gut metagenome | biome: human gut; feature: human-associated habitat; material: faeces | place: Denmark | collected 2012-06-19 ...
AAGAAATGTTGTGACCCTTCTTGTACTTCTATTCCATGAAAGGGAGCGAGACGAGTGCAAACCTTATCGGCCCATCTCTCCTGACGACGGACAACACGAAGCTTGCGAGCAGCACGAATACCACAAGGTTTACTAAATTCGCAGTTAGAAATCACGCCCTCGGCGAACGCGATCAACAGACACCCGACGACAGCACGTTTTGTCCTTCCCTCCACTTACCCTTTACCCATTCTAACTAAAGTCGAATGATATGAAGAAGACGATTCTTTCTGTTGAAAGAGCAGCCCAGAATCAGAGGAACCCCTGGGTTCGGGGGAAGCTTGGAGGGATTACTGGGACGGAAATGGGGATCACCGCCGATTGATCAAGCCGATTTCTCAGTAGAATGAAGGCCTTTGTTTCTCTTTTGTGCGTTCTTGTTGCGGTCGGAACAGAGTGGATGGAATGACGCGTAGTCAGCGACGATCGTGACCCTCACCCACAACAACTTCGACGAGGTTGTAAACGGCGAAAAGAACGTGATGGTGAAGTTCTATGCGCCTGTAGGACTCAAGCGAGGCGGTGATGTGTAGTGGTGCGGCCACTGCAAGAAGCTGGCTCCCGAGTACGAAGCCTTCGCCGAGCTCTTCTCCAACGTGTAGCAGAGAGTGGCTATCATCACGCTTGTAGTGATTCCCTCGTGGTTGCCGAGGTGAACGCGGACGAGGAGGTGGAGCTGGGGGCCAAGTACGAGATCCGCGGCTATCCGACGATCAAGCTCTTCCCTGCTGACAATCCCGCGAATCCCATCGACTTCAAGGGCGATCGCACGAAGGAGGGTCTGACGGAGTGGACGAACAAGCAGATCGGCACACGCGTGATCATCAAGGGACCTCCCACCAGTGTGAGGCGAGTCGTCCCCGAAACGCTCGATGCATTGATCCAGGAGAAGCCGTACGTCTTTTTGAAGCTGTATGCGCCGTGGTGCGGTCATTGCAAGGCTCTCGCTCCCGTGTACTCGCAGCTGGCCGATCTGTTTGCCGAAGAAGAGAACGTTCCGTCGCGTGATGCTCCTTCACGCATAGGTGGTGATTGCGGAACTCAACGCCGATCGCTACCACGAGGTCAGCACTCGCTTCACGATCCGCGGCTACCCGACGCTCATCGTCGAATTTGATGCACGGTTCTCATCCGTAGTTCTTTACGAACGGACAGATTCACTACTACGAGGGCGCGCGCGACTTGGACAGTCTGCTCCAGTACGTGAACCAGATGACGGGCATGCAGCGACTCAAGACGGGCGACGTGGATCCTTCCTACGGACGCATTCCGGTCATTGATTCGTTGCTCGCGTCCTTCAAGCAGTATGACGAGAGCAGCCTGAATGAGCTGGACAAGGCGCTCGAGAGCGTTTCGGAAGCGATCCCGTCGAGAAGGGTGTACATGTCCATTGCGAAGAAGGTGCGCGAGAAGGGAGCGGATTACATTGCTGGAGAGAGAGAGCGAATGGAGAAGTTCATCAAGGGCGATAACATTCTGAAGGCGAAGAAGAGCTTCTTCCGATTGAGACGAAACGTGCTGGACGCCTTCATGAAGGAAGTGGACGAGACCGACCTGTAATCTACCCCTGTTTGCGGAAAACACCACGTTATAGTACATAGATCATTATACAAAAGCTCAGTCAAAGACGGGCGTCTTCAGGTCCGTGCAGTCGAGATCCGCCATGTCGTCCCAGTTGTCGTTGCACTCAATGTCAAACAGATGGGTTAGCGAGTGAGGGGCTCTACGCATCACTCGGAGATTGGAAAACCACTTGAACATTTCGAGCGTGTAGTCGGGGTCGTGGTGCGGGATATCGTGGCTGACGGGGGAAACAGGAACTACGAGGGGAGCCGCTTTAATGAAGAAGGCTCCCTCGGGTTTGGCTTCGGACTTTGACAGTCTCACGCCGATCTTTGAGATGGTGACTTGGGAGCCCGAGGAAGAGTCGCTCATCACGAATGAAACAGGGGAGTTCGCCTCTGCAGATTGCCGCTCAGTGTCCCTGCGCACACGGTGATGTGCGACCTCCCTCTTCTGTCGCCCATCTGAATAACTACTCTTGGAATTCATCTGCCCCTCACTCCGCGGTCAAGAGCCTACGTTCTTGTTGATCTTCTGGAAGTACTTCTGCGCGTGGGTCCGCACTTGCACGAGGTTTCGCGTGCTGATCTGCGCGTAAACACACAACGGTGGACAAACCATGTTCGCTATCTTCTTCCAGTCGTTCCCATACTTCTGTAACCCCTCCAGAAAGAGCTGGTGCTCCGTTTCATCCCACCGTCCTATGTCCTCAGCGCCCATTTCACACGCGTTTACCGATATTCTCCTTGGGGCCCGAAAGGATGTCTCGTTCCTACTCGTAAGCCAGCGCAACAACGAGAATACTGGAAACGGGTTTACATGGTTAGAAAAAAGTGCCTGTCTACAGAGTGAGAATTGAACACCGATTCGCACTCGTCGGGTGCCTTCAAAGATGCCATTCCTACCGAATAATGATGAATGCCACATTAGGGTCATTGTCGCATTAGGGCCCATATTGTGTTCACGTATTGCGTTCAAGGTTGGATTCGTGTGTTTGAGGAGAGTAGTGATTGTTATTCAAACGCCATTGAACGGGAAGGGAGAAACACAATCTGCGAAAGAATGGGTCGATTCCCCTGATTTATGTCGCCAACGCAAGGAGGATGTTTGGAAAGGCGTTTGCATTCCACAGAGAGAACGAGAAGCACGAATCCCCTTCATTCCTCCCTTCCTTCTGTTCTTTCTTCATTTGATTGTGCTTCTCTTATATAATCTAATCGTAGTCCCACTATTCTCTTTCATGCTTCATCTCCTCCTCGTTGCTCCTTCCCTCTTATCTTCAAAAGAATCACAGACAAACGATCTGACGATCGACAAAGTGGTGAAGCTGGCTACTGCCCCCTTGCGCATCCATCTCTTTGGCAAGTAGGAATCACTCTGTGTTGCTAAGCAATAGAGACTCCGATATCCAGAAGTACATTCCCTTGCTGTACACCACTCTCTGGGATTACTGCCTTCTTTACAAGAAGCCTTCGCTGGACTGCATTGTTATTCCACACCACGACGGATGTACATACGCGTTTCACTGTTTCCCCCATAGCAACGGCATTCCTTCTGGACGCTTCGATTACGACTGTATATCTTCCGGATGTCTTCCCAAGGGAACTCCTATCCGGAGTGGACGCGCAGAGACAGAAGAGCGGAATCGCTGACTTGGAAGTGGCGTTCTATTCTCCCGTTGACATGTAGTACACCGAAATCGCCACTCCTCGTTGGGGAGAGCAGGTCGTGCCTTTGGACTGGGAATCGTCGAAGTGCATTCACCTTCACACGGTGTGCGTGGGCGGAACGTTTGACCATCTCCACCCTGGACACCGCATTCTCCTCACGCTCTCTTCCCTCGTCTGCGATCACCTGGTGATCGGAGTCCCCTTCTTCCCGCTGGATCACACATAGTTGACAACGGATGTGATGCTCCAAAAGAAGGAAAAGCACGAGTTGATCAAGAGCTACGAAGACAGAAAGCGGGAATTGGCGTCCTTCTTGAAAGCGTGACTCCTTTCCGTTTCCGATATCTCCTAGAATCGCGCCAACACTCGAAGTCGACATCAACCCTCTTCGTGACGTCTGCGGCCCTGCGATCGAGCGCGCGGACATTGAGGGAATTGTCGTGAGCTTGGAAACCCTGGAGGGCGGAGAGTTGATCAACCGGAAACGGATCGAGCGAGGTATTCGCTGTGCATTGTGGCTGAGGAACAGGGATGAAGCCGCTGACCATCATGACCGTGAATCGCTCCTCCAAGTACAACCTGAGCTCGACGTTCATCCGCGAAATGTGTCCTGTTTTCAACAAACACTCCATAGTTTACAACTCTAACGTTTGGATAGGAATTGCATCTTCGTCCAGCTCTTCCGGCGCGGACTCCACGGGAGCGGCAACCACCTCGGGCTCCTCCTCCTCTTCCTCGAACATGTCCTGGCCGAAGCAGTCCGCCACGTACGCGAAGCAGTCACCACACTCCGCCATCTACACTTCACCTCCTCCCAGCACACGCACTCTCTTCAAGAACTCGCTGTCGCGCACGCCCTTCGTCTTCTCTTCACTGCACCCGCACTTCGGACAGCCCGTCGCGTCGACCGCCACGCAGTTCTTGTGGAAGCTGTGTCCGCAGAGGAAGTGCGTCACAGGCAGCTCCAGCGGTAACCCGCACGCCACACAGCGCGTCTGACGGAAGACGAACGTGGACTCGCGCAGCGTCGCGATCCGCTCCGCAAGCGTCTTCCCCTCCGCCTCCAACGCCTTCTTCTTCTCCAGATCCTGTGTGTCACCTCGCCGTTCGACCACTCACCTCGTTGCGCGTCTCCTCCTCCTTCTTCAACTGACCGCTGATCAGCTTCCCGATCACGTCGTTGCTCACCTTGCCCGACTCGCACAGCACGCGCACCACCTCCGCCAGCGACTCCTTCCCGCGCGCACACACCAACTCCACGATGCGCAGAAGGTCATCGCCACCGCACGACTCCAGCGCGAACTGCAGCAGCGCGCTCCACAACGACGCGTCACGATCTCCCTCCTTCTCGCACAGCGCGATCGCCTCTTCGCGTCTGCCCTGGCTCACGAGATAGCGCAACAGGATCAGGTGCATGCCCATCTTCTCGTACAGGAACACCAGGCCTTCTTCAAAGTGGTGCGCCTCCACCAGAATCAACGCCTGCTCGTCCTCGTAGCACGCGTTGGGGTTGCGCAACAATTCCATCACATCGCGCTCGTACTCCTCCTCCCGCTCGCAGAGGTCGCGACGCAGCACCAGCTCCAAGTACGTGTTCCAAATCACGGGATCTCTTGTGTTCTCCGAAATGCACTTCTGCAAAAACAGCTTCAGTTCCCGCGGGGAATCGATGAAGCACTGCAGCACCGTCTCCGGGTCGACGGGCTGGCTGTGCGTCGTCGAACACACCTCGATCAGCATCGCCGTCGCGTCGTCCTTCGCGTTGTCCAGCAGGCGCTTGCCACACTCCTGCAACACCTCCACCACCTCCTTCGCGGGCAGACGCTCGATGAAGTCGATGGCCTCCTTGTAGGCACCGAGGACGTCGAGCTGAATCGCGATGTACTTCTTGTGGAGGTGGTGGTGCTCCGCCAGATACAGCGCCTCGCGCGTGTAGTCCGAGGACGCCAGACAGTCGATCACCGCGTTCACGTCGTAGTGGGGCCCCAACGATTCCTTGTACACGAAGCCCTGGATCTTGTCGTTGTCGTGGAGCTTCACGTAACTGTTCATCAGAAGGATCGTGTGGTCGGTCAGCGCAAAACCCTGTCGATGTAACTCCTCGAGGTAGCGAATGAGTTGATGAATGGACGCCGCGTCGAGATACTTGCGGATCACCAGCGACGCGTCGACCGCTCCGATCGTTGCGATGTACCTACACGTGAAGAGCAATAAGAAAACCGACTCGTCCATCGCCTCCTCCACCTGCTTCTTGGCGTACAGCTCGTTGCCGAACATGAAGTGAATGGACTTCATCTCCTTCTCGTTCAGACCCCAGACCGCGCCCAACGCCAGCGCGTCCTCGTACAGCTTGCGCTCGTACAGCAGGTTCAGACGCGTGTGAACGTCCTTCTCGCGCAGCAGGTACACGACGTGGCCCTCCGTCATGAAGAACAACAAACCCCACTCCACGAACACGAACGAAACGCCCTCCGCGTTCCCATTGCTAGATGTGAATCGCCCAACGCACGACGACCGCAGGATCTCCATGGAGAACTCCTCGCAGCAGCTCTCCAGGTTGAACACGCTCAGCTGGTGGCGCTCGCCCTCGCAGTGGTGCACCAACACGTCGCCGTTCCACTCGAACACGTATCGGATGCTGTCCGGCAGCGTGTAGCTGCAGTGCTGTCCCGCGGGAGTGTAGCCCGTCAGCGTGTTGTCGCGAGCGATCAGACAGCCGTTCTTGGAGAGGCAGCCGCAATGCGGCGATGTACCCGACTGCTCGAGCGAGGTGAACACGATGGGCTTCTTGGGATCGGACGCGAAGCTGAAGAAGCCGAAACAGTCCTGGCTCGAGGCGTATACGGTGCACGACGATGCATCCTGCGTGTTGGGAGCGATGAGAAGAAGAGTGATTGCGGAGGAAAACGTGCTCGGGAAGGAAGTCAGAGTCACCTTCTTGGCTCGAAGGAGGTCTCCCTAAGGATGATCAGCGAGCACGGAGCAAACTTGGAAATAATAGATGGCTCCGCTCTGGCAGCCAAAGAGGTAAAGCATCGCATCCTCATTCACGGAAAAGGAGGTGATGGTCTCTTCATCCAGCTTCTCAAAGAGAGGACTGGAGCGCAAGCACAGCGGCTTTCCCTCACTGTCCATCTTATCCAGCAGCCACAGTTTCAGAGTCGCCTCCTTGGCGCCCATCGAATCCTGGAACGAGGCTGGAATGTGCAGATCCTCCAGCATCCATTTGTATGTCTCGTTGCTGCTCAGCGCAGTGCGGAAGCGCGTGGAGAGATTCCTCGACACCATCACATCCTCTTGCGAACGGTTCTCAATCCCATTGCCAATGGTGAGCAGCACGTTCGTCTTTTTAAACTACGATAATATAATAAGAGCGTCTCTACTTGGTAGACAAACTCCACGCTGCCCTCGTAGGCTACAAACCGATGGAGAGAGAAATCCTGATTGCATATGGTCACGCCGCCTTCCGAGTCGCCAAACACAATGCTGCCTCTTCCCGAAGTAACGGACGTTATATCAAGTGCCTAGTGGCGTTACACTTCGAGTTCGTCCGAGTACTTGAATCGCGTAGAGCGGACTTCCCGGATCAGCTGATTGCAGAAGCTCCGCAGTATAGAAGCTGAATTTCTTCCACATCGGATTCTACAAATGATTCTATGCCGTGGATGCCACTTCTATGTGTTTGTATTCCGTCTTTCTTAAGATAAGAGAGAGTGTTTTCGAGGGGCCCCCGAATTTGAGTAGTCGGTCATTCTCTGTCTTATCCAAAACAAGGTATTTGAGTGTTCTGTTCGTGAAATGATGGGTGAATTGCAGTTCCAACTCTTTCGGAACAAATACGCACTATTCCACATAAAAGACTCATTCCTTCGTTTCAGTTGTGTTATTCGTCTCCACCGCGTTGTTCTTCTCTTCCACATCCTTCTTCTCTGTCACATATTCCACTCTCTTATCCGCCACACTCTCCACTTTCTTCTCCACCACGTCCCACTTCACCGCCTTGTTCACCGTGAAGGCGTATGACAACAACGTGCTGACGGTCGTAAGCGACACGAGGCCCTCCAGCGGGAGAAACAGCTGAACACTCGGAATGCCCCACAGCGGTCTGCACATTCCAAGGATGAAGAGCGCCATCTGCAGCGCCGTGTTCGCCTATGCTAACAATTCGTCCCAACGCACTACCTTTCCCAACATCGACGGCTTCACCTCGAGCGCCTTCACCATCGACACCATTCGCTTGGGACCTATTCCCTCACATCACTGCACATGAAATACTGCGGTAGCCGTGCTTCCACGCCAATGCAAAGAAACCGAGGCCCATGAGTACGTCCTTCCCAACGATAATGGCGGCAACGGGAGCATGCACCAAGCCTGCGTAGCCCATCGAGACGGCGAGACAAACCATAAGTGTCTTGTCAGCGATGGGGTCGATGAGCGTCCCCAGTCTACTGCGCTGGTTGAAGTGACGAGCGATATAGCCGTCGCAGAAGTCCAGCGCACTCGCAAACGCGAACGCTAGTCATGAATGAGCGGCCTCAGCGCTACTGTACAGACCCGGCAAGAACAGCCCTTTGATGGCCATGTATCCAATCGCAGGCGCCAGAACAAAGCGGATGCCGGACATGATATTGGGAACCGTAAGAATTCGATCCGTCAGTTCTGCTTCTTTCGGTCTACACTGAAACGAGGACAACAGCGGCACTTTTGGGAAAAGAAGCGGACTTGCTTGAAATTCGATGCACAGGATGGTGGCTGGATGACGACGCAGCACTGGAAATCAATTTGGCTACCCATTCCGTACGACAATCCGGCTGGGCTGCATAACGATCCTCCCGAGGGGTCGTGCGCACCGAACGGACCGCTGAACGAGCGATAACCTCGAAACACACGAAAGCATTTGTTCTCCGCTCTGATTTGTCACTTTGAGCTGTGGCACAAATCGGGACTATTTTCCCGATTCTGGCAGCGGAATCACTCCCAAGGCGCTAACGATGGAAAGGACGCAAGAACTGATTCTTTCTCCGGAGGAGCGGGAGAATACGCCGTCCGTGAGAGAGGGCATGACGGCGGAGCAGGAATTCGAGTACCGCTGCTTTGCATGCGAACTCATCCGCGACGCCTCCATCATGATGGGAACGTTTCTGCTGTTCGTTGCCATGATGTGTAGAAGTCCCGTGGTGAGTGCTTCTGGACAGACCATCTGTCATCGCTTCTATTACTTCTACTCATTCCGACAGTGCCATCCGTTCTATAGTGCTCCATCCCTCTTTTCGCTCACAAGTAGTTGCGATGGCCTGCTTCTTCATTGGATCGAAAATCGAGGAAGAGCTGCAGCCCGTCAGACGAACAGTGAAGGCGTTCTATCAGATCTATCAGGAGCGAACCGGACAGCCCGTAACCCAACTCGAGGACACCGATCCCGTACGTTCTCGCGTTTTATGTGATCCTAGACCTTCCTTCGTTGGAGGACCATTCTGCTGGGAACGGAGCAACTCGTGCTCTCCGCGTTCGGCTATCACCTGTACGGCATTGTCGACCACCCGCATCGCTACATTCTCTTCTTCATAAAAGTGATTCCCATCCCCTTCCCTGAGTCTCAGAAACTCGGTTTCGGCTCTCTTCTCGCGCAGCGCGCCTGGAACATCCTCAACGACAGGTACTCATTCCTTCCCGCCATGACCCACAGCCAGCAACTGCCCTTGTGCGTCGCCTACTCCTCCAACGCCATCGCCTGCGCCGCTATCTACCTCGCCGCCATGTGTCTTCTCGCCTGCCCCATGACGTATAGGACGCTGGAACTCCCGCTCCCGGCGGTGGAGTGGTGGGAGCTGTTCGACTGCACGGCGGAGGCGATCCAGGCGATCACGCAGCACATCATCACGCTGTACCAGCGCGGTCGCATTGTCTGGCTGGACGACGTCGATCCGCTCTCTGTCAACAGGCGGTGTTCGTTCACCACGCTTGGCGAATCCGTTGTTGTGTCTCCTGTGGTGGAGGCGCAGGGACCGATGTATGTGGCTGGGGCGGCGAGTGAAGTGTAGTGTGGAGAAGCCGACTCCTTCAGTTGACGGGCGGAGTGATTCGAGTCGCAGAGAGGAGTTGAGTCGTTCAAGTCGCAGAGAAGAGTCAAGAAGTCGTTCAAGTCACCGAGAGGAATCAAGAAGTCACCGAGAAGAATCAAGAAGTCACCGAGGAGAGTCAGCACGCCACGGAGAAGAATCAAGAGATCGCAGAGAACGAACGTCACACTCGCACCATCATCGAAACGACTCTCGTAGCCCCTCACGGAGCCGTTCCCGCAGTCATAGACACGCACACAGACACAGCCATTCTCGTCATCATCACCATCACTAGCTCCTGTTTGTTTCACATTTCCTTTTGATCATGAGTTTTCTGGCGCACTCGCTTCAACGCAGCAGCTCCTTGGGATTCCAAGCAATGAGAATGGCGTCCGCCTTTCCGCTGCGTTCCTTTTCCACCGATGTCGAGGAGAAGATCGTACGCCATTGATTCCTCTTTGAACCGAAGAATAAGCAAAAGATGCAGGAAATGATGGTGGAAAAGCTGAAGAAACAGGCCGATGCCACGGTGGTGAAGATTAAGGACATTTCGTATGACGCCGGCTACTTGCACGGATTGGAATTTTCGTTTCACGCTTTAGATTGGAAATGCTCGTTGTCTCTCCCAAGTTCCGCGGAATGAAGCTGATTCAACAGCACCGCTTGATGAACAAGGTACACTCACGTTTCTGCTTCTCACGTAGATTCTTTCCGACGAGCTGTCCATTCTCCACGGCATCACGTTCAAATGCATGACTCCTGAGCAGTATGAAAAGGCGGAGGAGAAGTAGTTTAGATTGTTGTTTTATATCGTGTTTCATTGTTGATCCCATTGTTTCGCTCTTTCTCGTTCTATGGAATCTACCATCTCTGTGTACCCGTTTTCCCTTTCCCTCTGCTTCCCATTCAATGGCCTTGCTGCGATTTCGCTTCTTACTGTTCAGTGATCAAGCGCCTTCATTACCAATCCCCCACTGCACACGCACAGTGTGGTGCGAAACGCCCTCTCCTTGGAGATCAAGGCAATCCGAATCGGATTCACACTGAACATCTCGCCTGAGACCATCGCTTCAAGGGGCAAGAATATTGTGTGACTAGCGTCTAAGGTAAGAGTCAAATTCGCGTTTTGCTGGTTCGGGAGGGCACTCGGCCCCCGTTCCTCTTGTTTCCAATTTGGTTTGGTGCTCATCGTTTTTGCAGAAATGTTCGAAAAGGAAGTTGTGATTGACTGCCGTGGACACATCATGGGTCGTCTCGCCTCCATCGTGGCGAAGGAGCTTCTGT
>ERZ1106923.676-NODE-676-length-10533-cov-17.603359_pt1 | contig 10533 bp, 13 predicted proteins | sample MGYA00403657_ERZ1106923 | MGnify/ENA primary metagenome ERZ1106923 (study PRJEB35170, sample SAMEA104062425) | human gut metagenome | biome: human gut; feature: human-associated habitat; material: faeces | place: Denmark | collected 2012-06-19 ...
TGGGAAAGATGGAGTCATTACGGTATTGCAAAAAGGGAGTGGAACACAAATGGGATTTGTTGTACGGAGTGAGGCAATGGAGTGCAGGGATGAGATAGGAAAGGTTGTACGTCTGTTTGGTAGTGGTATTGTTTGGCGGATGGACATGACCTTCTGTTTGACGGAGTGGTGGATATGAGTCTGGGGATTGGAGAGAGAGTAATGCAATGGTCGTGTTGTCCGTTCTTGCCATCCCACAAGCCCCAAGTCTTTCTGTTCTTCGTTGTTCTTCGTTTTTCAGCAGTAAATGGTAGATTCTGAATCTCTTGAAGAACACCTTATGGACACGAATGATGAGTGGTTATTCTGCGTCTTTGGTCATCGTTTAGTAGTTTAAACCAAAATGGTCTCTCCGTTGTTGTTCAGGAAATTGGCGGTTCCACCTTCCTTCAGTTCGATGACAATTTGCTGAATTTGGATGATCTTGCCAAGTACCGTAAGGTGTTCATCGCGAACAACAAGTACGTGTACCAAGCGAATATTGTAGTTTGTGCGCTGTGATGTCGACAATAGGGACTGACGTTCATCATGCTGTTTACATCCTTCTTTACCAAGAACTGGATTATCGTCGTTTCTTCGGTCTTGGCGGTTGTCGCGGCGCTGATGTTTTACTCCTCCATTCATATGCTGTCGAACATGTACAATATCATCGTTTCTGTTGTTTCATCGTGTGACGTTTAGGTGACCATTGGCCTTTTTCTCAGTATGGGGTGCTGCACCCTCCTCGTGTACGTGACGCTTTCAAGCGAAACAAACGGAGCGTTTGTGTTTATCATCATGGAGACGTTCGTCTTCTTTATTCTTCTTGTTTCGGTGGCGGATCGAAGTGACGTGTAGTCAAGTCTTCTCTACTATGCTACGCGTTTGCAGACGATACTGAGACTTGTTCCTCCTTACTGTTTCGCTTATCGTTTTTTCTGATGTGTAGTGTATCCTAAACTCGTTTAGTCGTGTTTGTTCACAGTATCCGTTCATTCTGGTAGTAAGGGACAAGGGATGAGAACAAACACTTGTGAACTGTTTAAACAAGTACGAATCGTGAAGTGATACATGAAACACTTCTTCATTTGGAGAAGGGAGCGATATAGTCATTTCTGCTCTTGCTTATTCACTGCACTCTTCAGTTGGTCGTACTCGCTGAACTCAGTGCCGATGAACGTGTAGTCGCTCACTTCACTTCTCTGCTCCAAAGAGGACAGCGGAGGCAGCTTCTCCAACGGATAGTTGGTATACTTTTCGAGGAAGTAGCGCGTGTCCGTGTCCGAGTCAAACTCCAGCTTGATCGGTGGCTCAATCTCGCCTCTCTCCAGCTTGTACCAATCAATTCCCTTTCCCTTACTCCTCACTCTCCACCACTTACCTTAAAGAACGGGTGCTTCTTCAACTTCGCCACTCCACCCACCTGTGTGAATGTCGACGGCTCCGCTCCGAGGCGTTTCATCACGTTTCTCTCCAGCAGGCCTCTCAGCAGGGAATGGAGATCGGAGGACAGGAACGGAGGCAACTTCAGCTTGCCTTTCATGATCATGTCGAGGAGTTTCGTTTTCTCCTTCGCCATGAACGGAGGGTTTCCGCTGGTCATTTCGTACAGGAGACAACCCACGGACCACCAGTCCACCGCCCTTCCGTAGGGGACGGAGGTGCACAGCACTTCAGGAGCCATGTAGTAGTAGGTTCCGCACACAGTGTTGTCGCAGATGTCGTCATCATCGGACACTGCAGGAGAGTTCTGGTGAGGATAGGGCTGCTCTTGCTGGCGGTCGTAGCAGATGCCGAAATCACACAGAACGATGTGGCCCGAAGGGGAGAGGAGAATGTTCTCCGGCTTGATGTCGCGGTGGATAATCCCGTTTGCGTGAAGATTCTCCACTGCGAGAATGACTTCCGCAATGTAGAAGCGCGCCTCGTCCTGCGGATGAGTGTTTCGATTCACAACACACTTCGTTGAAGAAGCCTCTCTCGATGATGTGGCCAAACAGTTCGCCTCCCTGACAGAAGTCCATCACTAAGTACAACTACACATTAGGAATCGTGATGACGATTACATGATATGAAGTCTGAAAGGAGCAGAACAGAGTGACCAGGAAGGGATTCTTTAACTGCAAGTGATAGAAGGACCGAACCCTCACCTTTGAAAGAACGCGTCTTTCGTGAATAGCGTACTCCATATCGCGTTGCGTACTCATTTTCCCCTTATCCAGCATCTGCAATTGAACCAGCACGGGCAGACTCACTTTCATCGCGTAAACCTTGTTGTTGATGGTGCATCTGACGAGAAAGACCCTTCCCGTTGCCCCCTTTCCAAGTAGTTTGATGATGACGAAGAGGTTAGGACTCAGACCATCTGCACGCTCTTCTCCGATTTCGCCGCCCAATTCACTGGCATAACCACTGTATGCTTCCGTCTTGATCGGAATTGTGTTTCCATCTTGGCGGTGAATCAACTCTTCCACGGTGTGACCTAACGGTTATTCCCATTCGCCATTTGTAGAGTACGTTCCACTCCTTTATTGCGTACGCACTTCTCCTTGCGTTTCTACGCCTGACTAGGTGGAAACACACGAACTCCTTTCTTGCGATTCTTTTCGTTGGTCTCGCTCTGTTTCTTCTTCTTCAGTTGTTCTAGCGGTTACGATCAAACAGCTGTCACACCGGAAAACGCCTTCAAGTCAAACGCTTCTTTGCTGTTGTTCTTGTTCATTTTCAATCAGTGATTCCAATGAGAATGGGGAATGCACGCTACGGGCTGTGGATTGTTATTGTGTGCCAGTTGCAGAAGAGTCATTTCCGGCATGTGGTTGAGGGAAATTGTGTATTTTCACTGTTTTTCTGTGTATGGGATGAGAATTGCGAGAATCCCTTTCATTCAAGAGAACAGGAATTGGTTCGCCAATCCGCTTTGTGCGCACGAAAACCTGGCTTATCGTCAATCAGCTGTTTAGAAGAGGATACTCATCATTTCAAAATCGCTATGGTATTCGCTGACTTATCATCTGTTATGCGGCATAGAATGGCTCTTCTTTCGGTTTTCAGCAGAATTCATTCGGAATGAATTCATCATTCTCACAACAGAACTCGACGAATTCGAGTTTCGGTATGTCGGGTGGCATATTCGTTGTCTTGGTGTTATTGCGTAGGCGGCTCTTCTTTTGGCAATTCTGGATTTGGAACGAATAATACAAATCAGGGAGGCAACAATCCAAGGGGTACGTTTAAGCCCTTTGCACCGACAACCGTATTCGCGTTCTAGCTTGTTCATGTGTAGTTTGTTAAGGACAACGTGACTATCAAGAACTACAGTATATGCGCGATGAAGGAATATGCTGGCTACTTCCCGTTCTTGCTGCGTTGTGAGGACTACATGAAGGGAGTGAAATTGGTTTACATTTTTCCTTTGCTTAACGATTAGAACAGTGGTCCTGCGATGAATGGTGGCAGTGGGATGAACAACCAGATGAGTCAGGGAGGGTTTGGAATGAACAACAACAGCGGATTTGGAAGCAACAGTACTGGATTTGGTTCTGGATCGAATGGCGGCGGCTTTGGTGGGTTTGGGAACAAGTCTTCTGGTTTTGGCGGCAATTCCAATTCCGGATTTGGGAATAACTCGAATTCTGGGTTTGGATCGAGCAGTACTGGGAGTTTTGGTAGTTCGGGCTTTGGATCGAATACTGGAGGCTTCGGAAGCAATAATAGCGGTTTCGGTTCTGGCAGTGCTGGCGGTTTTGGCAACAGTTCGGGGAGTGGATTCGGATCGAGTTCGGGTGCATTTGGAGGAAATAAGAACACCTTTGGGACAAGCAGTTCGGGTGCATTTGGTACCAGTAGCACTACTGGGGGTTTCGGGTCGAGTAACACGAGCGGTTTTGGGTCGAGTAACACAAGCGGTTTCGGCAGCACTTCTGGAGGGTTTGGGTCGACCAATTCTGGGTTCGGCTCCAATAACGCTGGAGGCTTCGGAGGCAACAAGAGCGGTTTCGGGTCTTCAAGTTTCGGTGCGAACAACTCCAGTGGGTTTGGGAACAAGAGCGGGTTTGGCACTGCCACCAATACGAGTGGGTTTGGGTCGAGTTCGGGTGGATTTGGGTCCAGCAATACGAGTGGCTTCGGATCTGGTAACACGAGTGGCTTTGGGTCCAGCAATACTGGCGGCTTTGGTTCTTCCACGGGAGGCTTTGGCAGCAACAAGAGTGGGTTCGGCTCTTCAGGCTTCGGCACCAACAACACAACCGGAGGATTCGGCACCAACAACACAACCGGAGGATTCGGCACCAACAACACAACCGGGGGATTTGGTTCTTCAGGCTTCGGGAGTAATAACAGCACAACTGGAGGATTCGGTGCTAACAACAACACTGGCGGCTTTGGTTCTTCTTCTGGGTTCGGCACTAACAACACAACTGGCGGCTTCGGCTCTTCAGGCTTCGGGACTAACAAAACCGGCTTTGGAACAAGCAACGGCTTCGGCTCGAACAATACGGGCTTCGGCACCACCACCAACAGCTTCGGCTCGAACAACAACAGCTTCGGCACCACCACCAACACATCTTTCGGCTTCAACAACTCGAACCCGAACGGGAATTCCCTTCTCGCGGGCGGGTTCAATCAGATCACCAACCTGGTCACAGCGGACCCATATGCCCATATTCAGCAACTGGGTACATCGTTCTCCGAACTGGAGGGAAAGATCGAGTTGGCGACGGGACTTCCGCGGGGAATCTACACTGCGTCGCCGTCGCCCTCGCATCCCATCACACCCAACTTCATCAAGACGCTCTCCAAGCACGCTGAGCCTGCGGTGAAGGAGGTGACGGAGGAAGCGGAGGCGTGGAGGAGTGTTGAGAGCGACGACTCTTCCATCACGCTGCAGGTGGAGTACGAGGACGCCTTGTACCCGGTGAAGTGTCACAAGAACGACTCCGTCGCTGCGGTGAAGGAGGCGATTCGGTCCGTCACGCCCATCACCACCGCGTTCTATTTGGTGTTCAACCACGCGGTGCTGAGCGACGTGGAGCTGGTGCGGTTCCAGCTGAAGGACGGCTCGCGTGTGAGTGTCTGCGTGGACCCGTCCCAGCCTTCATCGCACGCTTTGTCCTCCTCCTCCTACCACTCCCGCGCACCCACACTCCACAACCCCGAGTACACCATATCACCCTCCATCGAGGAGCTCAAATCGCTCATGAACTGCGAGCTCGCCTGCGTGAAGAACGTCTCCATCGAACGGAAGGGCGTGGGGCGAATCGAGTGGTTGGAGGGCGTGGATCTGCGCGACGTGGCGATCGACGAGGTGGTGGAGATTGAGCGCGACGAGGGGGGCGCCCCCAGTATTGCGGTCTACTACAACGACGACGAACACTCCGCGAGTTACCCGCGTCCAGGCACGGGTCTCAACCATCCCGCGATTCTGACCTTCTTCGGCATCAAAGCGAGGCATCTCCGCGACAAGGACGCTTTCGTGTCCTTCCTGAAGCTGGAGAGCGAGAAGCTGGGCGCGGAGTTCGTGGCGTACGATGCCGACAAAGAGAGCTGGCAGATCAAGGTGAACCACTTCTCGCGCTACGGACTGGGCGTTGAGGAGAAGAAGAGAGAGCGCGAGGGCGAGGAACCGGAGGAACCCAAACGCGTGAAGGGAGAACGCTGTCTGTGGAACCAGTCGGCGACGTGTCGTCGTGACACGGAGGTGTTGAAGAGTGTGGCGGAGGCGAAGCCGGCTCCAGCATCGCTGCTGGAACTCCTCTCGCCCTTCCCGCCTCAAGCAAAAGAAGAGTTTCAACGCAAGGAGGTGATGGAGATGTCGTCTTCGTTCACCTGTGTTCCTGCCTCCACGCGTCTCGTCACATCGTCGCCCTGCGTCACCATCACCACATCCTCCGCCTCCTCCTCGCTCCACGCACTCCCCACGCTCCGCTCTGCCGTCGTGTACACCGAGGACGCTCCGTCCGCCACCGTGCCTCAAATCCGCATGCCGCAAGGAAGCGACCTCCTCGCGCTGGTGAGTGCGTTGGCGCAGGAGGGCGTGCACGCAGCGTCGGAGAAGGAGAAGAATGGACTTCTTTGGGAGCTGGTGCGCGTGCTGTTCGTCAGCGACGAGTGCGTTTCTGGGACGAGTGTGACGTGTAGAAGCAATGACCTTTTCGGTCAGTATCCATGGGAGAAAGAAGTGCCTTTTTCTGTCACGTCGCTATCACCTTCCCAGAAGGAGCGTGTGGAGAAGAAGCGCACGGAGTTCGGTCGCTGGCTGGACCTGTGCGCGCAGAGCGGACTGTGGTCCGTGTGCGTGGAGACGGACGACTCCGTGTTCGCTTCGGCAGTGAACCACTTGCTGCACCACGAGGTGTTGGAGGCGTGTACGGCGCTACGACAGGGCGGATATGAGAGACTGGCGGTGCTGGTGGCACAGATCAGTAGAGCGTGTGTGAAGTGTGTGACGTAGATTGCAAGGAGGAGTTTCGACGCACCATGTTCTCGCAGGTGAAACAGTGGGAGCGCGAGGGCGTTCTCGCTGGCACGCCCGTCGCTCAACAACAACTCCTGTACCTGCTCGCGGGCATGGAGGAACCGTTCTACAATCTGAGTGCGTCGACGCCCTCCTGGCTGTCTTCGCTCATGGTGTGTTTCTGGTACCACGTCTCCAACGCCATGCCCGTTGAGAGCGCGCTGTCTCTGTTCTTGAAACACGCCGAGGACTGTGTCGTGGATTCTGCCGTGGTGACGCTGATTCGACTGTACATGACGCTGCGCAACCGCGAAACTCCCGATTTCAGCCAGGTTTTCGATCCTCGAAGTACGACGCACAGTGCCATTTCTTAGTCATAGACTACAGCGACGACATACACGACAGTTCCATGGCGTGGGAGTTGTGCGCCGTGCTGTGCGCCGCACAGCCCGCGTTCATTCAGCCGCCGTGCATGCACTACCTCTCGGCGTCCTTTCTGGAGCAGCTTCTCGCCGAGCACCACTGGGAGTGGAGCGTGTTCGTCATGATGTTCAATCCGTACGAATCAGTGCGCACGAAACTTGTGCGGGACATGATCCAGTCTCACATTCCGTATGTCCTTCAGAACTACACGACGCTTACGGAAATGAAAGAGAGTCAACAACTGTTGTCTTCTGTGATGAAGTCTCCTTTGGTACTATTCCTTGTCGACGAGTTGGGTGTGGATCCGACGCTGGTGTACGCCTGTCTGGGCGATCACGCGCACTCCGTGGGTGACGTCCTTCTTGAGGTTGTATGTCGTCTCGCAACGCGGGAGTGGGATTCTGCCTTCGTGCTGTTGTTGAAGCATATTCTGCCCGCGGCTGTCATCAACAACAATACCGATCTTTTAGTTAGCTGTCTGTCGCTGGTGGACAGAAAGGAGATGAAGGAGTGGAAAGCGGTGTATGATGTGATGGAGTCGTATGTTGAGACTATTGCAGATACGGATAACACAGCACAGTACGAAGACAACGACAGGCTGTTTGAGGCGATCCAGAGTCTTCAGGCGATCCCAAGTGTTGTGGAGAAGAAAACGTGGCTAAGAATGCTGGAGGAGATGAAGTGGAGAGTCGTGGCGCAGACGGTGCAGTTGCTGGTGATTGAGAACGAGGTGGACGAGGAGAAGGTGGAGAGGTGCGGCATCCAGGTGGGATCCTTGCGCTGCAAGTACGTGATTCAAAAGCAGCTGTTGGATTCGTTGCAGAGCGTTCAGGCGCGATCATTCTCTTGTTACTAGTTATAGTATTCTATTTCCCCTGTTTGTTCATTTCAAATTCCGGACGATTTGATTCCTCAGGTCCAGAAGAAGGATACCAAAAGAAGCCAGTTTTTGTCTCATTCTTTTGAATTCAAATCATGGCACGATCAAGAAAATCGAATACGGGTGGTTTGGTGTGGACAGTGGAGCAGGTAGGAAGTGGATCCTTCTGGTCATGACTGTAGATTGTATCTCTTGTGTATATCGTCATAGCCATCTTCGCTATGATAGGAACGTCGAAGTCGTCAACCTTCGGCGTGGCTATCTTCTTCCTAATGCTGTGGAATGTCATTATTCTCATCTGCCTCTTTGGATGGTTCTTCGTCAACAAATCTTACGTGGGAGCCCTCGCTGATACTGATTCCTAGTTTAAAGATTCGGATTTGTTCCACGGTATGTATTGCGGAGTCACGCTGATTGAGGGTCTCAATATTCTGGTGGAAGCTGTAATCCTGATAGCGGAGGGCTCCGCTATATCCGTGGTGCAAGGTACTTCCTTCACCAAGACGATGTACATACTGCTGGCCATCGTGTCTGTAATTGTGGCAGTCTTACAGGTAAGGGCTTCCGTCTCTATTTTATCTTGTAGTTTGTGTATGTGAAGACTGCATTGTACTCGAAGAGAAAGTAACTGATCGAGAAGAAAGACTGTCTTGGATGAGTCCTTGTTTTCCGTTCTTTCTTCCTTGACGTGTTTGTTCCCGTGAGGCGAGTGTTAGTTTGGGAATGCGGGTTAAAGCTGTTCGAGGCTTGCTCAAGTCAGGAGGTGCTTCTAATGAGTTCTATGAAGGGTATTACTATCAGAGTGACACAATCACTCAAAGGAGTCCAAAAGGGTCATGTGAATAGAGTTACTACGAATAGTATTATTCAATGGTGAGTACATGAGGAAGACTGAGACTCACAATCATTCTTTCTTTCACTCTCCTTCTTCGATATGTATGATCCTTATTCCTATACGTTTCTCAATATACCTGTCGATGAATTTCTTGTTTTCGAGTTCCCCTATTTAAGGGAATCCCTGTGTACTATATCATTGAGTAATTCTCGTGTTGAAGTTCATGAAGGCGTTCTATTCATCCCTGGAAGAGAGTTCCTGGTACAGTTTAGTCATGGGAGGTATGTAAAGGTTAGTCTCCATCATCAGTGCTTACAGGGGACTAATTATATAGCTGCACCGGAAATTGAGCATAACAGGATTATTGACTTGAGTGTTGAAGGAGATCGCTGGGAAGGGGATGTGTGGGACAATAAGCCCTGTGGTCATGGAACCGAGTATGATAGATATAACAACAGAGTATATGAGGGATTCCGAATTGGTGATGTGAACGTGTGCTTTGGAGTGAAGTACTATCCTGATACTGATACCGTTGAATACGGAGGATGGTTGTGTGAAGGCAAGAGATGGGGAAATGGAACTCAGTATGATCGAAATGAACAGGAGGTATACAGAGGAGAGTGGATGGATGATGCTCCTTTTGACCGCTGTGCGTTGTATATGGTGGTCACTCCAGAGAATGAGAAGACGATTCTGCTTCACAACCAGATTGAAGAATTGGTGGTAAGCGATGGTTGCTGCAACGATGAGAACTGGGATCTGGTTGACTTCCATCTGTTCTGCCGCTTGAAGAAACTGACGATTGGCGACAACTGCTTCAAATATGCGAAGAGAGTGTTGATCGAGGCAATGCCGTTACTGACGAGTCTGAAGATCGGAATGAACAGCTTTTCTCGCTACGGCTACGAGCATCAAAACACAGAATCGTCGTTCGTTTGCAAATACAACAGCAATCTGGAGGTCATCGAAATCGACCGTTTTTCCTTCTCTTCCTTCAACCAATGTGATATTGTTTGTGTGCTTTCTTCTGCTCTCTCATTTCTAGCTCTGCCCAAACTGGTTACGCTGTCCATCGGCACGGTGGGCAGCCCGTCGTACTGTTTCTACCACTCGAATCTCTCCATCTCGGGTCGTTTCTATCATACCCCTTTACAGTAGACTTGCCTTCACTGACGACACTCACCATCGGAAATGAATCATTCCACGACTCGTTGTGCACAACCATCACAGGTGCGTTCTTGGTTCCACTGTCAATATAGATCTCCCAGAGTTGACGACGCTGACTATCGGGTATAACGGAGTGCACGGTCTTCTCTCCAGAGACACGTCCCTGACAATGAAGAGTTCATGTGTGAGTCATCGTTGACGGCTAGATCTCCCTTCCCTCAAGACGTTCCAGAACCCGAAAGGAGGGTGTTTTGATGCGATCGTGAGCATTGTATTCGAGGGTGGGTGAAGTGAGTGTTGATGAGTCCAAGACATTCCGATACTGGAGGAGTTGCTGCTGCCGATGTCCTTCAAGAAGCTAAAGAAGTGCACGCTCAAGGGTTTGCGAAGTGTATGCGTTCTGATGAATAGGCGTGAGTGATGCCCTGAAGAAGCACCCCCAATTGAAGCGTTTCTCTGAAGAAGCAACCCCAGTTGAGACGCTTCACGAAGTGGCTCCACCATAAGCTGAAACGCTTCACTGATGACCTCCTCTTCCCTGTTTGTTCTCCAGATCCCATTCACTCTTTGCTTCTTTTTGCCACCCAGCCATGCCCCGTTCAAAGAAGAACCGTGTTGGTACCCTTTCACACAGGAATCGTCACGCCCTAGTGAGTTTAACGCAAACAAAGGAGAAGGGGAGAGAGCACAAGGACGCTGTCGTGAACAAGATCCGAGAGGCGGTGGACAACTTCAAATTCATCTATGTGCTCC
>ERZ1106923.677-NODE-677-length-10516-cov-460.050569_pt1 | contig 10516 bp, 6 predicted proteins | sample MGYA00403657_ERZ1106923 | MGnify/ENA primary metagenome ERZ1106923 (study PRJEB35170, sample SAMEA104062425) | human gut metagenome | biome: human gut; feature: human-associated habitat; material: faeces | place: Denmark | collected 2012-06-19 ...
TCGTATCTTAAATCATAAAACACATCTTCATCAAATTCTTTATTCAATATAGATATCTCCTCGTATGAATTTTAATGAAATAAATTTACTAAACTAATTATGTCATATGTCCTCCTTATATTACTATTCAAAATTACCCTCCCTTATAATAAAGAGGCGAAAAATGCGATTTTTTTTATTTTTTCTTTCATTTTCTTATATGAAAACGTTTTCAAAGAGCTTGATGTAATAGCTTTTATTGTTCCTGAAATTAAATTGGTTATTAATTAAAATTACTTTACATTGTCATATTTTGTCGATTTATATATAAAATATATTTTTACGAGAATAGAATGTAAAAAGAATGTAATTTTTTAGCAAATAACCTTGCTAAAAGTTATTAAAAGTGATAAAATTATTATGGTATTAATAGGAGAATTGGTTATATGTAATTGGGAGGTCTTTTTGTCCTCTTTTTTTGTAAGTAATTCTTTTCATTAATATTTAATAAAAGTAGAAAAAACAAAAAAGACAAAAGAACTTAATATTTGAACTGACTTGATAACCTTTTTATTGTATCAAATGTTCATAATTTTGACTTTTTAAGGTCAGCTTTTTTAGTACGCTCAAATTTAATATTATTTTGTTGTCTTGAGAAAGGTGGAAACAAAATGAAGCTAAAAAAATTAATGCTTCTAGGAGCTACAACACTTCTTGCTAGTACAACTATTCTTGCAGGTTGTAGTAAGAAGACAGAAACTCCTACAATTACTCCAAGTGAAAGTGGCTCACAAGGTACAAGTACGATTACTCCAAGTAGCTCTATATCTAGCCCCGTCGAGTCATCAACAGCTCCTGTTATTAGTATTTATACAGTAAGCTTTAATCTAAACACAGGTGAAGAATTAGATCCTCAAAAGGTAAAAAAAGGGGAGGCTGTTGCTAAACCTTCAAATCCAAGTCGTAGTGGTTATGTGTTTGCTGGATGGTACTTAGACGAAGAGTGTAATAATGCATATGATTTTGCAAGCCCTGTAAATTCAGATTTGATTTTATATGCAAAATGGGAAGAAGTAAAAAAAGATACTTATTTATTAACGATTGAGTACCACATTGGTGAAGATGTAAAATATGATGTTATTTCTAATCCTAAGCTAGTATCATTTATAACACCATCATTTAATGATTATACATTTATTGGGTATGTTGATGAGGCTGGTGCTGATGTATTTCTTGATAGTGTAAGAGCATTAGAATTAACTGAAAACAAAACGATAGTATTAAAGGCTAAATTTGATAAAGAGCTTGAATATGTTAATGTAACACTTAAAAATGGTGAAGAAAATAATGTTGAACGTTTAGTCAAGGGTGAATTACTTAATAATGTAGTTGATCCTTCAAAGGATGGCTATTTATTTGAAGGTTGGTTTGAGTCTTCTGAAGATACAAAGGCCTTTGATTTTTCACAAACAACAATTGTTAGTGATATTACTTTAGTCGCTCGTTTTAAAGAAATTAACAAATTGAATACAACTCATTTTGATAATTGCTTAAAAAAGGATGGTCCTCTTACAGAAAATGTATTGCCATCTTTAGGAAGTCCTAAGGTTTTAGTAATTCCTGTTAATCTTGATAATACTAAAAAAACAGATGAGGTTAGAAATAGTATTGTTAAAGCTTTTAAGGGAACAGAAAAGGAAACTGGTTGGGAATCTGTTATGACTTACTATCAAAAGTCTAGTTATAATAAGTTTAATCTTGATTTTGAGGTTACAGAATGGTTTACACCATCTAAAACAGCTAGTGAATATAATAGACAATATCAAGATGAAAGTGCAAATATGCCATCTGATGATATTTTAGATGAAGCTCTTACTCATTTTGATAGTGCTTATGATTTCTCAGATTATGACTTGGATAATGATGGCTATATTGATTCAGTATGGTTAATTTATAATAGTCCTGTAGATTATCAATCTAATGATTCATTCTACTGGGCATTTACAACACAAACAGAATCTACTACAACATTTGATTCTAAAAAAGCTTCTTATTACGCTTTTGCAGGAACTGATTTTATCACTCCTAATCAGGATGATGCATCTTATGATGTTAGTGATTTAACTTATGATGCTCATACGTATATTCATGAAACAGGTCATCTTCTTGGGTTGGATGATTATTATGATTATGATTCGGAGCAAGGAGCTCTTGGTGGTTTATATGGTGCTGATATGATGGATTATAATATCGGAGACCATGGTCCTATTAATAAGATGTTACTTGGCTGGGTTGATCCTTGTGTTGTAAGTGAAACTACAACGATTAGAATTGATGATTTCTCTACAACTGGTAATGTTCTTTTAGTTACTAATAAGACATTATCTTCAATTTATGATGAGTATTTCTTGATTGAATTTTATAATGGTAGTGGTTTAAATAATCATGATTTACAAATAATTAATAATATAAATAAAGATGAGGCTACCGATGCAATTGGTGTAAGAGTTACGCATGTAAATGCAACAAAGAAGACCCAAGAAGAAATTGATAATGACAAATCTCAATCTTACTTTACAGGATTTAAGTATAATAACAGTGAAACTGATGAATTATTTATCGATACTATGCTTCAAAAGAAATTAACTGATGAAGAAAAGCTTGAATATTTTGCAGATCAAGATGCCCTTTATACACCAACATCTAATAAGTTTGGTATTGATGTATATCAAAATTATATATCTGATTCGTTACAAAAACTATTCTTTACTATGACTGTTGATAGCATGGATGAAACAGGTGCAACTGTAACAATTACGTTTAAGTCTCTTGCTGGATCTGGTTCAGCTGTGCTTCCTTGGATTTAGGAGGTATTAGAATGAAAAAGTTTTTAAATGGTATTTTAGCTCTTACAGCTTCAGTAGTTGTATTTGCCGTATCAGGAAATGTTAGAGCTGAGGATGTTAAGTTTTCAAAGGTTAACTCTTTATCTGATTTAGCAGTTGGTGATGAAATTTCAATTGTGAATGAAGATAATCAAGCAGCACTTAGCACAGTTCAAAAAAGCAATAATCGTGGTGCAACAAAAATTGAACTGATAAATGAAGAATTTGTTTATAATGAAAATGTTCAGCTAATTACTTTAGCCGCTGGCATAAAAGATAATACATTTGCGTTTAATGTTGGAAACGGTTTTTTATATGCTGCATCATCAAGTGGAAATCAATTGAAAACACAAGCTTCAATTGATGATAATGCTTCTTGGAAGATTGATATAAATGATTCAAGTACATCAATTGTGGCTCAAGGAACTAATAGTAGAAAGGTATTCCAATATAATAAACAAAATAATTTGTTTGCATGTTATAGTAGTGCTTCTCAAAGTCCTATTGCTATTTATAAAAAAGTAGATAGTTCGGTTCAAGAAACTACATATGATATTAGCTTTAATGCTAATGGTGGAAAATTTGCTGATGGTGAAGGTGTAAAAATTACTAAGAATGTAGGGGAAAAAGAAAGCATTGATCTATCAAAGTATAATCCAGCTGCACCATATCCTTATGCCAAGCTTAGTGGTTGGACAAATGGTGAAAATACTTATGCACCAGCTGACGTTGTAGAAGTTTCTTCAAAGGCAATTTTTAAAGCAAAGTGGGAAGCTTCTAAGATTTTAACTGTTGAAGAAGCTATTGAAGTAGCTAATTCTACGGGTACTACTCAAACTACAATTCCTTATACTGTTGAAGGATATTTTGTAAGTGTTGATGATAGTAATAGCATTACAATTAAGGATTCAAAAGGTAATGAGTTTGTAGCATATGCGGCGACAAAAGGTGAAGCACTTGAAGAAGGCGATTTAATTAGAATAACAGGTTATATTATTAACTATAATAATAAAACTCCGGAAATTAATCGTGGTGGAACTTATGAAATTGTTAGTAATGCAACTCCTGAGGATAAATTTGCGGCAAGTAAGGTAAAAGCTTCTCTATCATTTGATTGGTCATCAAATGATAAAGGTGAATATAGCGTTTCAAATTTAAAATTAAGATTTGGTGTTATGCTTGATAGCAAGAATACAGTTGAAAATGGAACATATGGTGCTTTACTAATTAGTGCTTATGATTTAAAAAGTGAGTCTTTTACGGAAGTAATTAAATCATATAATCAAACAACAGTTGATGGTATCTTAGCTTCAAATGATAAGATTATTAAAAAAGAAGTTACCATTAAGGATAATGTATTAATGTGTAGCATTGATGACGTTAAATATAGTGATGCTTATTATGTTGTATTCTATGTAATTTCAAATGATACATTATACTTAACTGAAGAAAGAGCTGATTTGGTTGGTCTTGATATAGTTGATTATGCAACAAATAGGGAAGAGTATGATTTAACTATTGATGAAGTACTAGCTTTATATTCTTTAATGTTAGAATCTGATAATTCTTTTAAAGAAAATTAAAAAAATAAAAGTAACAAAAAAATAAAACAAAAAGTACAAAAAACAAAAATATGGAGGGTTTTAGTTAAAATGAAACTAAAAAGATTAATTAGCTGTGGGTTAGTTGGTATTCTTACAGGAGTAGGAATACTAATGAATGCTAAAGTTAGTAGTGCGGAAGATAAGAGTGTAGGAGTTTTGACATTCCCTGATGAGAATAAGAACAATAATAAAGTAGGAGCTTATACAAAAACATGGAATGCTAAAATGAATGGTAGAGAATATACTATTTCAAATTTTAATAATAATAATTGGGGTTGGAAATTTATAAGATGTGGTAGTAAAAATGCTGCATCTATTGGAAAAATTTCAACCAGTTCATATACTGAAAAAATCGGTAAAATTGTTATGACAATTGATTCAATTACAAGTTCTTCTGTAAATAGTATTAAATTAAATGTAATTGATTCAACTAGTGTAATAGAAAAAATTGATGGAACAAAAGAAAAAGGAGAATGCGAGTTTAAGATTACTAATCCAGGTGAAAATTTAACGTATGAAATTGAAGTGGATTGTGCTGGTACTTCTAAATCTAATGGTTTTGTTCAAGTCTCTAAAGTGGAATATTTTTTAGAAAGTATGAAGTATAATGTATCATTCTTTGATGGGACTGAAGAATATACGGAGTATGCTAAAAAGGTAGAAGCAAATGGTAAATTAGAAAGACCAGTTGACCCACCAAAAGAAGGATATGTATTTGTTGGTTGGTACACTGAACCAGAACTTATAAATGTGTATAATTTTGATTCGCCAGTTACAGCTGATTTAAAGTTATATGCAAAATTTGAAGAAGCAGCTTCTGTTACAACTCATACAGTAACATTTAAGTCTGATTCTGAAACAACTTATGATACATCAGTTGTAAAAGAGGGAAATTCGGTAGTTAAACCAGAAAATCCAATAAAAGAAGGATATGTATTTGATGGATGGTATACTGATGCTAACTGTACAAATGAAAATGCGTATGATTTTAATACACCAGTAAATACAGATATTACTTTATATGCTAAATGGCTAGCTAAATATACTGTATCATTTGATACTGATGGTGGTTCTACAGTTGAATCTCAAACAGTAATTACTGGAAATAAGGCTACAAAACCTGCAGTAAATCCAACAAAGAAAGGTTATAATTTTAAAGGTTGGTATAAAGATAGTGCACACTCAAATGAATTTGACTTTGAAAATGACACAATAACTGATAATACAACTATTTATGCTAGATTTGATGAACCAGAATTATTAAGTGTTTCTGAGGCACAGCAATTGGCTAAGCAATTTGTTGGTAAAAATTCACCAGATTTATATAAAGTTAAAGGAAAGGTTTCTTCAATATCTAATGAAAATCAAAAAATTACAATAGTTTTAAAAGAAGGTAGTTCAGAATTTACTTTTTACCAGGTTGAAAAGACAGAAACTGTAAAAGTTGGAGATATTGTTGTTGGCGTTGGTTATTTGTATTATTATAAATCAGGTAATACATCAGAATTTAATCAAAAATGTACATATACTGTTTTAAAAGGCGTCGATTTATTTGAACAATTAGAAATTAAAAATCAATTAGCATATCATTGGCAAACAGAAGATGGAACTACATATACAATTGATAATGTAAGCTTACGCTTTGGTGTTAATTTAACTGAAGAGATGAAATCTCTTGAAGGAGTTAAGTTTGGTGCTATCCTTGCAAAGAAGACAGATGTAGCCAATATCAATTTGAGTGAATATGCTAGGGCATGCGCAAGCGCTGCTGAGGTTGTAGGCAAAGATGAAAAACTTAAATATCTTGAATTTACAAATATTGCAGCTGAAGGTGGAATGACATCATTACGTTTAGATAATCTAGATTCAGCCCTAGCAGAAGAATTTGTAGTTGTTATTTATATGGAATATAATGGTAAGCTATATGTTACTGAACAAAAGATTGCTTCTGTAAAGGTAATAGCTAGCGAATATTTAAAATCCGATTTAGAAATATTAAAAAATGAGCAAATAAAAGGTTCACTTAATCAATTATCAAAGTAGTGGAGGATAAAAATGGAACAAAATAAAAAGAAATATGAAAGCCCAACTATTAAAGAAGAAGTAATTGAATTAGATGACGTTATCGCAACATCAGGACAGGGAATGTTTGGTAATGGCAACCAAGATGGTGATAATTCATTTAGTTTTAACGTATTCGATCGTATAGGCAAGTAAAATGAATATTAAAAAAATAATGATGACAGGATTGTTGGCTTCGACAATCCTTGTTGTCAACTTTAAACAAAGCATTGCATCAAGCTTTTTTGATGAAAAATACTATAATGAAGTTGCTCCCGAAGGCTATTATAAAAGAGTAAATTTAAATGATGATCCGGAAGTTATTAAAGAAACATTAGGCCAAATTATTAGTGCTAATTATGTTAAGCATTCATATAAAGAGAATAATACTGTATTAAAATATACAGATCCAGATCCTAAAGGATCAGGAAAGGCAATTTGTATCTATTCAGGAAGAGCCTTAGAATCAGGTGCTTGGAATAAAGAACATGTGTGGGCTAAATCTCATGGCTTTCCTAATGAATCATATGAACCATATTGTGATGCACATCATTTAAGACCTTCTACAACAAAGATTAATTCAACACGTAGTAATAAGGATTTTGGTGAAGTACCAAATGCTACACCGGATGCTTATGGTAATAAAACAAACAATGATTTATTTGAGCCAAGAGATGAAGTAAAAGGCGATATTGCAAGAATGATGTTTTATATGGAAACCAGATATGGTTCTAATACAAAATATAATTTAAAGCTTGTAAATAGCCAAACTACTTCCGCATCGGATTTAAATGGACGCTTTGGTAATCTAGAAACTTTAATTAAATGGCATTATGAAGATCCTGTAAGTAAAGAAGAAATTTATCGTAATAATGTTATTTTTGATAATTATCAGCATAACAGAAATCCCTATATTGATCATCCTGAATATGTTGATTATGTTTATCCATCAAAATATGCGGGTACTACTAAACCCGTAGAACCAGTTGAACCTTCAAAACCTAGTCCAGATCCTACACCATCTAAACCTGATTCATCCTTAAAGCTTGATGATTATAATTTTAAGAAAATCGAAAGCTTAAGTGATATATCAGAAGGAATTTATTTAATTGGTGGAGATACTAATTATATGGTATCTGATTTTATGACTGGAAAAGATGGTGTTTTTGCTTGTAGTGATACACCAAAGGAAATATTCTATTTAGAATCAACATCTAAAAATGAGGAAGCAGCTAATTTTGAAAACTTAAAAATATCTCGTTCCTTAGCATATCATTGGTCAACTAATGATAATACTAATTATACGATTGATAATGCTTGTATCCGCTTTGGTGTTAAGCTAACAGAAGAAATGAAGAATTTAGATGGCGTAAAATTTGGAGCATTAGTTGCTAAAGAAGATTATATGAAGGATATTGATTTTAAAGAATATATTAGGCTTACAAATGCTTCCGACGCAGCTTCTGTTGTTAAAGATGATGACAATATTAAATATCTTGAATTTAAAAATATTGCATCAGAAGGTGGAATGACATCAATTAGAATTGATGATATTGGTGCGTCCTATGATACTAAAATTGTTGTAGTAATTTATATGGAATATAATGGTAAATTATATTTAACTGAAGCTACAATTGGTTCTTTTAAATCAATTGCGAGCGAATATTTAAATTTGAATTTAGATTTGAGCCAGGATGTTATAAATTCACTTACTCAAATCGTCAAATAATTAATACAAATATATTATACGAGTGAGGAAAATATGAAAATAAGAAATATATTATTGACTTCATTACTTGCTATAACAAGTGTTTTTACAACAAAAGCGCTTGTTAAAGAAAATACAAGTATTGTTCGTAGTTCAAATGATACATATTATACGAATGTTGATACGTCATCAGGTTCTAATTTAATTGATTCATTGGAATCAATCATTAGTAAAGGAACTAAAGATGTTGGATATGATGGATTATGGTCTGCTTATAAAAAAACAGATGTTAAACCTAATTCTAATATTATTTGGGATATGTATTCTAATGAGAATTATGACGCTGATAGAGATCATGGTGGTAATTATTCAAAGGAAGGAGATATGTTCAATCGTGAGCACTCTATTCCCCAAAGCTGGTTTAATAAGAAATCTCCAATGAAATCAGATTTATTTCATGTCTATCCAACGGATGGATATGTAAATAATAAAAGAAGTAATTATCCTTTTGGTGAGGTAAGTAACGCTACTTACACTTCAAAAAATGGTTCTAAGGTCGGCCATTCATCTTTTGATGGATATAGTGGTACGGTGTTTGAACCAATTGATGAATATAAGGGAGATTTTGCAAGAACCTATTTTTATATGGCTACCCGTTATAAATCACAAGTTGGTACTTGGGGAAGTGGTGCTAATGTTGTCTTTAAAGGAACATATCCTTATTTAACTGATTATGCCTTAAATTTATTTACAAAATGGTCACATGAAGATCCTGTTTCTGAAAAGGAAACAAATCGTAATGATGCAGTATACGGAATCCAGCATAACAGAAATCCCTATATTGATCATCCTGAATATGTTGATATTGTTTTCCCTAACAAATATGCAGATACTCCAGTTACTCCATCTGATGAGTATAAGATTATTCTTGATGCAAATGGTGGTACATTTGCAAGCAGTGTAGTAACAAGCTACACAGTTAAAAATGGAGAATCTCAAACAATTACATTACCAACTAAAGATTTAGTTACGGCACCTAATGGGGTAGGAAATCTTAAAAACTTTACTGATGGTACTAATAGTTATGAGGCTGGTGAAACAGTTACTATTTCAAGTAAAACAACAATCAAAGCTATCTATGATATTCCATCTTCATTAACGGTTAAACAAGCCTTAGATATTTGTGCAAGTGCAGGTGAAGCAGGTACATCTATTTCCTATACGGTTCGTGGTACAGTTAAAACAGTTACTGATATTAGTACACAATATAAGAACACAACCTTTGTAATTACCGATGGTACAAATGATCTTACTATCTTTAGAGCTGATTTAAATAGTTCATATGAGCCTAAGGTTGGTGATGTTGTAGAGGCTACAGGACCACTTGTTAATTATAAAGGAAATACTCCTGAAATGACTAAAAATGGAAGCCTAAGAGTTTCATATAAGTTAGCGGAGGCTCAACCTAAAGAAGAATTGAAGCACTTTGTTGCGGATATGGATTTAGCGCTTAATATTAGATATACAAAAGAAGAGGTTCTTTCTTTAACGGCTAATTTAATTGTTAATAATAACGAAAGCAATACAAAGTATTACATTATTATGACATCACTTGATGATGATGAAATAAGTGAATCATATAATGGTGAGAAAACATATAATGAATTTTGTAATGTAATAAGAAAAGATTTAGAACTATTTAATCTTGTAGAATCAAATAAGCTACTTCAAATTACATTGCCTAAAACAATGAAATTAAATATGTATCTAATTGCTGAAAATGAAAGTGGTATTAAAATTTCAAAGTCTATAGAAATTAGTACATATGATCTATATAAAGCAAATTATGATTTATATAGTGATACTCAAAAAACACTTATTGATAAATTTTTTGAATAAAAATTAGTGGATCAACATTATGGTTGGTCCATTTTTAAATTTTAAATGAGTATTTCAAATAGTATAAAATAAAAAAATCAACACCATATATTCTAGTGTTGATTTTTTAATGATTAAATTTTACTTTAATATATCATTAAGCTCATCTAAAGAAAGCCCCGTAGCTTTAGCTATAAATTTCTTAGTTTGACCTAATGAATATAAAGTTTTAGCTATTTCTTTTTTGTTTTCCTCAATCCCTTCGGCTTTTCCCTCAGCCTTTCCTTTTTCAATACCTTTTTGTTCGGCTTCATATAACTGGCTATTTTGATCTAGGGCAAATATTTCCCTTGAAAAAGCTTCTGCTCTTAAGGCTCTATCTTTATTCATATCTATTAGCA
>ERZ1106923.678-NODE-678-length-10510-cov-16.430320_pt1 | contig 10510 bp, 20 predicted proteins | sample MGYA00403657_ERZ1106923 | MGnify/ENA primary metagenome ERZ1106923 (study PRJEB35170, sample SAMEA104062425) | human gut metagenome | biome: human gut; feature: human-associated habitat; material: faeces | place: Denmark | collected 2012-06-19 ...
CTCTTGCTCCAAGGAGTATGGGGATCGATCTTCTTTCCGTCCAGCTTAGCAACTACTCAGTGAAAGCAACGCAACCTCCCATTACCCGTGGGAGCAAACGCCGAGAAACAGCGAGCCGTGGGAACACTCACCAGCTTTGCAGATTTTGATACCAATCTATGCGGTTACCTTTCCCCGGACATCACGAACGACAGCATGCTGTAGAGTCACGCAAATGTGGGAAGGAGAATAGACAGGAAAAGGGGGCAAAAGGGAGTCGGAAAAGGGGAGGATATTTGGCATTCCGTCATGGAACCCATTTGAAGTGTGTCAATGCAAACGGAGAATCTGTCGGGTATTGGATTGCGTCGTGAAGCGGTGACGAAGTAGAGTTAGTCGGTGGAGAGTCTTCTTCGAGAAGAAGTCCCAGCAGAAGAGATGCGCGATCGAGAAGTGGTTCGAGATCGATGTCGAGAAGGAGTCCGAGCTTGAATCGAAGGGATTCGAACCGCAACGCGAATTCCCGCTCTCCTTCGAATCACCGCTCGGAAGCCCCTCCTTCCCGTCGTTCCGAGTCCCGCAGATCACACAGCAGAAGCAGAAGCGGCATGCGTCGCCGCGATAGCCGTGATTACCGAAGCAGCACCAAGCGTTCCACCAACCCGTGTGCTCTTGCATCGTTGCGCTTAGTTGTAGTGATCACTGCTCTCTCCTGGTTCGCAACCTGTTGGATCGCACCAAGTAGTCCTTGTCCTCTTCCGTGACGCCTAGCCCCGACGATTTGAAGGACGCGTTTTCCAAGTTTGGTACCGTGTGGGATGTCTACATTCCCAAGAAGTATGGCACGGAGTAGGGGAGGCGCTTCGGCGGTGATCGGTAGTGAACAGCGAGGATTCGCCTTCATCGAGTTTGACAGCCGCGACCAGGCGGAGGACGCGATTCGCAATCTGGACGGGAAGGAGGTGGCCGGAACGGTAATCAACGTGACGATTGCCAGAAATAAGCGCAAGTCGTCCGATGAGATGCGCGACCAGTACAACGCGTGGGTTCTCCTCGGCATTGTCATTGTGTAGAGACCGAAGACGCGACGACTATTCGCGTCACCGCTCTCGCAGCCGATCGTCCTCTCGCGACCGCCGCAGCTACAGAGACCGTTCTCGTGATCGTCGCGATCGTTCTCGCAGTTATGATAGGAGAGAGCGCGATTATGATAGAAGGGATCGCAGTTATGATCGGAGAGATCGCAGTTATGATAGAAGAGATCGTGGATATGAGAGAAGGGATCGCAGTTATGATAGAAGGGATCGTAGTTATGATCGCCGTTAGTATGTGTGTTGTTCTTGTTTTCATGACAAACGTGTGCTGTTAGCTTCTCTAATGGACATGAGCGCTGCTCTCCTTTATCACAATCACTCCTTTCATTTCCCCAACAAACACATGCACTGCGATGTACGAGGTGTTCCCAAAACCATCGTGTGCTTCCACCCGAAAGCAATGTCCTCCACCTTGATGTCGTCCAGGATCTTCATCTTCGACGGGGAGGACAGCCAATTCCATCTATCCATCAACACGAAACACTACACGCACTTATACACGTCTCCCTCCTCCGTGATGCCGTACGAGTCCGTGAACGAGCAGCGGAGCTTCTTGAATTTGATGCCTTCGACCGACTTCATATCCACGGAAACGGGCTCGCGATGCATGCGCTCCGATTCATCGCGCTTCGATTGCTCCCCTATCGTTCGGTACGTGTCCGAATCTTCAAGTCCCAATTGATACAGATTTCCGTCCGTGTCCGTATACGTCATGTGGAACTGCCCGCTGGCAAACAGGTCAATCTTGTGATCGAGCGGGACCTGACGCGGATATGTCTGCGGATGAGTTGCCAATCACAATGCAAACGCTGTCGCCGAACATCTTCGCGTTCTTGCGGTTCTGCCCATCGCCCCAGTACTTGCCCGTTATATACAGGCCTCCGCCATCCGAAATCAACTAGCGTTTGATCCGAATCACAACATATACGATTGAGGAGTTGAATCCGGCATACACATCACGGTAGTGTATCGAGGCATCCGTGTCCATCTATTCGTCATCTCAACGCACTGCACACACCATCAGCGGCTTGAATGTCATATCTACATCGCCACGACCTAATTGCCCGTGATTGGCCTTTCCCCAGGCATACACACGCCCACTCTCACACAGACAGCAAGCATGCTGGAAACCGCAGACGACCTTGACCGGAACTTCGTCCTCGTCCAACATCACCTGCTTGGGGGCGTACAGATTCACGTCCTTCACGTCGGCTCCACACTGTCCATACCGATTATATCCGTATGCGTAGATGTGATCTACTGGTGAGCGCGTGCGAATGGGGAGACGAGTATCGGTGAGACAGAAGCTGAGTGCCATGGACGCAGCCACATCGATGCACTTTCCGTCGTCGATGGGAAGAACGGAGGGAAAGCGCGTTTCGATGACTGTGTTCTTGAAGAAGCTATGGATGAAGGAAATGAACAGAACACACCTGTTAAAGGACCGGATCACCTTGGGGAGGTAGGAGATCATGTTTCCCGAGCCGATGATGTTGCGCACGTCCTGGGTTCTTCCGAAGATGATCATTTCGCCATCGCCGTCGATCAGACAATTGTGCGCCCTTATTCTGAAGAGGACGGCACAGCCCTACCATCCACACGCGATTTTCTTGATTCCTCTTCCCTCGAGCGATTCCAACAGCTATGCGTGACCATAACGTGAAGTCGAAAACGCAGGGGTATTCTCTGTCGTCGTAATCGTTGTGTCCAAGCGCTCCAATCGCTCCCTTGCCATAGGTGTATACTACTCCTCGTTCTTACGAAAAGGAACGTACCGGAAAGACTATTCGTCGAAGCCGCTCTCGAAAAGGAGTGTGCAGATGAACGAACTACCGTTTGGAGTAGTGCGCTGCCGCAGCGAGCGATTCCTGGGATCATGACGCACTCTTGTGGGAGAAAGTGATTCCGTTGAGGAGAAGAGTGGTGTGCTTTCTAGTGCGTTGCGTGCTTCTCGGATGGGATGATGGGTTCTCAAACGAAGCACTCACTTCTGGAGTGAAGTGCCAATCAAGTGACATAACAGAGTGAAGCACCCTCCAATCGGAACCACAAAACAGAGTGAAGCACCCTCCAATCGGAACCACAAAACAGAGTGAACTACTCTCCAATCGGAATCGCACACACGCAACTACTCAAAGCAAACAGAACACGGAACAACTAATGCACACTAAGATGGAGAGCGGGAAGCATCACTTGAAACAGAGAACGTCCTGGCAGATGGCTAATGAACAACATCCTCTGCATACGAGAAGTCCAGGAAGGCAGACTGGTCGACAAGAACCGCGTTGACAGGGGTTGGAGTCACCACAGGGACGATGCTGGTAAACGCCTCGTCGATCTGCTCCGTGGACTCGGCGTCGGAGACAGTGGGACGGAAGGGAGGCGTAACCTCCTTCCGGTAGAGCGCGCCCCAGTCCACGTCTCTGAACCAGGGGTGGTTTCGGATCTCGGTGAACCCTCGGTAGCCCAGCCGAGACGAGGGGTCTCTCTGGAGGAAGCGATAGACGATATCGTACGCCTAGAATGAACGCAGGGAGGAAGAGGCACTTCGGAGGACATGAAGGGCGTGGCGGGGACGGGCGCTGTGAGGATGCGGTGGTACATCACCTTGCGGTTGGCGTCGTAGAAGGGCGGCAAGCCGTTGATCATCTCGTAGATGAGGATGCCCAGCGACCACCAGTCCACGCTCTTCCCGTAGGACTACGATGAATAGCTCGTCGGAGGACCTACGCGGCGCTGGAGGATCTCGGGAGCGAGGTATTCGGGGGTGCCGCACAGTGAATGCGCGGTGTCTCCGCCGATATCCGTTTTGGAGAGTCCGAAGTCGGTGATGCGGAGATGGCCTTCCGGATCGAGAAGGAGATTCTCCGGCTTCAGGTCGCGATAGACGATGTTGAAATCGTGCAGGTAGGCGAGGCCGAGGATGATCTCCGCAGCGTAAAACTTAGCACGATTCTGCAGTGAAGCGAGCAAAGAAACCAAACCTCAGAAAAGCGTCCTCTGGCGAGATAGTGAAAGAGTTCGCCTCCGTTGAAGAAATCCATCACGAGATAGAGTTTGGTTTGGGACTGAAACGCGTATCGCAAGCTATCGGTGAAGCGCGGCGAGGCAACCCGAACCACACCAAAAAGGGATGGGAGATGGTACCCATGATCCTTCGCTCCGCGAGCGTGTGCTGGTATTGTTTCATTCTACGTAGGAGCAATTGCTCGTTTCCCACTCGATCACCTGCTGTTTGCTTAGCACCTTCATTGCGTACACCCTCCCGTTTTCCTTCATGCGAACCTAGGGGTTGATGCGGCTGCCACAATCCATGACTGAAAGACCCTTCCGAAGGACCCTTTGCCCACCGTCTTCACCAATTCGAAGTCATTGATGGTGAGTTTGGGACTCTCCTCCAGCGGTCGCTGCGGCACGATCATCGCGTCCCTCGTTTTCTCCTCTCTGTTCGTCACCGATAACTGCGTATGAGCGAGAGGAGCGAGTGCTACCTCCTTTGAAGAACCACAACCCATGGTATCCACAAAGATACTAAAGAAGAATGATGGGCGGAAGAACCGCGGGAATCCCCTTCTCGCTTCACGCATCTCAATTCCTTCCGGGAGATGGATTGGCGGTTGGAGCTTCGCAGACACCTCGGTGCGAAAAGCGTAGCACCGAGAATGGAGAGCCATGAGCGGAAACCAACTTACTCTATCTCATTTGGAACAGAATTTGAATCCCATCCATTGGATGACCCAACTACTACGAATACGACAGCCACAGGACTCGATCATTTCTGTCGCGTTCTCCCTTTCCAAACTCTTCGTTTCCCCTTCCACACACTGGCCGATCTATGAACACGCCCGTTTTCCACTCTTCCGAGAACGTGACACCCCCTGGATGCACTGCGATTGCGCACCCCCACCCGCATAGCATTTGTACTCATTTCCTGTGTTTGTGGCTGGAGGAGTGCATAGGGACTCATTGTGATTATACCGCAGTGTACCTGGTAGTTCGTTGTTCGCGTCTTGTCAGAGTGATGATGTCGTAGTTACTTTGTTCTATTCTGCATTCGTACGTCTCTCCCATGCAAGATCAAGCAGCAGCCGGCGCTTCTCTGTGGACTAGGGAATTGGATGAAGTCGTTGGCCCGAGCGCGGAATCACGCCGTAGATGGTCCGAGAGGCAGTGGCTCGATATGGGAGCAACGACTGGGTTAAAGTTTGTCAAAAGCTTAGGAATCAGCACATTACTCCAGAGCAGTGTCAAAAGCGGTGGGAAATGGTCCTGCGCGACCAAACCGTGAAGGTAGGGCGCGCGTACACGTGTCCCACGCGTAGGGTCCGTGGAGCGAGGAAGAGGACGCCATCCTGCGGTCGTTGGTGGAGAAGTTTGGTCCGAAGAAGTGGTCGACGATCGCCTCGTACATCAACGGGCGCATTGGCAAGCAGGTGGGTCTCATTGTCGTTTTTCACGGGCAGTGTCGCGAGCGGTGGCTGAACCATCTGAGTCCCGCCGTGACGAAGGACGTGTGGACCGAGGAGGAAGACGAGATCCTCATCAACGCCCAGATCCAGATGGGCAACAAGTGGTCGTACATCAGCAAGCTGCTGCCGGGGCGCTCCGAGAACGCCGTGAAGAACCGCTACAACTCGATCGCGAGTCGCAACGGCGTGCGCAAGAAGCGTCTGGGCACGTTCGTGAGCCGCAACAACGCGAAGGCAAATCTCCTCCGCCTCCACATTCCCCCGAAGCCCGAGCACCCGCCGGCGCACCCGAGCACGCCGACGCGAGCGGAGCCGCCGCGCCCGCTGGAGTACCGCGCGGAGAGCTCGTACGCGGAGCTGATCAAGAAGGCGACGGAGCAGATCAACGCTCGCAACGCGGCGCGCCAGCAGCAACGCGGCTCGCTGCAGCTGCCCGAGGAGGTGGACGTCGGCACGCCCGCCGCGACGCCGGTGGATCGGAAGAGTGGGAGTTTCACCGGGTTCACCGCGGGACTGGAGGACCGGTTTCAGTCGGGGTGGGTGCTGTGGTGCGATGTGACGCGTAGACCGGAGTTCAGCGCGGTGCAGTCGCCGCGACGCTTCGGGTACTCGTCCACCGACCTGAACTCGTTCTCGTTCGACATCTTCGACCCGTCGGACATGACGCTGACGATGCCGGCGATCGACAGCTCGCAGCCCGTGACACAGGAGGAGGCGAGTCTGCAGCAGATCGACACGCTGCTTCTGTCGGGGGTGGCAATGCAGATGCGATGTGAGATGTAGAACACCATCATGGGCAACGAGCCCCTTCCGGCGCCGGGCGCGCTCGACTTCTCGCTGCGTTCGTCGTTTCCCGGTTACGACGAGCCTTTTCCCATCATGCCGAGCGGACCCTCGATTCCTCCTGTTCGACTGCGAACGAACGCGGGCGTGCCGTCTCTGAACCGCGGAGTGTACTCGTCGTGGGAGCGGGAAGGCACGGAGGAGAGTCGACGCAGCGGGGATTTGTCGCACGGCGCTCCCGGGATCATATCCCACTCGACGCAATACGAGTCGCTGGATTTGCTGCGGTTGCTGAACGAGGATGAGGGGAGAGTGGATGGAGGGGCGGCTCCTTTTGATAGTTCTTTCTTTATGGATCTGGAGGAGAACAAGCGTGGGGCGTGAGGATTCGGTCGATTCGACTGTGCATGTATATTATGGTGAATTGTGTTTATTCGACGAGGCGTTTCATTCCACAGATCGACGAATCGCAAAAAGTGCCACTATGAACGCTGTGCTGTTTGTTCTGCTGTTTGCTTCCGTTCTCTTTGCTCAGGAGTGCTCCTCCCGCGTCTCGGCTGACCTCTAGAGTTCCGACTCACCATTACACCCTCGAAGAGGTGTTCGTGAACGCGGAGAACTACTACGACGCCGGTTTCCAAGTCCGCGTGGCTCGTTCGCGTCATTCGTAGTACGGAGAGAAGACGAGAGCCGTGGTCCAGGAGCGTTACGCGCTTGACAAGGTGATGCAGAATACGCTGATTCCCTGGTCCGCTACGGAGGAGGGAAAGGCGGCTATCAAGGAAGTGGTGGAGATTCACGTTTCGCCCGTTCCGTTTGTTGACGTGTAGAGACGCGAGTTCCCCGAGTTCATGGAGGAGCTTCGCGGCATGGCTGACGGTGCCAAGGTTCCCTTCGAGCAGGCGCTGATGTACACCATGGAGGAGGAGTTCAGCTACCTCGTCCCCGAGTCGATGCGCTACACGCTCGCCGACCACTGCTCCGATGTGCTGATCAACGAGGAGGATCAGCGTTGGGGCTCTCCGCTCGCTTGACGCGTAGTGATCATCGCCCACAACGAGGACGGCGTCGACATTGACCGCAACCGCACCTTCCTGCTCCACATGCGCATTGCTTACAGTAGGCGTTCTCGCTGCTCTTCACTCTAGACGGCCTCGTGAAGTCGGACTTCACCGCCTACGTGTACGCCGGCCAGCTCGCCACGAGCGGTAATGCGCATCATTCTGCCCTGATGTCTAGCCTTCGGCTACAACCACCACATCGCCTTCTCCATGAACTACCTGAAGACCTACCAGGGAAGTGGCGCTCTCTGTTTGCGCTCATCTGTAGACACGAAGGGCTGGGGCAGAAACTTCGTGACGCGCCGTCTGCTGGAAGCCAAGTCGATCGACGAGGCGCTGCACGTGGTGATGAACCCGAAGTGCTTCGTGGGCCACAACTATCAGATCATGTCGCTGTCGGAGCGCAGAGCGTACGACGTGGAGGTGGCGCCGTTCGGTGTGGTAGGTGTGGTGGTGAGTGTGTGAGAGTAGTACGGTTTCTACACGCCGTCGGAGAAGCGCTCGCACTTCCATGCCAACATGTTCAACATCGCGATGGTGGACGACATCGACGACGACTCTTCGCTGCACCGCATGGCGCGCGCCAAGGAGCTCATGCCTGCGCGCAGCATGAAGGAGGCGCTGTACATCTTGGGTGACTTCGGCGACAAGGACTTCCCCATCTACCAGAACGGCGGCTGCTCGACGCTGTACACGATCCACACGGCTCTCTACAACTGGGAGAAGAAGACGGTCACCATTTTCGAGGGCAACCCGATTCTCGGCAAGGTGCGTGTGCAGTATGACCTTTAAAGGGGTGTTTGTTTGCGAAGCTCGATTTCCTTCCAGAGCGTGCGAGTCAGATTCTGTTTGCTGGCACCAGCGGTGTGGACTCCCGATCGGAATCATGGCACAGATCCTGTTTGAAGGCAATGGTACGTGCACAATTGGTGGTGGTTTGATGCGTAGACGATGCTCCAAAGAAGGAGGAGTTGGGCGCGACTTCCGTTGATAATTCTTAGAGAGAAGAAGGAGGACGTTGCGGAAGAGGAGAAGAAGCCGGAGGAGGAGGAGAATGAAGACCAGCAGAAGTAGGCGTTCTCTGTCTTGATAGTGGTTATGGATAGGACCAAGCGAGTGATCGATCCATCGAAGACGGCCGTAGGACGAGGGTTGGAGTGTCATCTCACGGATAGACTGTGTTCCTCGGCCAGTTGTCCTACGACACATCGGAGGACCAGATTCGCGAGTTGTTCACAAAGAACGAGATTGGTGGGACTAGGGAGGCTCTGTAACGCGTAGAGGTGCGTCAGATTCGCATGATGAGGGAGAAGGAGACGAACAAGTTCAGAGGCATGGCGTTTGTGGACATTCCGGAGGGTTCGGTGTGGAAGGCGATCAATCTGCACAGGACGTACTTCAACGGGCGCATGATCAACGTGGAAGAGACGAAGGACGGAGGCAAGCACAGTGCTGTAATGCCACGGCAGGGCGTGTGAGGACTAGAAGAAGAAGGATTATATTAACCGCATGCGTAACCTGCACAACAAGAGAACCAAGGAGCAGAACGTGGGAGAGGGCGGTGATCATCACGCGTAGGAGAAGTACATCGAAACGTACTTGAGAGCGAAGAAGGCGAAGATTGTGTGGTCCGTGGGGAATGGACGTTGGGCTGAGGAGTTAGGAGTTTGACGAGAAGTCCCGCGAAGCGGTGACGACGTTCCCGAAGGACGACATCAAGGAGATTCTGGATAGCGTGATCAAGGCCGACTTCTCGAAGGTGAAGAACAGGAACACGTATCTGATGGGCATTGTGCGAAGAGTCCGCAACAAGGAGATTGGGAAGGAGTAGTTGGAAGTGCAGTGGTTGGAAATGCAGGTATTAGTGAGGCGTAGTTGGTAACAAAGAATTGTCTATGGTATGTTTGTTTTTGATTTAGTGGACGTGGTTGGTGGGCAGAAGGACGATGTGCTGCTCGTTTATCCCCCAGACCTTGAGCGGATTCCGTTCGTGAAGGAGAGCGAGATTCCCATTTCGCTCGCATGGAATACATTGAAATGGTACGTTTCGGCAGGGCGCATAAGGAATAGTCACAACGGCAAGAAGGACAATCAGGATCGCGTTCTGGTGTACTACGATGCCAAATCGAACTCACTGCTGCTCGGCATATTCGACGGACATGGGAAGGACGGTCACGACGTTGCCTCGTTTGTGCGGAATTGTTTCCTGTCGGAGTTCTTGCGAGAAAACTCCTTTTCCAGAGAGGACGTTCTGCAACAAATGGAGCGCGCACTGTCTGCAGCGGAGAAACGCCTCGTGGAAGAGTCTACTGTAGATTCGAAGCGAAGCGGCTGCACTGCCAATATCGGTCTCCTCCGCTCCACGGAGAGGGACTGTGTGACGCTGTACAGTGTGAACGTGGGTGATTCCGAGTATGCGTTGTGTTTTCCTTCCACTCTAGGTGCTATATGTCGATCCAGAGGAACCACGAGATTGTGAAGGATCGGAACATAAACGTGATTCACTCTCCCCTTCTTCCTGAAGAGGAGAAGCGAATCGAGGCGAGCCACGGTACGGTGAGCGAGCACAACATCGCGCCCTTCCTGCCGCTGGTGCCGCGCGTGTTCGCTAACAAGGAGTGCACGCGAGGGGGGTTGGCGATGAGTCGTTCCATCGGAGACCAGCTGATTCACCGTTACGGAGTGATCTCCACTCCAACGAGCGAGGTGGTTCCGTTTTCCAAGGCGGAGTACGAGGGTTGTCGCATCCTGCTTCTCTTCGGCAGTGATGGGTTTTTGTCCTATCTCGACAAGGACGAGATTGTGAGGAGCCATTTTCTGGGTCCCTCGTTGGTGGAGTCCTTGTCATCGGCTTTGCAATCCGCTCAGGCTCATTTGTTGGAGCGGACGCAGCATAAGTATGCAGATGATGCGAGTGGCGTTGCTGTTTCTATTCAGTTTTGTTGTGTTTGTTTTCAGTGGGTTTCTTCTGTTTATGTTCACGTCAGTTGCTTTTCATTCGCATTCATAATGAGCGTCTTCACACTCACAATGAGCAACTCCTCTCTTACTGCAAACAAACACCCCGACGCAATTACAGAAGACCGTCAAAGAAATTGTTGCCCTTGTCGTCCACCAGCAAGAA
>ERZ1106923.680-NODE-680-length-10476-cov-56.876691_pt1 | contig 10476 bp, 9 predicted proteins | sample MGYA00403657_ERZ1106923 | MGnify/ENA primary metagenome ERZ1106923 (study PRJEB35170, sample SAMEA104062425) | human gut metagenome | biome: human gut; feature: human-associated habitat; material: faeces | place: Denmark | collected 2012-06-19 ...
CACGAATTAGTCCCGAAACGGGAAGAAACAATAGGGGCAATAGGGTACATACCCAAGGGGACATTACAAGCCAAAACCGCGTTTCATACTTTGTTTTTTGGGAAATACTCTTTCAATATCCGTTCTTCAATCCTGCTTTCTGAAATACCTGTGTCGCTGATATGTGCTCTATGCTACTGACATGATAGAAATGAGATCTAAACCGTATCCGGGATCATGCTGTTTTCTTATATCGTTGTTTGAAGTATCCATAGAGTAATACAGTGATATGTTTCTTATGCCGTAACTCCTCATATTCGAGGAGAAAAGGGGACAAAACAGTTTTCCAGCGTAATGACCTAAGGCACCATTCGCTTTAGCATGCTTCATGCAACACATCAGTGTAATATCAGGGTGACTTAGCATCGCAGTCGATGGGGGCAGGCTAGGGCTCACTGCTAGTATACGACATGTAGTACCAATAAACAACTCATACAAGAAGTATCAACTTCATAGCTCGCTTCCTCAACGATCACCCCTCAGGGCACCCGGGACCGCGCCCCTGCTGCTACTACTCATCAATCCTTCCTTCCTCAACCCCATTACCACACTCTCTGACTCAGGCGAAGCGCCATTAGCAGATGAGGCAATGAGCGTTGAGGATCCATCTCAAAGGAAGGGTCGACGAATAGTAGCAGCAGGGTATCACAGTAGAGGGGTCACATGGATCGTCCGGTCAACGGTTGAGGACCTCTACAGATCACCAACTCAACATCACAAGTACCTCTCGCAACGACTAACTGATGTATGGAATGGGGTGTGTATAGAGTATAAAGATATGACATGCTACCTAAGTCTTGCTAATGACGCCATCTACTGATCATACACAATCAGCATAACTCACATGACACATCTTGAAGTACGGAATGTACATAGGATGGTTATAGTGACATGAAGGTCCAAAGGGAAGCAAAGTCAAGATCTACAGATCAGCATCATGTACATACCCTCAACAACAAGTGGGGTCGCGCGATCATAGAATGATATGAGCAATCTAAATATGATACCGTATTCCTCACAGATGTCCTTCCCAAGGTGATTGATGATGCACTTCCCCACTCTATGAATCACTCACATCCACTCACCTGTAGTCAAGACCCCGCACAGAACGAACAAGAGACCCTTCAATAGCTTCATCAGCAGAGTTAGGAAGAACTCTCTGAGACAACAGTCAAACATGCCGATGTCGTCTCCATTGCTTCACCAATAGAGTTAGGAAGAACTCTCAACCTCATCAATAGAGCTAGGAAGATCCCTCATGGAGTCGGACAACACTCCATGCATCAACTCACTGGGTGCAAATCCTGAGCTGATTCATCAGGTAGTACTCACAGCACGTCTGCTGTAAGCACACCCTACCGTCAATTCATCTCTTTCCCCCGGAACCCAAGCATCCCTCAATCAACGTTACAATACCCAAAGTGGCATTCGTATCAAGCTCTCTCATGCTCACTTCATCACCTCTTAGCTCCATCACACAACAATAGGAACCAGTCGCTTCATCAGGCTAGGAAGACATTCCCAACGCCAACTCCTCTTAGTGCATTCAGTGCCGATAGCTAATGCTATACGGCAACACTTATCGACGGTCTTATCTGAGGAGAGGCAAATCGCCACACACGAATAGGATCCATTCCCATCCATATTCGGTACGTCACAGGTTCAAATTGAGGCATCACAGAATATGTAAGTCGAGCCACAGGCAACAAGGTCACAAGATCAACAACAAAGAGACATCCAGGGAAGCTATGAAATGAGGGGATAATAGATCCCACTTGAAGCACGAGAGACTTGGCAATACTCAGTCATACTGCGTAATGAAGGAAGAAGGAGAATGCGCATTATCATTAGCCGATTCATGCACTTCACAGGAGATAAACCACAATGTAGACACCCCCATGGCCTCCAATAGTTGAAATACGATCATTCTTGGACCCACTTCAACCACGCACTCTAATAACCCGCCACCATCCTGACTGGTATGTCCCTCCCGTGAGCCATCCATACTGGCCTTTACAGCCCCGAACTCGCTCGATTGTTGGAACACTGTAGATCACCATAGACCACCACGATCTTCCCCGGATCCAGCCTCATCCAGTCATTTCCCATCTATCCTACATGTAACAGCCACCATTCTCACCTGAAGTGTGTGGAATGCAGGTAACTGGGTGAATCGCGGTTATTCCATGATTCTCCCAGTGATCTCCATACTTGATCAGTCAGGCTCTATTGTTATGGTTGTGCATCCCATTTCATTCTGTGTCATTGACTAATATCACACACAGCACATGAGCGACCAGGAGCAATCATCACAATTCATGCATAACTGTCTCAGATAGCACTTGCAACCATCAAAGCGCACTCTATCCTATGTGAGCAACCTATTACTACCTTTGATAGTGACATGTGATAGGTGATATGACCCCTCCAATGAGTAATCATGCACTTTCGGTGTATTTGAGGGGTACCAAGTGGATTGCTGTGGGAACTGTGGATGTGGGATTGTTGTAGTCTTCAATAGGAATAGAGAAACACAAATGGGAAATGAATGAAGGTCGAAATGAGTGATGGAAGCGGTAGAGTGAGTAGAGTGATCATCTCTCTCATCCATCATCTCCGTCTTCTTTCAACAAACACGCCGTCTCCACTTACGCACTCACGTCAACTCAGCAGACATCAGGTATCAATGCTACCACACTCTTGGTCGATAGGTCTTGGATCCAGAGGAGTCAGTGACATCATCATCACACCCTCCACCGACCACTATCCTTCCTTGCTTCATTGCATTCCATCGGTGATTGACATTACAGCAGCGGCGATAGAGTCCTCGATAGGTCCTAAGAGTCAATGACGACATCCTCATCCTACACTCCTTCATATCCCGCAGATGCTTCACGTTGGGTGCAGACATTCCACAGACAGAGCATCACGATGATATCAAAGATCGTCATCAACATGATCGTCATTCCACCGAATCACTTTCAGGATAGGTTCTACAGCCAGCGCCCTTCATCTTGAGACCAACTTGTATTTTGACCCCATCGAGAATTGCGCAATGTCCAAACATCACTCTCTACGATAGTACCCTATTCTGAATGTATACTCAATACTATAATGAATCACGATGGGCTTGTGGAGATATTGTAGTGAACAGCAAAGCCCTGAGAATGAGAGGATTCTATAGTGCATGTTATCCAGCCTATGTCGAAAATAACAACAGTATGTATACAGCGTCCAAAAGGCACCATCCAAGAACATTGCATCTGAAGGCTGAATCACCGATAAACTCTGTAAAGACGACATCACAGCAATCAAGCCCACATCACATTCACGATAACAACAACCATTATTTGGTTCCACAAGCAAATCACAATTCGCTACTATTTTTGCCATTCCTGTAACGCTCCGTATTCCACTCTCTTCTTTGGGGATGAACGATAAGAAGTATAGCCTTGACTTTCAGCGGAAGGTAGAAGAGTGGGACAAACAGTTGAAGGCCATCCAGACAGATGTAATGAGATATCTGGAAGAGAACGGTAACCGTGAAGGCGCATTGGTAAACAGAGAAAAGAGTAATGCTTACTTGTGGTAATGACGATTGGGCTACGCCAGGCACTTGTTCACAGGTCTCTTCTGTTTAAAGCACAATTTCCAGTTATGTTCATATGATACAGATGGAGAAAAAGGGACCGTATTGGAGGAATGTTACTGGTACATCAAGTACAGGAATTTGATCTTGCTGAACACGCGTATGTCTTCTTTGTCAGTAATGAATCCCAGAAGTCTACGAAAAGGTTAGTAACTCTACAATTGATACCGCTAATGAGGAGCCCGTTGTTTCAAATCCATTTCATTATCTATAGTTTCTCTATAGCATAGAGTATATAACGGACCAGTTTTCTACTGGGGGGAAGCACTTCTTGGAGAATTACATTAATTCCGCAAAGAAGAGAGTTTCAAAGAATAAGAAACTTCCTGCGGGTGATACGAATATGCAGAAGCGACTACACTCTCTTCTTGCCTCTGATCTTGCCCTTCTTAGTGCAGCAGATAAGAAGGCGTATATGACATTAGTGTCTGATTCTCTTATTGTGTATAGTATAACATTCTGAGTGAGATATAGGGAAAAGAAGTAGCCTGTCATGAATGCGTTCTCCTTTCTCGATCTGTGTGCACTGCTTCTGATCAGTGGTATACGTAGTGAACTAATAGTTCTGTTTACTTAAAGAAACAATCGACACGTCATTCACTCCTTTTCCTTTGTAGTTGGCTTCCTTTCGGAGCGGCGAGGGATAACATCCGTTCTTGACATGAACTTGGGGAAGAACATGTCGGATGCGTGGATCGCCAATTCTGGTCTCAGGACCAAGCAACCCGTGTAGAACATCAAGTTCTTGTTGTTGTAGGGGAAAGGGATTGCGGTATCAATATGTACCCTATTCAAGGAAACCCGTACATACTGATAGCTCTTATCCACACCCAGGATATCCTTCTTTGTATCCAGAAAGCAATGGTGGCACCATGGCGACACCATGCTGAAGGACACCGTGGGAAGAACGATGCCTACGGCTTCCGGAAACGGCTTGCCGTTGATAGTGGTTACGTAGTAACCAACCACCAGCATCACCACAATCCCCCCCTTCCGATCCACTGTAATGCCAAGGCAGTCCTTGGAGTACTCCAGGTTTTTCAACGAGATGGAATGAAGAGCTTTCCTCTTATTCACACCCGTGGTTTCCTCCAAGGCGGAATGGTAAGTACACCCGTTCCAAGTCAAGTGCGAAAGCAGCTTTGACTGGCCGGAACAGTGAAACTCTTCACTCCTGCCTTTGTACTTCTCAGCAGTGCCATCAGGGAGTGCATTCTGCTCAAGCATTGCATAGAACAGATCGTCATGCACAACACTGTCATCATCGAAGTAATTAAAATCGTCACATAGGTTCCACACAGCAATACGCATGTCTAAAATCCATTCCGGACAGCAATGCAACAACCCACTATTCCCAGGAGCAAAAGTCCAAGAGGACTCACTCTCAACAACATCCTCCTTGATTGAGTTCCAGTAAAGCCCCATTTTTGCCACCATCATCACATGAAGCCGGTCAAAGAGAGTCTTGTAAGGGCTTCTTCCAGGGTTGTAGTTGACCACGACGAAGTGATACGATCCTTCAGCCTTGAAGCTCGCCACATTCCACAGAGGTCCCACTTTGATTAGCGAGTCAAACAACGAACCCGTGTGAACTAACGAAGGGTTGGCGAATCCAGGGTACTGGCTGTTACACAGCTTTCCCATGAAAAAGTTCATTCTTGCTTGAACATCTGCGGCCTCGTTGATGTCCCTAGTGACGTTGGAGAAGTACGACAGACCGTCATACACGGCTAGCATCTCCAGGATCGGGGATTCGTTCCAAAAGTCCTGGAAGGCGAAGTGGGCCAGCCCAAACACTAAATGGAACCTCGCGACCATTTTCACACCGGTCATAGAATTGCTGAACAACGCGGAGGTGTCGATTTGCGAAAAGTACCCAGGATGACGAGCAATGTACGAAGAGAGCCTCTGTCTGGCACGGTTCAGGAAGCAGGGATCAACGGAATAGATGGAGGGCATAGGAGATCCAACGATTGAAGACACGTAACTGTCGAAACCAGCATGCTGAAGGTCTGCCTGGGAGGTTGTCAATTCACTTTGGAGCAGATCTTGGAACTTTGCCATCACGTTGCCGACCAAATGCATAACATCCATGGCGAAGGCAAATCCAGGAAGAACGGGAAGATGATTCTCCAGTGGAAGGATGTCGGGGTCCACTTCCTTCGGTTCTTGTTTCTTCAGGTAGTAGGAAATGAAATCGGCGAGGGCTTCTTTTGCTGCTGAATCCTCGACACTGGAAACAAGGTCATACCAATATTGGGCATTGTTGGCCCTTAAAGACTGAAGGTCCTTCTCAGATTGCTCGCTGAGAATACCACGTAAAGTACCCGCGTATGGCAAGGGGTCGGCGGTAGGGTGGTCCGTCTGCTTGATGAAGCGCAGCGCTGTCTTGAGTTTCGGAAACTTGGCGATGCCAGACTCTTCGTTCTCCTTCAGAGCCTCTAGCAGGAGGTTGCAGTTCACAGCCGCTCTGATGTCTTCTGTGAGTGGAACTGGCTTCCATCCCCTATCACCAGTTGTCTTCTGCTTCAGAAGAAGCATGCAATCGATCTCCTTCACTCCAGCCGGATCCGCTTTCTGTCTCAGATAATCGATCTTCTTGCTGTCTCCTGAAGCAATAGCGTTCCAAAACCGCACGTAGGATGAGGGGTGAAGCAGGTTCCACATGGAGTCCGGACCAGTCATCTTACTTCCATAGGCAGTAGGGTAATTGCCAAGTGGATTGTACATCCCAGTAATTGGGTCCAGCGACACTCTCTTCAGGTCGGAGTGTATGGTCAGATCCTCGCTCATCTGCTTTCCTGGGAAGCCAGCCATAACATCCTGAGCCTTGGTATCACCGCAAAGGGCTATTACCATCCATCGAACGTGCAGCCACACACCACGGTAATAGTAGTATCGCCCAAGAATACCATTGAGGACAATTGTCTTCACGATGACATGGAAGGCTCCAATATACGGCTGCTGCGCTGTTGGCACTTTCTCGATATGCTTGAAGACAGCAACAAAGCAGCAGAATCGTCCGTCAAGTCGATTTGTTTCTGGTGTGTTCACGATTTGGAGGGAGACGACTTCAAAGGACTTGGAGTTTCCGTAGAACGAGGTGGAGACGCCATCAAAGTGAAGAGTATACGTCACAAAACGATCTTCGCACTTCTCATTTGGTCCTGGATGAGTGTCTTGGATGTACTGCCTCGCCTTCCATCTCCTCTTGTACTCCTTCTGCATAGTGTCTTTGGTTCCAGCAGTAGGATTGTCCTGTGTCTATTGGTGAACGATATATAACACTCTTTACTCTTCCTTCGGGAGTGCGTTGATTCTCTGATGGAAGAGAATCGATAAGAGGATCAAAGGGATAGAACGGACCATCATCCGTTTCGGGAACAAAGGCAGTGTCGTACACGTCATCGAATACAGCCGCTAAAGATGAGGAAAGCACACAAATACATGCTCTTTTTGACATACTCGTCTATCTTGTTCAGCGAGTAACACCTGTTGTTGTTCATCTTACCAATACACGATGAGAACTCATTGAGACAGCGCAGATACTGCTCTCCGCCTCTATCCGTTGGAATCAGTCCAGGCTTTGTTGAGTTGAACTTCCAAAACAGAAGAGAGATGAATAGGTCAAACCTGGTCGCTATGGTGTTAGGACGAAGAACTGAATGCTACTCTCTGTAACATGGCAAATCCCGAAGAACTTATACATTTCTTCTAAGCACTTCGATTGTGGTCCCGTCAACTTGTCTCTCAAGAGGAATGAGAAGTCATTGCAATCATTCGAACTGCAGTAGTTAGCGAAGCTGAAGGTCCCATTGTTCTTCTCTTGCCACTCTTTCCTTTCTCGCTCGATTCTCTTCAGACTCTCTTCCTGCTTCTTCCATCCCTTCACTCTCTCTGTTTCATGGCGGATTCTCTTGGAAGTGCGACGCGTTGGTTGTGAGTCCTCTGGCGGGTTTGGCTCTTCTTCGGCGGAGCACTGATCTTCGAAATCTCCGGCTTCGTCCTCTTCCATACCGTCATCCGACTCAACAGGTGGAGCCTCGTATGTCTTCTTCCGTAACTCCTCGCGCTTCTTGGGGTCCACTACTGATAACCAATGCAATACAATGCGACTCTTCTTTGGACATAGGGACGCGAAATAAGGGCTATTCAGTTGATCAGCAGTGAAATCCATGAATGACCGGCTTCTGTCTGGTGTCTGTTTCTCCTTCCAGTACTCTTCAATACATTTTACAATCTCCTTCTCTCCAAAGGCATGAAAGTACGCCAGTGCATTGAAGGAAACCAGGTAGTGGATGGTGTTGCTCTCCCTGCACTTGTTGATTGTTGAGATTATTTCCACTCTCGTCGCGTTCGTTAACAGACCAAACTGACCGTTCTTGATTATGTTTCCTATGTGCTCTGTAGCACTGAAGAACTCGTAAGCCGTAGCAGCATCCGTCTTCTTCACGTGGTCACAAATGCCCAGCAGCTTCTGGTGGTCACCACTTGCGCAGAATGCAGCGAAGTTGGAGTTGTTGGCCGCACACTTCTCTGATTGACATCCCTGAAAGAACCTTGAAATCACTGGAGGTCTCTGGTCGCTGCACACCATGCACACCACGCGAGCGGTAATAAGCCAAGCCTGACACTTATCACACAGGACACACTTGACTCCGGATTTGTTGTGGCAACTCCGGTTGCCCATTTCCCTCATGATCTCCTTGACAGTTATGGGGTTAGTCGTATTCCCATTGTACTCCTCGCCAGCAGCAAGCACTCGGTCAGTAGACGCCATAGATTGACCCGACTGGGTCATCTCACACGCAACCTTCATGCCATACACCATCCGCTTATCTGGAGGACCACCTATAGATCATAAATGAGGAAACAACCAAACAGGGCTTCATTTCTCTGGGAACTGATGACGATTCACGACAATCACGAATGAATGACGCGTCAAATGCGCATGAACACTTGGAATGTCCACATGTGTTGTTCAGCTCTTCCGTTCGCGGACTATCTGTCCGGTGTGATTCTTCTTCCACTTCATTTTCTGATTGTCCTGCTTCTTCTGTAGGCTCACCTTCAAGACCAGTATTGTTGTCATGATCGTTACACTCTGATTGCGCATCATTATCATCGGTAATCATGCAACTAGCGACACTACTGTCTTCATCACTGTCTCTCGCAGAATCTGTAGCAGTAGTGTTTTCATTACCAATCGATGCGTGAGATGCAGAACAATCATCACCACCACTGAGGGGCTCGATGTCCATGTCATTGTTGTGTAAGATACTGCTGTGATCGTGTGAAGACTGTAAATCCTCCTGCACCAAGTTCATTGCATTCTCGATCACTTCAGGCTCATTTCCTTCTGTTATGTCTACACCATTTCTATATTAGAGATTAAGAGAAAGCAGTACATTTCATTAAGGAAATCAAGATCGGCAATGAAGGCACCCAGATTAGTATCAACGTCTATGCATTATCAGCATGTAGATTGTATACATTCAAGAGCCTCTTTCACATCCTGAAGACTACTGGAGCTGATTGATTAGCAATGCCACAGTAATACTTACAAAACATCTTCCACCCTGGCAGCTGTTCGTAGCTTGTCACAACCGTTTATGTCTATTCCTAAGAATAGCAAACCGATTCCCACGACAGACAATTCTCACTATTTTTGCGAGCCTGAGGTACTCATTACTGTAGTTCCTCCCCTTCTTGTTACCCATTTGCCGCTATAGCAAGAATTACTGCGTTCTAGTGTAAAACGGAAAATCACCCCTCTTTTCGGAATTCCATGCTATGCGTTCTTTCACCCCTCACACAATAACTCTTGAATCTATCTATGATGATAAATTACTTGAGTGATTCTCTGCCGCAATATGCACTCTCAATGACGATGCTGTACGGATGATGCATTATGATGTCTCTGGTTTGACAATAACCCAAACAACAGAACTTTCTACATATGGGTGTTGCAACAGTAAGTGAATCAGTGGCAGTAAAGGACCCTTACAATTGACAACATGTCTCGCGGCTTTCATCTTGAACCCTGTTGAATAGGAACAAACATGCTGTGCTGCCATATAGAAAAACCACTTGAAGTACTCCTTCTCTTAGAGAAATACAAGAAACTATAGTTTCTGCACCAATTTCATCGACTTTGATGATCATATTTGTGCTAAAGATACACACGAAACGCGTACAATAGAATGAGATAGTAACAATCCACCAAGGGATAATCATCATCACATCGCAGGAAACGGGTACATAGTACTTGGTACTGCACATTACACTACCTCAGAATCTATCCAAACGGCCGATTATCCGTGAAGGAGCATGGTCGCAATGATCAACTGCGTATCGCTATCAACCGCATATCCTCAGCATAATCCAGGGTCATCTCTTATACGAGAAGCGCATTCATTTTCCCTGATACGACGTAGATTCCACATTCAGCAATAGCGATATGAGCGATCAATACAACCGGTTGTCTATACTATATGCAAGGTGCTTGTTGGTATATACTATCTATTCATCGCACATACGCCGTAATGACTGCAAACTGTAGGATCCCTTAGTACAGAAATAGCGTACTAGGATTGAGGAACAGTATCATCTCCTGACTATCACTATCCACTTCTCAACGGCCTGCCTTGCACATGATCATCATGTGCTCCGATCGGCTTCAAACTATACTCATCACATAGACCATACAGCAAACTTCTCAATGATATGTGTAGTATTATTAAACACATTGGATAATATGGTTATTCCCGAATTGGGAAAAATTCGTG
>ERZ1106923.682-NODE-682-length-10472-cov-17.325910_pt1 | contig 10472 bp, 14 predicted proteins | sample MGYA00403657_ERZ1106923 | MGnify/ENA primary metagenome ERZ1106923 (study PRJEB35170, sample SAMEA104062425) | human gut metagenome | biome: human gut; feature: human-associated habitat; material: faeces | place: Denmark | collected 2012-06-19 ...
GGTTCTATGCAGAGAAAACGAGCTGGAAAAGGAGGCGGGAAGAACGGTTATTTGCGTGTGTTGGGGGAGGGGTGGAATGAGGAGAGGAGTGATTGTTTTTGTTGGTATTGTGTGTGGTTGTTGTTGTGGTGGCATGTGGAGTGTGTTGGAAGTGAAGGGGAGTGTGATGGTGATTCTTTCCCATTCTGGCTTGATATTGATCGTTTGGATATATTCTCATAAGTAGATGACGAATACAATTCTATCTCCCGTTCAGACACGAAATGATCTCATCCACTTCCATTCATCACATACCCGTTGTAGTGCAATTTTCCACTCCAATCTCACTCAAATGCACACAAATTCACTCACAATACCCATTCCTCTCCCTTTCTCCTTTCGACGCATCTGACAACAACGACAACACGACACAACTCAACTCCACCCAAATCAGCACAAGAGACAAACAATCACTGTCATTCTTGTTTCCCGTTCGTGTCTCCGTTTCAGTGATTGAATCATGTGGAATCGGTACGTCTTCTTTTCAACGCATATTGTTCAATCTCCTGAGCCAACGAGTAATCTGTACCCCTTACAGGTTTCCACCACTAACTCTATTGATTGTACTAGACATTGGACGTAACATGCGTTTCGGAAGGAAGAGGGTGCCTATTCTTTGGCGATTCCGAAGGTGGCATTACGATATGCGATCAGATCTATTCGCTAAAGCGTTTCATCGCCTGCGATCACTGCGTCAATTTTATGTACAAAGTGGGGTGTGTCTTGAGTGTTTTGAGTGTCGTAGTGCAAAAACTCAAATCTCTTATATACCGTTTGTGACGGAAAGGACAGCCGTCCGGATTATATAGCAACCGAGTCGAGAAAAGTGGCCAATCAGTTCCGCTCCACGCTGAAGAAGAATGAGCGGTATTCATGGATTCTTGATGATCTGCTGCTGAACAACATCGTTGAAGCCGAGTCTTCGGCCACGGAGTATCACGCTGTGCTAAAGGTGTGGAACTTGAGCGCCACGGACGAAAATGGCGCTCCCAAGTGCGTCCGGACGGTTCCGCTCTTTCGGCAGATGCAAGAGGAGGTGATTACCACATTCGTTGTGGGTGAGGAGGAGGAGATTCTTCTCTTCGGAACGGAGCTTGGCCACGTGTTCTACTTGCAGGTGCGGATCGTTTTGCCTCTGTTAGCATAGGGCGACATTCTTCGGACCACCTTCTCCATGCTGAATCTATTCCCTCCCGAAGTGAATGCTCCGATCACGACGCTTCATTTCGCCCATGATCATAGCGTATCCCCCAGTGTTTTTCATCATCAGTAGGATCCCAGCATCATGGTGGTATTCTTCACGACAACGACTCAGATCGTGTGCTACTCCTTCCCCTGCGAGTCGCGCAACGATATCACGACAACCGTTCTGAATGCGGAGAAGGGCTGCGACCCGAGCTGTTCCTGCATCAATTCGGAGAACTACCTCGTGGTGGGCGACAACGAGGGCCTCACGTGCTACTCCTCGTTGGGCGTGGCGGCGGAGTACCCGTACGAAGGCACCAAGAAGCAGCTGACGTCGTTCAAAGACTGTGTGGTCGTGGGGGGCTTCGACGAGAACGCCCAGCAGACAGTGACGGTGTTCAACCTGGCGGACCACTTCATCGAGTACTCGGTGACACTGTATCGCAACGGCAAGACGGAGTACATCAGCTTCTTCCTGGCGCAGTGGGGCTCGCTGTTCGTGTTGTCGCGCTCGCGCACGGTGTTCCTGCTGCAGGAGAAGGACCTCCAGACGAAGCTGAAGTCGCTGTACGAGAAGAACCAGTACTCGATCGCGCTGAGCATCGCGCAGCGTGGCGGCATGGACTACAACGGGATTCTCGACATCCACAGACTGTAGCGGCGTGCGCGCGGCGTGAGGCGTAGGTACGGCGACTACCTGTACGACCAGGACGACAACGAGAAGGCGATCGAGGAGTAGTGGTGGCGCTGTGGCTTCACTGTAGGTACATTCACACCATCGGCTTCGTGGAGCCCTCGTATGTCATCCGCAAGTTCCTGGACGCCACGCGCATGCCGCAGCTGGCGATGTACCTGGAGGCGCTGCACCAGCAGGGTCTGGCGAACAGCGAGCACACGACGCTGCTGATCAACTGCTACACGAAGCTGAAGGAGAAGGAGAAGCTGCACGACTTCATCTACTCCGACCAGGCGGGTGCGCGAGGCGGCGGCGCGTGACGCGTAGGCATTCACTTCGACATCGAGATGGCGGTGGAGGTGCTGCGACGCGCGTCGTGCTACGAGGAGGCGCTCCACCTGTCGAAGAAGCACAAGCTGTTCACCACGTTCCTGAAGATCCAGATCGAGGACAAGCAGGACTACCGCGCGGCACTGGATTACATCGTGTACGCGTTCTTCTTCTCTCTCACGTAGTTCCCTCCCCACGGAGCTCGCCGCGACGGCGCTCCAGCTGTACGGGCGCCAGCTGCTGTCTTACCACCCGATCGAGACGACGAACCTCCTGATTTGTCTCTGCATCCCCTCGACGGCGCCGTTCGTGCCGTACCCTGCCGAGGACGAGGCATCGACGCGCGTGATTCACTTCACGGGTTCGGACGACGAGGACACGCTGTTGAACGGGTGTTGCATTCCGGAGAACTTCATTCAGTGCTTCATTGATTACCCGCTGCAGCTGAAGGTGTATCTGCGGGCGATGTTAGAGTACCGCAGCAGTAATGACGCGATCGTGTGGAACACGCTGCTGGAGTTGTATTTGAGGAAGGATTTGTTGGTGGAGGAGGTGCGGGGTGTGCGTGAGGAGGGTGTTGTGAGTGAGAAGGAAGGAGTTCAAATGGAGAAGGAAGGAGTTCAAATGGAGAAGGGAGGAGTTCAAATGGAGAAGGAAGGAGTTCAAATGGAGAAGGAAGACACGAACAACTCCATCGATGCCCTCTACGAGAAGCAAGTGATGAGCCTGCTCACCGACCCGCGCGCCTGCTACGACTGCGACCAAGCACTCGTCCTCATCCAGATGCACGACTTCAAGAAGGGACAAGTGTACCTCTACGAGAAGTACCACATGTACAACATGCTGCTGAAGCACTATCTGTCGATGGGCGAGACGGAGATGGTAATCGCGACGTGCAAGCGTGTGGGCAAGGAGGACCCCTCGCTGTGGATCCAGCTGCTCTCCAACTACGCGGAGATGAAGGTGGTGGACACCACGCAACTCAACGAAGTGCTGACCTACCTGTACGACAACGAGATCGTGACGCCGCTGATGGTCTTCCAGATTCTGGCGAAGAACCCTGCCATTTCGCTGGGCGTCGTGAAGAAGCAGGTCGTTCGCTGCATCCAGGAGAAGAAGCAGCTGATCGAGGAGGACCGCAACAAGGTGAGCCAGCTGCAGACGAGCGTGAAGGAGATGGAGGAGGAGATCTTCGACGTGAAGACATATCCTTGCACCGGACCGTGGGTGGCTCTTAACGCGAAGGAACGGAAAGATCATCCAGCAGAAGAAGTGCCAGAGCTGCAAACAACTGCTCGACCTACCTTCCATCCACTTCATGTGCGGCCACTCCTATCACAAGAACTGCGTCGATTTGACGCTGAAGGGATGCCCCTTCTGCATCTACCGTTATGAGTGGGGTTGTGAGAGCGAAATGAGGCATAGGAAGTCGTTCGTGGTGCCGCCGCCGCCCTCGGAGGAGGAGTACTTCAAGGACATGAAGAACGCGAGAGACGGGTTTGAGGTCAACGCGGAGTACATCGGCAAGCGACTGTTCAGCAAGCCGGCGCTCGAAGAGGAACCTGTCTCGCCTCCCGTGATGGACTGTGTGGTTTTCGTGACAGAACTGATGCGTAGTGAGCGACGATGCCATCGACGCCATTCCCATCGAAACGCTTCATTTGTGGTCTCTTTGTTGAACAGAGTCGTTCTATTTGTGAGTCAAGAACTGAACAGAGTTGCTCTCTTTGTGAGTCAAGAGCCAAACAGAGTTATTCTGTTCCCCAATCAAGGGCTCAACATCACATCACTCCATAAACACCACACACTCGTGATTGAACAAACACAACTCATCTCTCCTCCGCGAAGACGAAACCGTCCATCAGGTGTGTCGCCACTTTGTATTTCTCGCCCTCCACGAGCACGGCGCGCTCTCCCGGTCCCAGCAGCACGGGCGCCTCCAGCGTCTGGAACCCGCTGATGTTGCGCACGCTTCCCGCCTGTCCCGTCGTGTCCACCGCCTGTCCCACGCGCATGTTCACCTTCAGCGTGGCGTTCTCGTGCTTGTTGTCCAGCAGCATGACGCAACGCGGTCTCGCCGCACCCATCATCATCACCATCAACAACATGGGGTACACCTGGTTCGCCCGCGCGGTGTTGGACAGGCGCGGCAGCAGCGACACCATCACGAACAGCAGACTGATGATGGAGTGCACGGTGCCGTCGTTCGTCACGGGAGAGAGACACATCAACCCCTACGCGTCACACAACCCTCTCTCGCCCACGCGACCCAGGTGCACCAAGCCCTGACTGAAGTGGATGAAGAACGCCTTGTCCGCCTCGTACTCCGTCTGCGAGATGCTGTTGTTCAGCTGCTCCGCCTCGAACACCTGTCTCAGGTGGTTCGTGATCTTGCTGTTGCACGACCCCGACGCCGTCAGCCCCAGCGCGATCACCGCATTCACGCACGACTACAGATGAGGGAGCGCAGCGCGCACGTACGCGGTACGCCGACGTGTTCGACTTGTTGGTGTTCTTTCCTCCGGCGGTCTTGCGCATCATCTGGTCCACGATGTTGATGCTCGGCACGCTCAGGTTCATCAGCGCGAAGGCCAGCAACACCTACGACTCACGACCAGAGAACTGACGCACCATCTCGTTCACGCTCTTGCCGCCGTACACCAGCAACAGCTCCAGCGTCCGCGTCACCATCGACTCGTTCACGCTCTCGCCCGCCGCCACCAGCGCGATCGCCAGCACCATCATCTTCAACTGGAACTCGTTGTCCTCCTTCGCCATCGCCGCCTCCTCTGCCGGCTTGGGCGTCGAGGGCGACGGCAGAGCGCCGAACAGACTGCTCAGTTCACCCATACCCGCCAAGCCGCCGAAGGCGTCCTGCGCCGCGGGGGCGGGGTCCTTTTTCACGCCGTTCTTCTCGTCCTCCTCCTTCTTCTGCTTCCGCAGCTTCGCCAGACGCGACTCCTCGGCGGTCATCATCTCGATCAGTTGGTGCACGACCAGAATATCGTGGGACCCCACGTACAGGCAGCCAAGCAGGCACGCACGCAGGTACAGCGCATAGCGCTCCGGCAGCGCGGGCAGCTCCTTCAGCTCCTCCACCGTCTCCACGGACTGTTGCAATCCCTACACATGAGGTAAGAGAGGAACCACGTACGGCGAATTGGAGAGCGAACGCGAAGCCGAGCACGAGACTGGTCAGCTGGTCCTCCGTGTCCGCGTTCACCGCCGCCAGCTTCTTCTTCACCTCCTCCACCATCTCGCGCTGTCGCTGTCCGCAGAAGATCAGACCGCCCGCCAGCGCCGCCGTCGCGCACACCTCGTTGTTGCCCTCGCGCAATCCCTTCAGAATGAACGGCGTCAGGTCCTCGCGTCCCGTGCGCGCGTACGCCAACGCCAGGGCCAGCAGCGCCGCGCAGTAGCTGTGCGAGGCGGCGGCGTTCATGGAGGGTTGCACGGGCATCGAGAGCGTGTCGTATAGCGTGTTCAGCGCGAGGTCCTCGTCCTTGTTGTACACGCCACAGTTCACCAGTCCCACGCCGAGAATGGCGCCGGTCCGCACGTCCGGCGAGCTGTGCGACAACAGCGACACCAGACTGTTCAGCCCCTCGTACGGCTCCCACAGATGCACCTACGCCTGAGGGCGGCTGTGATGCACTACCATGGCTTCAGCGACGCTCGCCAGCACCAGGCCCACGCCCTTGTTCTTCTCGAAGCCCTCGCTCCAGCGTCCCGCGTCGTCGTGGAAGTAGCTGTCGCTGCCATGACTACACTTAACCACTGCACGCGACGCTACCCTGCGTTGATAAGCCCGTTCACGATGGCGCGCGTGGCCTGCTTCCGCTCGCTGGGGGTCTGTGGGTAAAGGGTTGACAGAACGGGAACCTTGCCGTCGGGCGGGAGGCTGAGAACAGTGTCGGGGTGCTTCGGCGTCGTGAGGTCGAGCTCCTTGGCGGCGGAGGCGTACCACTCGGAGAGGAGGGAGGAGGAAAGGATTTGAGAGTACTAGGAGTGAGAGAGCGTGGGGGAATGGACGATTGTGTGATTGTCGGTGGGGAAGAGATGGGACAGACGGTTCTTCGCTATGATTTCGCACATCTGCTTCTTGTAGAGGTCCTCCGTGCACTCGTTGAACCTGGATGTGACGGAGGGGAGACGAACCTACGTCTCTACAATGTACTGTGTGTTGGACATGACGATCGCGCAGAGGAGGCGGTCAATCCACATGTTGAAGCGCGCAAAGAGTCGGTACACAGTCTACACGATGAGGAGAGAAAGCGGGACGCACTTCGTAAATCTTGTCTCTCTGCTCCTTTTTGTAGTTGAATTTCACAATACGGAGCAAGTACTGGCAAATCTTCCAGACATTTGTGTTGTCAACTTCCTTCATGTCGATGAGGGCGGTAATCATATCTGCCTCGAGAAGGAGATCGACTGCCTGAATCGGGGTGTTGTGCTGCAGGTCCTCCGTGACTTCCTGAAGAATCTCCTTTGGGTCCTATTCGTTACGAAGGGAGAAGAGTAGGGTACGATGTGAACCGAGTCGGGAGATAGTTCGTCCATATGCTCTTGCTGAATTGGTGAATCCTCCCTTCCATCTCCTACATTCTGATTTGGCAATTCTTCCACTTCCATTTGTGTTTGCGGGGATTCTTCTGTTCGCAGAAGGTTTTGTCTTCTTTTCAAAGAGCGTTTCGTGGAAGAAATCGGGGGGATTTTTGTTGTGTGTGGGGGAGGTGGGGAAAAGGAGAGGTAGGGAAGGTGATTGAAAGGGAAGGGGATCATTTGTGGTTGAAATGGATGTGTGATACAAAGAGGATGGATACGCATCATTCAGTGATTAGCTGACGTAGTTCTCAAGAGCTCCAATGTCTATTAATGAGAGAGTGATGAGACAGGTACCCCCAACGACTGTGATATCGTCCTTGGAGTCGAAGGCATTAGGAAGAACAACAGTGGTGAGGCTGGGCATGTCTATTCGTCACTGGAATCAGAAGCCATTACTCTCAAGAATGACATGCTGAGGATACAAGAAAGAATCACCGGACCAATCTTCCGTTTCAACAGTCGTGAGAGAGGCGAGCTTCGGCAAGTCTATTCGGTGACTCTTGAGTGACTCTCGTACTCCGCATGATCAGCGTGCTTGATTCATCTTCATCGTTGAACACAAATGCATAAGAACCCATCTGAATGGATTCCAGTTCAGGCAAGTCTATTCAATGAGTTGGAAGAAGGGGAATCACTCTCAAACACAGCACGAGAACACTTAAAGAATGCACTTCCTTCAAAGGCGAGTGATTTGAGAGAAGGCATGTCTAGTCATCACTCACTGTGAATGAGAATACTCTTCAACTCCAATGAAGCACTATTGAAACTGTAACTCTCTTTATCCAACTCACCCATTTCAATCGTCTCCAGTGCATCCACGCTCTCAATCTCGATCACAGTGTAATCTGAGAACGAATAACTACCAATCTTCAACGACTTCAACTTGGGACAATTCTTCAGATAGAACTGACCATTTGGAACAGGGGTTTCTTCCGATTCAGAGTAATCATCACGGAAGTTATTCGTTCCAATCTCCACACTCTCCAACTCACTCAACCCAGTGATGTTGAATACAGTCACATACCTAAAGCCATTATTGCCAATCACAAGAGTTTTCAATCTTGGATACACGCTTAGATCAAGTACAGTCACATTCTCAAATGGACACACTCTGCTACCAATCACGAGATCTGTGACCTCGTCAGAACCCTCAAGGACGCTCATGCAATACTCGTAGGAGGGGAAAGGGATAGACACATAGAGTGCCCCGATGTCTACTTGTGAGACCGTTTCAGCACAGCTACTCTCTATGACTGCTGTGTTCTCGATGTAGAAGAATGCGTTTGGAAGACACACATTGGTGAGACTTGGCATATCTAGTCATCAGTCAGTGGTGGATGAGAATCACTCTCAAGAGTGATGTGACGAGGATACTGGAACGTGGAACCATCGGTAATGAGTTCTGTGAGCTTGGGCAAGTCTAGTCTATCAAGTCATTTGACAAGAGTCACTTCGCATGATTAACGCGCTTGATTCATCATCCTCGCTGAACATGAATGCATCATAGCCCATTAGAATGGAAGTTAGTTCAGGCAAGTCTATTCAATCAGGTGAAGGAGAAGAACACACTCTCAAACACAGTACGAGAACACTCACTGAATGCATATTCACCAAAGAAGAGTGATTTGAGAGAAGGCATGTCTAGTCATGACTCTTTATGACTGCGACTACTCTTCAGCTCCAATGAAGCATATCTGAAGTTGAAACCACTCATTTCAATCGTTTCCAGCGCATCCACATCCTCAATCTCAATCACAGAGTAATCCGAGAAGGCATTCTCATCCATCTTCAGTTCTCTCAACCTGGGGCAATCCTTCAAGTAGAAGTGACGATTCGGGTCATCGCGGAATATGCCCCACTTTGAAAAGCTCTCTGTACCAATCTCAATGCTCTCCAACTCACTCAATCCAGTGATGTTCACAGTCTCCACATACGCGAAAGAGCGCTGACCAATCACAAGCGATTGCAATTGAGTGAATCGAGTCAAGTCCAGTTGAGTGAATTCAGGTTCACTGACGCCATTGTCGATGATGATAGTGGTGACAGATGAATCGAGGGCGTTGAACTCATTGATGGAGGTGACGGTTGCGTTGGGGTTCTTCATAAGATTGGGATGATCAGCCAGAGCACCGACGTCTATTCATCATTTCAAAAACCCAGCGTTACTTGAGATGTGGAGGTCCCAATAACTCTCAAAGGAGAGAGTGGTGAGATCCACCTCATCCAGAGAGGGCATGTCTAGTGCTCATACCATAACTGATGTGGATTACCTTGAAGAATGATGTGACGAGGATAGCGGAATGCGGGCCCATCACTTGTGAGAGAAACGAGTCCGGTTAGGTCTACCCAGTCAACTCTTACTCATTTCTGCACTTCGCATGATCAGTGTCGTTGAGTCATTCTCCTCGTCGAAATAGAACGCATCACTATGCATCTGAATGGATTCTAATTCAGGCAAGTCTATTCAGTGAATAGAAGGGGATGAAATCACTCTCAAACACAACACGAGAGCACTTAAAGAATGCACTCCAGCCAAAGGCAAGTGATTTGAGAGCAGGCATGTCTAGTCATCACTCACTGTGAATGAAAAGACTCTTCAACTCCAACGAAGCACAATAGAAACTGTTACTCTCTTCATTCAAATTACCCATCTCAATCGCTTCCAGCGCATCCACATTCTCGATCTCACACACAGTGTAGTCGGAGAACGAATAACCACCAATCTTCAACGACTTCAACTTGGGACAGTTCTTTAAATAGAAATGACGATTCGGATCATTATCCCAACCATACTCGGCTTGAGTGAAACTGTTCATTCCAATCTCCACACTTTCCAACTCACTCAATCCAGTGAGATCGAATACACTCACATACGTAAACGATTCATCCCCAATCGTTATATTCTTCAGCAGAGGATACTTGCTCAAATCCAACTCCGTAATACTCTCAGTATTACACATGTTGTTGCCAATCACCAACTCTGTAATATAGTTGGAAACCGGTTCTTCACTCCAACACTCATCGTAAAACATGGGGATACTAGTGGGCGTGGGAGTGTTCACTGGTTCAGGAGGCTGGGTAGTAGGAAGAAGAGTCGTCGGAACCTCAGTCGGTGGTTGCGTCGTAGGAGGCGCAGTCGGTTGTTGAGTAGTTGGAGGTTGGGTGGTAGGAGGAAGGGTTGTTGGAGGGACAGTTGTTGGCGCCTGAGTGGGAGGAAGAGTAGTCGGAGACTCAGTTGGAGGCTGGGTAGTAGGGGGAAGAGTGGTTGGTGGTTCAGTGGTTGGAGGTCGGATTGTCGGGATCTCAGTTGGAGGTAGAGTCGTCGGAACCTCAGTGGGCGGAAGGGTGGTTGGGGGTTGAGTCGTAGGAGGAAGAGTGGTAGGCGGAAGGGTCGTCGGACCCTCAGTAGGAGCCATAGTAGGAGGCTGAGTAGTTGGAATTTCAGTTGGCGCTTCAGTGGGACGTTGAGTTGGAGCCTCCGTACTCGGAACCACTGTCGGCAGCAACGTTGTTGGTACAACAACAACAATCTCCACATCACCACCCATCTTCTTCACAATGCTCTCAGCCAACGCGATCGATTCTGGATCATTACTAACCTGAATCGTCTTCAGATTCGGAAGAGCGCCTTCGCCCA
>ERZ1106923.683-NODE-683-length-10470-cov-18.841575_pt1 | contig 10470 bp, 13 predicted proteins | sample MGYA00403657_ERZ1106923 | MGnify/ENA primary metagenome ERZ1106923 (study PRJEB35170, sample SAMEA104062425) | human gut metagenome | biome: human gut; feature: human-associated habitat; material: faeces | place: Denmark | collected 2012-06-19 ...
CTTTGAAGTGAACCCCTTGGTGTGGGAATCGCGAGGGCGCTCCACAGACAGAATTCGGTACCCCATCCGATGAGGGTGGGGAGAGGGAGTTGGAGTGGAAAGGAAGAAAGAACGACACGGAGAAGAGGATGGCGGCTGGAGGGAGGAAGAGATGATCATTCTGATGTGACACCGCTCTCAAACAAACACAGCATTCCAACCGCTGTAAGGTCCACAGCACTTCACTCTCGGAGGAATAATCGACAGGAAAAGCATGAAGGCAGCTTTCGTTTCCTCTCGACCTCATGCCGATACAGTCCGAAACCGGCTGCTTGTTCAAACAGTACATCATCGTTGGCACGGCGAATTCGTAAAACACGCCATGCCGGTAAAACACTTCTTCCATCTTCAACGCAAGTGCCACGTCCTTCTCGTCAATATAGTAGAAATAGCCCCTTCCGACACGCATGCCGGGAATGGAGTAAAACCGACACTTCTCCTCGATCTCCGTGTTCCCGCTCAACTCGTCCATCGCCTCCATGAACGTTTCCGAGAAGGTTTTCTTCTCCAACCGTCTCGTGTTCCACAGCGTCCTGGTGCCTCGCGTGTACGGCTCGCTCGGCTCGCCCCAACTCCGCCGCCAGTCCAACTCATTCAAAAAGGAGGGGTCCACAAAACTCTTGTCGTTCACAACCAACACGCCAGTGTAGTTGTACCCGCCGGTTGCCGGGAACAGCGAGGTCGCCAGGCGAAGCACGTGGTAGGAGAGGATTCCGTCGTGGCTGTGGCGGTGGGAGAGAACGCGACCGGAAGGGAGGAAGGACTGACTGAAAAACACGATGTCAAAGTCCGAGTTGAACTTGGCGGCGAAGGCGGGGAGAATGGACTTCTGGATGTTCGGGTGGCTCAGAAAACGCCGGTCGAAGCAGTTCACGACGATGAGCAGGACACGATGATCACCACACGAGGACGACGGAACCAGAGTGCGGTTGCGGTAGCAGAACAGGAAACGCTCTCGCTCCCCCAGGGCAGTATGGTTGTAGTTGAAGATGGACAACAATTCGCGCGGAGTGCGAGGCGCGCGACTGTCCACATTCTGCTTGGAAGAGGGATATAAGACAGGATCGTTTCCGTTCAAAAACCGGGGTCGTTGCGACGTGCCGAGAAACACTCGTCCTCGCCGCGAAGCACGGCTGGATTCCTGCTGCAAGTCGGCAGTGCTGAAAGAGGATCGAACTATGTCCACTGTGTGGGAGAGGGGATCGTTCTCGTCCATAGAAGTAGCATGAGACGCATGACGATTTGGATTACGCGAATGATTCCCTCTCTTCCGTTTCGTCGAATCCATGGTAATTGTGATGAAACGCTCCTCTTCTACGAATGAGGGAAGTCCGCAGAACGCACGAGGCACCTGAACGCCCAGAGACATCGTCCGGATCACAGTGACCTCTGTTTCCCAGCCGAGAAGATAGGGAATCGTGACAATGCGGCAGGAGCCTAAGAGTGACCCGACACGGGAAAGCAAACAGTGTAAAGGACAGTCGTGGTTAAAAGAGGGGTTGTTTCCGAGAAAGCTATACGATGAAGCGAACACAAGGCCCATTACAATAGTTTGTCGTACTGTTTTGTGACAATCCTCCTACAGATCAGCGGAAACGGCAGCCACTACATTCCGCCGGACCTTGCCCATGCGTAGAAGGAGATGACAAGGAGAGCGAGGACGAGGAAGGCCGTGTTATAGGTCCATTTCTTCATAAAGGGAGGTCAGCGAGTGAACGAAAGACTGAGTGGAACAAAGCCACAACACACAACGGAAATCGCTCAGTTCTTACGAAACGAGCGCCTCCACATAGATAGGAATGAACGGTACTGCTGATACATGGGCTGCGTCACGCGCGTGGCCTTGTAGTCCTTCGCCACGGCCGTCTTCTTATGAGGAATGTCAAACGCGAAATCCTTAATGAAAACATAAGGAACGTTATCTACAAGTCAAGTACCCCTCCTTCCCCCACACTTCATCGCCCGCAGTTTGTAGTAAAACTCCATCTTGTCGCCGCCGTAATCGATGAAGTAGGGATGGAAGATGGGATCGATCGCCGATCGCCGAAAAACGCCATATCTACACACTGACCCGTCGAGCCGTCCCCTACGGTTCCATGTGATTAAAGAAATGAGACTGCAACTTCGACCACTGATAGTCGATCCATCTCTTCACCCTCACCACCCGCTACGACTCAGAGAAACGACGATAGCGCACATGGTACGGAAGTTTCTTCCCCCGGATTCTATTCTTTCGCAGCATGCGCACGACATCCTCCTTGGTCCGAGGAACCGCTCTCCACCTACGCCTCAACACGAAGAACAAACACGACAATTCGTCACATTCATTGTTCATTAGGCAAACGTCCCACTCTGGCAGGTCGTTGTACTCGAACAGCGGGAGCAAGAACACGTTCTTGTGGTTCATCAGCAAGCGTTGATTCGTCTGGATGCCCTCAGACAGCGTGGTGGACACGAAGGTGTCGGAGTCGATCACGACGTAGTGCGTGGTGGAGATGCTCTCGATCGAGAGGTCACGCAGCGTGTTGATGGGGTAGAACCCGGAGGGGTACTTCACAATATTGGTGCTCTGTTTCACGTAGTATGGAATCGAGCTGGACGTGATGCGCTTCCGGACATAGAAGGTGATCACGAGGCGTCTCTCGTGCTGAACGCTGCGAAGAAACCCCTTCAGTTTGTTCATCTCCTCCTCCTTCACGAAGAGCGCCATGCTGACGGGTCCGCGCCAGCGCTGGAGAAGGAACGGCACGCGGTCGACGCGATTCAGTCTACGGGTCACCGGAACGCGGGGGACACAACGATAGCTGGAACGTGAGCGTGGCGCTGGCGGTCGAACTACGGTGGATGTCTAGACGTGATGGCGAAGGCGTGAAGCGACAAGGCTGTCTCTTGAAGGGTTGGCAGACGCGGCTGGACGAGTTGAACTGAAAGAGGTAGTACTGCTGGCAGTGCGAAAAGGCACCGTGGGCATTGCAATCCACGAAGAGGGATTGGTTGTGATTCTGAAAGTACGCGACGATGTCTACAGGGGACGATGCGTCTTCACGATTACCATTTTCGGACTCACAAGAATCGGCCACTGCGGTTGGTGAAGCGTACTGCGTCAAGATGTTGAAAATGGACTTCTCGTCCGCAACGCGTTGCGTTTGCACCTGGTTGCGTTCCTTCAGCGGGGCGATTTTGGCACTGTACAGGTTATCACAGCAAGTCATGTTCTGAGAACACTAGGATCACAACAACCCTACAACACTACCGAGCCACACTCCTTCTCGCACTGTTCCATTTCCCGGTCCATTGAGAGCGTGGAGTCCCAACTCCCTCTCCTGAGGAGCTGGCGGTACTGCATTGCGGGAGATAATGCAGGCGCCTTCGCGGTGACATTTGGAGACCGCTCAGGAATAATAGACACTTCTCGATTGCCATCAAGTGGTTTTGACCCGTTAAACACATTTCTCAGCTGTATTGGCACTCTACATGGAATACGACTCCGAAATGGCCACAACAACGAGTACGTCATCGGAGAGGATGGGTTGAAAACGTAATGGGACACCACCAGCACATAGATACACAACAGTAAAGCACTTCGGATCATGGACAGGAAAGAACTGTGATCACTAAGACGATGAGCAACACAGAGAATAGGCCAAACAATTCAGAACAGGTACGGATGCACTCTCCTGATGATAACAAAACACAGTTGTTCTTTTGTGTTGCTGAAAACGGCTTTGGAAGGGGGAATTATGATAATCAAGGGGTTTGGGAAATAACCGTACTCTCATTGAGCAAATACGGGTCAGGAAGCATTGAATACAGTGAGAAATGGCAGGACTCTCTTCGAGGTGGAGTACAGCCCCTTCCCGAGAAAGAAGGGGATTCAAACTGCAATCAATCTTAAGCGTGTTACCATTGCGTATGAAACTGTGTGGACACGATCTCATCGTTTCACGTGAATGGATCTCTTCATGGTTGCAAACTCCAATGAAACCCATCCTCATGAATCAGACATGGCAATAGTCGCTACGGCACACAAACCACCCATCCAACTTGTCAACGTGACATGGATTCGAGAACTGGGACGTAGTCGCCCGAATGTCCCAAATCAAGTACATTATGGGCAATTCCTAGAATACGCAATGGAGTTACTGTATATAGTGGTTGCTGTGATTACCTTTTCGTTGACCACGAACGTGTACCCTCATTGCGTGTATGAGACGGTTGTGGATCATCGGAGTCTGAGATACCGGAGAGTGTACCACGAGAATGGTCTGCGCGCTGCGCTGTCCGCGAAGGCAATCGACAACACGGTCCTTCTGATGCTGGCAGATTACGCGTATCTGCCGTTTCTCATAAACAGCTATCAGTGTGGTCACTTGGAGAAGTACAGCAACCTGCTTATCTTGTGTCTGGACAAGAAGTCCTTCGAGGTACGACTCCTCTCCCTCTTTCACATAGGTATTGGAAGAGAAGAAGTACCCTGTTTTCTTCGTCGATACGCGCGACGGCACCGACTCACTAACGGGGTCTTTCGCCAATTACGGGTCCGACGAGTTCAAGCGCAAAGTGAGATGGAAGCTGTCCCTTCTCGGCACGGTGCTGGAGTACGGATTCAGCCTTCTCTACATCGATTCGGATCTGATTCTGCTCAAGAATCCGTTCCCTGCCATGAGCATGTACCAAAACTACGACTTTGTTGCGCAACGGGACGAGTCCATTTGTACCGGATTCTTGTACATGCGACCAACGCAGCAGAGCGTCGGTCTTATGAAGTACGCCTGCAGTCTCGTAAACACGATGAACCTCGACGACCAGGACATCCTGAACACCGCGACCAGTCGGTACTACTCCCACTGGGCGCTCCTGCCGTCGGCGTACTTTCCCAGCGGGAGCAACTTCTTCAACCGGTACCAGTACTACTGGGACCGCACGGGTGGGCGAGGCGAGGCGGTGTGAGAGCTAGACAACGACTACTACTTCTTCCACAACAACTACGTGCTTGGCAAGTTCGGCAAGCAGTACCGCTTCAAGGAGATGAAGCTGTACTCGCTGGACTGGGAGGGCGAGTACAGCGCGCCGCGCAGGTATCTGACCGTCGAGATGGTCGATACATGTAATGGAGGGAGTGTGAGGTGAGGCGTAGCTATGATGGCGGAGAAGCTGCTGACGCTGCTGTACGTCGCGGAGACGCTCAATCGAACGCTTGTGATCCCTCCGCTGGAGTGTGTGGGCGAACGACGACTCAAGTGGAAGTACTGCATTCTGTGTGCCTTCGACGGCATGGACTGCTTCGGAGAGGTGCTGGGCTCGCGCAAGGACCGCGTGCGCGAGTCCGTGTTCTTCACCAACGAATTTGTGCCGCAGGCAATTCGGAACGAAGACAAGTTCAATCCGATCTACAGCTTTGAGCCTGGGTGTCAGCCGCTGAGTCACTACAGGAGCGATTTCCCCGCCCATGTCGATCATGACCACGAGGTGAAGTGCGTCCCATGCAGTCAGTCGAGAACGGACTGTGCCATCCAGTATGGAATGGGAAGAGACGAAACGGTGTTGAAGTTGTACTCTATTTGATGGGTGTTGTTTGTTCTTCCCACCGGCATTTCCATTTTCTGCATACAGTAAACGACATGGTACGCTCCTTCGCTCCATTTCCTTTACCATCGTAGGCGAATCAAGCTAGCAAGAAGAGAGCCAAGGAAAACGGCCCTTATATCAAGTATCTCAGCGTGTACCTGATATCGATCAACGTACGTCTTTCGGAACTCCATTCACTGTAGCTGTGGTATTTCATCTACAACTTCCTCATTCTGCGTCTCAAGTACGTATCTCGGGGAATGATGATCGGGTACTTCTTCCACGCTTTGATCCAGGGACTGTGCTTCTATTGGCTGCTGGAAAACCTTCAGACGAGCAACTTCTCCGAAGCGATTGAGGGGTGTGGTGCGTTGGGGTCCTCTGATCTACAGATATGGTGGTGACGTGTTTATCATTTCCTGCGCCGTGTCTCTGTTCATTCCCTTCTCCCGCAAGTGGCTGTGGGTGTACATTGTGATTCCTCTCTATTTCGCGTACATGGGCATCAAGATGGTGGTGAACTGGGCGTTGACGCCGGATCCCACTCCCGAGGTTGGCTTTGAGGGGTTGCGTGAGGACTAGGAGATGGAGGAGATGAAGAGCAATCGTCAGAAGAAGAGGGAGAGTCGCAATCGCATGAAGGCGGAGTAAGAGAAGAGTGTTTGTTTGAAGTAACGTACCGAAGAAACGGTTGTAATAGCACGTTTGCCCGAGTGGTCTAAGGGGGTAGACTCAAGTTCTACTGTACAGGAGTACTCGTGGGTTCAAATCCCACAGCGTGCATTTTTCTTTTCCTCTCCTCCTCTTCCTCGCCATCGTCGCTTTTGAACGCAGCAGTTTCCTCTCGCAGCGACGCATCACTAATGGAAAGCAAAGGCGTGTTTGTGTCCGGTAACGTCGTCCAGTCATCGTAACAAGAAGGAATACCCTATCGGTTTGGGAGCCAGGATCTCTATGATCTCTTTTCGGAGTGCGGTCCCATAACGAACTGCGATGTATGTCTTCTTCCTTGGTTTGAATTCAGGTGTTCCGTGATAAGAATTCGGGGGACGGAAAGGACGCTGGCGTTGTTTTCTTCGAGAGCGAAATGTCGGTCGATTTCGCACTGAATATGAACGAGAGAGTAGCATGAGCAGGTGCATTCTTAATCTGTAGTCCGTCGAGGGGAAGGTGCTGCATGTTTTCCCCATTACGGAAGATATTAAGAAGCAGCTATACAAAATGAACTTATCATACTTCGCAGACCCGAATGCAAAGGAGGACGTCGTTGAAATCGCCATTCCAGAGGAACGTCGCGACGAATACAAGAGTGCTAGAGAGAATAATGACTTGTACGCGATGTGCACGAACAAGATTCGAATCCCATGTATGGGTGCGCTGTAGTTCTCATTCCCAGGCATTCCTCGCAACTACACCAAGGAAGATGTGGCAGAGATATGCAAGAGTGTGTTGGGTGTTAGGGACATCAAGATCGTTACACCGAACCAAGAGAATCGCGCTCTCCCGTTCGCCATCGTCTCGTTCGAGACGGAGCAGCAGGCAAAGAACGCCTTGCGGCAGTTTGAGGATCTGGAAATCGCTTCGAAACGCTCTCATGTGACGTTCTTCTACGAGAAGAAGTCGATGATGAGGAAGCCGGGTTCGTTCTCGAATGGTGGGAGGAGGGACAGAGAGTCGTTTCAGAACCGGAATCGGAATAACGCACAGCAACGCAACCGGAGTCGGAGTCGCAGTGGGAGTCGGAGTCGTAGCGGCAGTAAAGGCTAGTATTCTCTTTCCTGTTGTTTGGATGAACTCACAACTGATCAAGGGAGTTTACAGGACTGCGCTTAAGCGCGCAGCACTATTCGACAAGGAGCCTGTGCTAAAGGTGAGTACTTTGGTTCTCCCTCCATGATTCTCTAGTGTCTTATTACGAATCAGTCGTTCGACGAGTATTACAAACAAATCAAGAATGGAACTCGGAAAGAAGAAGAGAGCTGTCAAGATCACGTTAGCGCCTTCCTAGGGTTTGTCTCGCTCTCTCCCTGTTCTCTGTAGTGATAACCAGTACTATTCGATGGGTAAATCGCTAACAAGCTTTCTGCGCCAGAGAATGAGAGAGCCCTGTGACGAGAAGGACGTGGAAGCGTATGGATTCGTGTGAGACGTGTGATCTCATAGACGGTTTTCAACGCTTCTTCGCATTTCCGATTACCTCCATTCCCGCATCCTCTATGCTAAGAATCGCAACTACCTAAACGTGCCGATCGGCTCGAGGCTTCCTGCTCCTCGTGACAGTTCATTTTTCCCTGTTGAGTCACCAATAGCCCGTGAATGCTACGATCGTGTGTCCCCCACCCTGCAGAAGGAGAACTTCGACGACTGCGGCGGCTACGTCATCATCCAGAATCCTTCATCCCTCTTCGCGCTGAAGAACTACGATGAAGAGGACAGCACTGTAGCCGAAACGCTCTCTTCTCTTGTGGTAAGTATGCAAGTGCAGCACGATGGATAGATGTTCCTTCTGAAGCCCATTCAAGGACAGTACCAGATGCTCTTCCTAAGCGAGTCTTGTTATTGAATTCGTGTCACGTGCAGCTCTTACACAGTTTCAAAGGGCGAAATGGACTTGAAGAAGAGACTGATTCAACTCGCGTGGAAATTGCACGGAGAATCGCCGTCGGCTTCCTCCATGCACTCTCCCTCGAAGCCGCGGTCCACTCGTCATCGGTCCAAAGTAGTTCTGGATCCCGCCACACAACGGGAGTTGGACTCGATTCCCGTCTCGCGATCGAACAGCGCTGTCAAGGATTTGGACCCCGTTGACGAGGAGAAGCGGTGGCTGGACGTGTACAACCAGTACAACTGGAAGCACGTGCTCCTTGGCGGATCATTCTCCAATCCGGTCGTCGTGTTTGACAAGACGCAAGTCAACCCCTCGGACCTTTCCACGTTGGAGTACACAGATGAGTCGGACCGAATTGCATCGTCTCCGGAGTACGAATCGGTGTTGCGATCATTGTCGAAGTCAAAGGAGGGATCGATCCCACTGTGTCTGGACTGCACCACGGCCTTCGTCGAATATCCTTTTCGCTGTAATTATCGATTCTCCTTCACGGAAGTGTGAATGTGATTGCCGAAGCGTTGAAGGAGAAGCAGCTATTTGCGATCGCTGTGAAGGACGTGGACGACTTGTTGTTTAACTGTGAATTCTCGGAGTGCGTGTTATGCGTAGGCACGATGGATCGCCGATTGCTGTACCCGAACCTGTTGAAGCGCGTTGGGGGCGAATTCGCGAAGTGTGCAGACGTCATTTATTCTGTGTTGACTGAGTTTGACTGGCGTGTGTGTTACAAACACGAAACAAGTCCTTGCTGCTCTTCATCCGTTTCTGAACGAGCGCATTCACCCACAACAGAATGGAGAACGAGAAAAAGGACCAACACAGGAGAGAAGGAAGGCAATTCCACCCGAACTTGGTAATCACCCAATTCACGGGAAGACCGGAAAACACGCTTCCAAATGGAGACACCAGACCGTCCATGCTAATCACGATGCTGGTATAGCGCGCATCAGCATTCTCCATCGCGATCAACTCGCTGAAAGAAAAGGGGATGTAGAGGAAGAAACCCAACAAAAAGGAGAGAGCCAGGAAGATGAAAGAGGAGGAGGAAGAGGGAATCACGATGAACACGAGACCCGCCATAATCGAGGCGAACTCGCACAAATGAGAACGCGAAAGCTGGTACGAATCGGAAACAAATCCTATTGTTGACGAAGGAGAGTAATGACGTACCACACCACAATGTGCCCAGAATGCCTCCGATTTCGATGTAGCTGATGGCAGAAGGAATGTGTCTACAGATGAAAGGGAATGGAAGTAAAAACGGGATGATGTCGGGGACATGGAGGATCTGAGGGAACATCAGCAGCGCCCAATCCGTCACAACGCGCTGATTGAATGTGCTCTATCCATTAGTATGAAGTGAGTGAGAAAACGATGAACACAGATGAGAGAAGGAGAATGAGAGAGATCATCGGACGGCAGGAAGCGCCCTCCGTGGACTGCTGTTCCGTGTGATGCTTCAGTGCCGAGTACTCGACCTACAGAGTGAACGATTCCTATTGCACCCACCTCACTCGATTGACTGGGCGGGTACAAGAAGTAGGACAGGATGGCTGTTGCAATGTTCACGCCACTCAGGACGAAGAAGATGCGACTTGCATCACCAGAAACGAGTTGGGACAGCGTATTGCAGAGAATCGTCCCGATGGAACTGCAACAGCAGATAATAGACCAGTACAGCCCCCTTACTAGGAATCAGAGATGAGACACGAGAGAACAGTCATCGGGAACCCACTGCTTGAAAACGATGCATATAATAGGCCACAGTGTTCCCATAAACATGTAGTTTAGTACCCATAGGAAAAAGAAGGAGCGAAAGCTACCCGTCGTCGGCGATGCGGCAAATCCTTCGCACGAGCACATGAATCCAACAATGCCAAAGAGGATTGTATAGAGGAGAAACAAATTCCCTTTCACAACATGACTGGTGACGAATTTGCTAATCCCATAGACAATGAAAGCGCTTGTATTCAGCGTCGCGTAGTTTGCCTGATTCATGAAGTTCTGCTTGATCAAATTCGGCGCAGACTCCCCCAGTGCTCTCCTCACCATATTCCAGCCTGTGCATGTGATGAAAAGAGGGAGAAGGATATGGATGAAACAATACCACTTCGTCTGCTTCATATAACTCTCTTTGGAAATGCCAATGATGATTGGAGTGACTCGCAATAGAATGGCGTTTCAAACCAAACACAAGACGACTCCACCTCTCTCGACTTCTCCACCAACTGACTGTACAGCGAGTCCTTGTTGCT
>ERZ1106923.684-NODE-684-length-10466-cov-17.748631_pt1 | contig 10466 bp, 19 predicted proteins | sample MGYA00403657_ERZ1106923 | MGnify/ENA primary metagenome ERZ1106923 (study PRJEB35170, sample SAMEA104062425) | human gut metagenome | biome: human gut; feature: human-associated habitat; material: faeces | place: Denmark | collected 2012-06-19 ...
ACCCGAACACCATCGTGCGGAACGCCTCCTCCGCCCACGTGCCCACCTGACACGCGATCATCTCCACCAGACGCGTGTCGTTGTGGGCGAGGTCCTGCAGCTCCAGCATGATGCTGTCCGCGCCCTACGGGTCAGCCGAGCACCCCACACCCCACCTTCACGTAGATGCAGATCGAGTCGTCGGGCATCTGCACGATGATCGACATGCGCTTGCGCGACGACTCGTACGGAATCACGTGCAGAATCCGCACCTCGATGATGCGACCCAGGATGTTCAGCTTCACCATGTTCGTCTCGTAGTCCATGCCCAAGAACTGCACGCCCAGACAGTACGCCCCCGAGACGAAGGCTTGCTCGTCCGGCGATGACGCGTTCAGCTCGATCGTTCCGTCGTCCTTCTCCTCCATGATCACCGTGTGGTTCACCGCCATGTTGATCAAGAAGTTCATCAGCTTCTACGCCTCACTCTCCTTCTCCAGCACTACGTCCGCGTGGTCGTCGCCCTGACGCAAGTCCTCCTGGAGGAGGTGACCCGGGTGCGTCTCGCTGCCATCCTCGAAATTGCAATAGCGATAAATGCCCTTGCGAGGCGCCTGCTTCTTGCCCTCCACCTTCACCTCCACGCCCTGCTTCCTCTTCACGCTGCGACCGATGTCGCTGTCGCCCAGACCGTACGACACGCCGTCCACCAGACACTTGCGGAACTGCATCAGATTGGCGGTCAGCGTGCCCGTCTTGTCCGAGAAGATGTACCCCACCTGACCCAGATCGTCGTTCAGCGTGGAGGTGCGCACGCGCATGGGCTCATCGTTCACCTCGTCGTACCTACGCCTCACGCCACGCACACAGCCACACATCTTCAGGTCGTTCTCCATCAGCACGCCTTGGACCGCGTAAATGCAACTCATCGTCACGTACAGCGACACGGGGATGAACTGGTAACACAGCAGGAAGAAGCGGAAAAAGGAAATCCAGAAATCGAGGATGAAATCAGCGGAGAGAATGATGTACCACGAGTGCTCCACGATCATCTGCGAAATCACGTTCTCCCCCAACGCCCCCTAGTCTTCACACGCACCGCAGTCGCCCACAAGAATGCACAGAATCAGAAGCGCGATGATCAGACAATAGATCACCTTGTTGGTACGCTGCGTCAGCATTGCCACCTTCGCACCGTCGTTCTAGTCATCACCGTTTCGCAGCAGACCCACTCCCACCTGCCACCACTTCCGTCGCGTCGTTCCGAACTCCACCTTCGTGTCCGTGCCCGTGGAGATCACCGCGCCGTACACGTGCTTCGTGTTCTTCAGAATGCACCCGCGCAGCAGGATGTTCTTGATCGAGATCGCTTCCGCCACGTCCGTTCGCTTCTCGTCCGTGGTCTGTCGGTACAGGATCTAGTCGTCACGCTCGTGCACCACGCTCACAGAGCCGTTGAAGTCGTTCGTCATGTTGTTCGGCAGCTCGCAGTTCACGATCGCCTGGATGCTGCTCAGCCGCTCTTCGATGCTCTGCGACGACTCGCCTTCGGTTGTGCACTATGTCTCAACCTCAACTCGTGCGCACCACTTTCAACGCCTGTCGGTACTTGTTGTCCGTTTCGCCGTCCAGACTCTTCGTATTGACCCAGCACGACCGGGGCGCTTTCGGGTCGCCCGTGTGGAGGAAGACCATGTCGGCGGGGAAGATGTCGCCCTCGTTAATCATCACAATGTCGCCCACTCGAATGTCGCTTTGCGGGACTTCTTCGAACTGCTTCGTCTCCTTGTTGAGCACGCCGAACTTGCGACTGTTGGTCTTTTCGTCGGCGCGATGCCGATTCCAGTCGTCACGAACTAGGATTCAGCGCTATTGAGTAGGGCTACTGGACGTGATCGCTTCCACCAGCAGCACAAACGCGAGCGAAGATAGGGACTCGGGCTCTCCGTTTGTAATCGAAATGGCAGGAATGCACTAGGTGAGACGCAAGAGGAAGGAGTACCTCACAAATGGCAACACATACAAAATAGAAATTCGCAAACTTGTTAAGGGGATTGAGGTTTTCGTACAGGAAGATGAAAATGAAATTCCACCATGTGTATTTGGACGTGATCACTTTGTTCGTCGCAAAATTCTGCCCCGCGTTCGCTTCGGCGTCGTTGATCACGCTACTCGTCACCAAACCGCAAAGAAAACGCTACACTTTCTTCGTGGGGATGGCATTCACTCGTTGCACACTCTCCCGGTGTCTTACAATTGCCGCACTACACTATGAAGACTTCGTTTCCAGCATCCACCGATCTCCTTCATTAAACGGAAGGGGCTTGGAAAGATCGTTCTGGTCCATTTCTGATTTCTGGAATGACACACTCTGTACTCGCTCTGAAGAAAAGGGATTCACAGCGGGTCTTTTCCTCCCATATGTCCCGTAATGGTTTTCAAACACGTGCGTTCCCAACAAACGACGGCAGCATCCGCAAAATTATAGATTCGTCCTTCTCCGCACACTGATACCCCCCTCGCTTCGCATGAACACCATCGGCTTCATCGTCGCGCCACTGCCCTCCTCTTCCTCCTGAATCCGCTCCATGGGCGTGCCAAAGTTCGACAGCGACTTCTGGATGGGCGTTCCCAGCAGGCGGTTCGAGGACAGGCGAATCGACTTCTGCAGCGAATCGCGGTAGAACGAGCGTCCATTTCCGCCTAGAAATCACTCTACGCACGCGAGCCCACTCGTCAGCTCCTTCTTCAGCTCGTCTCGCTCTCGCACGATGCAGTCCATGTCCTGCAGGAACGACTTCAGCTCGAACTGCTGCGCCACCGGGAGACGCGTCGCGTGGATCACGAACGGGTGCTGCGCCAGCAGCGGGTGGAGCTCGTGCAGGTTGATGATCGCGCCCGCCTCCTCGCTGTCCGCGGAGTCGCCGGACGTGGGCGAGATGTCGCTACGCCTCACACGCTGTCCGCACGCCTACTCCACTTCCTCGTCCGACAGGTCCACCAGCTCCAGGTACGACAGGATCTGCGGCTGGATGAGCACCAGGCTGCGGAACTCCTGGAAGGTCATGTAGTCCGGCGACTGCGTGTTCACCGCGAAGATGATCTTCACGTACTTGTCGGCGGCGCGCTGCGGGTCCACCACCTCGTTGCAGTTGCGGTACACTGCCGTGATGAAGTCGGTGAACGCCGCGCGCAGGATCACGCCCTCGTTCTTCATGTCGTAGATGGAGAAGTAGTACTGCAGGCGCGCCGTCACCGACACCTTCTCGCTCACCAGCGGCATGAGCCCCGTGAGCAGGCGACGAATGTCCAACGTGTCCTCGCCGTGCACCGTCGTCTTGAACTCGTTGAAGAGCTCCGTGCAGACCTGGTCGCTCGAGGGCAGGATCGAGGCGCGCTTCACCACGTTCCACAGCTAGGAGTCACGCCACACACGCACGCGTACGGAGAGGAACTCCTCCTCGGAGAAGCCCGCCTCGCAGTAGTCGCGGATCATGCGACTCGTGCACTTGTCGTTGCTCACGCCGCGCGACGACGAGCAGTGCTGGATCACGTAGCCCACGATCAGCGCCTTGATCTTCTCCACCAGCTCGAACGTGAACTGGTAGTCCGCCGTCTTCTCCTCCGACTACGCCTCACTCGCTCCCGCCACCGCCACCTTCATCAGCTCGTTCATCGACTGGCGGATACTCGACTCTCTGTGGACCACCTGCGTCATCTTCATCTGCTGCTTCAGCTCCGCCTCCTCCTTCCTACGCCTCAACCATCACACTCACCACCCACTTCACCTCGTCCGCGTAGTCCACGCGCAGGATGCGGATGCGCGACAGCGACACGCCCAGTTTCTCCATGCCCTTGAAATCCGCGATCGTGCACTCGTTCAGCTTCTCTACGCCTCACGCCGCTGCGCCTCGCTCACCGTTGAGGAACACCACGATGTCCTCCAGGTCGTTCATCTTCATCAGCACGATCTCGTTGTTCTTCAGGATCTGCAGCGCCGCCGCGTGGATCACGTGCGAGCCGAAGTAGAACACGCGGTCCCTACCCATGAACACCAAAACTTGTGCACACCAGATGTACTCGGTGACCTCAATGGGCAGGACGTTGATGAAGAGACAGAGGAACCAGTGAAAGGTCAGGTGGGTGAGCGAAATGCCGCACTTGTCGAAGTGGTCCGCCAGTTCGGGGAGCTTCTCGGTCAGCAGGAAGGAGAAGATCTTCTCGTCCACGCGCATTCCGAACTAGCGTTCAGGGAGAGAGACGGAAATACGAGTTCGTTGGTGAAGTAGTTGGGGAACATAATGCGGTTGATGCACACCTGCGTGTAGAACGCGAGCTCGTTCTCCATGTGGGAAAGAAGCAGCGAGGCGATGAAGTTCATGGACTGACAGTAGCCGCCCTCCACTACGCTAACAACAATTCAGAGGACAGTACAACGCAGCTCGTACGACACCGCCTTCAACACTTCGCGGAGGTTGTTCATCTCGAGCTCCGACAGGTTGCTTTTCCCCTTGATCACCGTTCTAGCCGTTACGATGGAGTCACTCCGAATACCGCGTCAGGTCCTTTTCGATTTGAATTGCGTCTTTGCTTGTTGCGTCCTTCTGAGAGAACGCGACGATTCCTTTGTAGTAACCCTTGCCACACTCATCACGCATGTCCTTGCCGCCGCTCAGTTCGAACCATGCATTTCCTCTCTTGGTTTCGCTAATGGAACGGTGTTCCGTTATATACTTGTCGTACTTGGTTTCCGGATATCGCATTGACCACGCCTTCTCCTTCTTCTGCAGCATCAACAACCAAAAGGGCGCTTCTTACCTTACTTCTTTCATGTCCACTCCCTTTTCCCTGTGCATCAGCACTCTTTCCTCGCATAAATCGTTCGAACATGCTCCAGCAATTATTGTCACCAAAACACACGAAGATGGATGTGAAAGGGGTTAACGCTCCCAGTTGCGGTGCATCCAATCAAATCGCGACATGCAACAAACACTCCCCAACTAGAACTCGCTCAGAAATGAGGTTATAATGATGCGGTGTCGCAGACTGAACTACAATTCATGAATACACGCTACACAAACGTCGTAGTCATTGTTTTGGAGATGGACTTCACGAGCGACGCCAGCACCGGTTTGGGTCCAATTTCAACAAACTCGTTGCAGCCAATGCTCAGCGCCTGTTGCACGCACAACTGCCACTGCACGGGGAGCGCCATTTGACGCGCCATGCGCTGTATCACGTCCTCCTTTGTACGCATCTACACTGAACATGGAAATGAATGCATACCACTGCTCCATCCACGTTTGAAATGACTGGGACGACGGGATCTGCGATGGAGAGGGCTCCGCTTTGGATGCTCGACCGGATGAATTCGTCGAAGCGGTCCGCCTCGGGGTGCAGAATCGACGCGTGAAACGGATAGGCAACGTTCAGTCGCTTCACCGCAATGCGTCTTCCCTCCTTGCGGAGTCTTCCCTGAAGCGCGTCCAGTGCTCGCTCCTCACCACTCACAACTGTCTGTATCGGGGAATTGATGTTTGTGACTTCGCAGAGCAAACCCTCCTCCTGCAGCGATGACACGACGCACTGGAGCGTAGACGGAGGGCAAAAGAGCACCGCACTCATGCCCCCAGTCACTCCTTCACAGCCGCGAATAATGCCCTCCGCTCTCCGCTTCTATCGGTCAGCGATGAAGCACAATCTCACGAGGAGGACAGCGCAGTCGTGAAAGGACAGACTTTGGGACGCGTACAGGGCAATAAACTCGCCGACAGAGTGACCCATGAACGCCACTGGATGATTCCACGGAGCGCTTTGTGATGGATCCCGCTCCCGTAGGGCTTCCAGTAGCATCGCCGAATACGCCAGAATCCCCACTTGACTGTTGAGGGTGTTCCGCAGCGTTTCCTACCCTCTTATCTTGTTAGAAATGCCATACCTCAGGACCTGAAAACATAATCTTCGAAAGAGAATAGCCCATTATGGAATCCACTTCATCGAGCATGTCCTTCGCTTTCGGACATTGCTTCAGAAGCTCCTTTCCCATCCCAACCCACTGCGATCCTTGTCCCGTAAAACCAACACAACACGCTCTCCTGATTGCCGCCATCCTTCCTGTTGAATCCTACTGTCTTCAATCGACGAAACAGCAAGTGCCCGAACGATAGGAAGAATGAATGTGTGTAATGCAACAAGGGACGACAACTAGTTCATATTGATACACTTAGTCTCCTCGTGACTCTTCTTACACATGTAGCTGCAGTACAGGGAACCGCACGCCTTGCACTTGTAGCACGCTTGATTCCTGCGCGTTAGGGACTCCGTGAACCGTCGATTCAAGGATATCCACAAATGGAGCAGAACCGTCGGGCGGGGTATCGACTCGATTTGCTTGCGACGCTCACGTAGTTCGGCAAACCGATCGCCTCCTTCATGTTCTTCTACGCCTCACTAAGAAAGGACAATGTCACATCCTGGTAGACCACCTTCGCGAACTTGAATACGGGCAGTTTTGACCTATGCATCACACGAACAACCGCGATTCCACAGTGATACTTGCTTTGTCGTCTCTTTCCTTCTCTTTGACTTCACCGTCAAGTCCTACACATCATCTCAGGAGAGCAGACGCACATCGTCATCCACATCATACAAGTCGGCTTCGTTCACATTTTCCTCTTCGTCGTAGTTGTCTCGTTCCAACGCCTCCAACCTCTCATTCAGAATCTATCTGTGAACAGCAGCCCCCACAACTACTTGCTCCCGCGTCACACTATCGAGTACGTTGCTGTTCTTCGTTGCGCCGCGAAGACGGGAATCCCACTTCTTGTTCTTCTTGTTGCTCGTGCGGTATCCCGTCGATATCATGGCCTCGTCCCATTCCGACTTCCCTCTCTTTCCCATGGCGGATTTCAATGGCGCTCAACACCTCCTCGAAACGAACTAAATCGAACGAAAAGGAAGTGCAAAAAACGGGACGACTTCTGGTTCGCAATAATAGGGACAATGGATCTCCGTCTTACTGTACCGATTCGAGTGTTCTCCCCTGCTTCTCGGCGGAATTCTTGCTCGTGAATGAGCCCGTTCATTCCTTCCTGCTGTGTGACAGGGACCCAATCTGCAACGTACCTATGCCAGTGAAATACGCCAAGGAACCGGAGCAAGGCGAAAGTCTTGGGACTAGGGATCCTGTTCAATGGGTCGATAGTATCGATAAGAGTCAAGTACGTGGTGTTGCGCCCTCGTGTTATGCATGATCTAACGCGTTCTAGCTACACAGGCAGTATGAGCATCTCACTTGTCTCCTGAGCGGGATCCAGAGCGAGATTATCCAGCGGCAACACTCCTCCGACTCCGTTTCCTGTCCTCCCTTTTTGCCTGTCGTCCAGGCGCTCGTGAATCCGAACAAGGACTTACACAAACATTCGCACTCTAAGTCGCGCGCAAAACCAAAGAGCCGAAATTCGTCGGTGACGCCTCGATCTCCCGCTTTTTCTGAGGGGGACTTGGATGACGCTCTCTCGTCCTTTTCAAAGTCCAGAATGTCATCCGCCAAACTCGAGACCACGCCCAAACCGCTCCAGAGCTTCCAATCGCTGAACTTGCCGAGCGGCTCAAAGTATACTGCGGGTTCGGGTCTCTCCGATGTCTCCGCTTCTCCCAGAGCGGAGTCGGCACAACCCTTCGTTTCGTCTCCCGTCGCTCCCTTCTCGCTCCCTTATCTGTAGATGGTGGAGGTGAAGGTGGAGAGCGATCAGACTACGCCTCTATTCTCCCCCGCTTCATCCATGGAGCAATCGCCGTCTCTGGACTCGATCGTCGTCCCTCTCTCCGCCATTCACCTTTAGCTGTCCTCCCTCTCCCCTGTTTCTTCACCGGCAGTGTATTGCAGACTCGTTGAAACGATGATCACCATCGCCAACATGGGCTACCACACGGAGAGCGAGCTCATCTACTGCTCCCAGCGATACCTCCTCCGCTCCCTCAGCACCTTCGGCGTGACGATGAACATTGTTGCTCCTCCTCCCCCTCCTCACCCCCAGATTCGATCCGTCCTGCCTTCTCTCTGTCACCTTCTTATCTACCTCGGAGTCCTCGTTCCCTCCACCACGCCCTCCGCGTCGCCGCCCTCGCCCCAACTCTTCCGTCTTCAGCAGCAGCCTGCCGGGACGGTTTCCTACCCTTCTGCTCCCTTCCCTCGCAAGCGCGAGGCGGACGACTCCTGGAGCGAGCTGTCGTGGCTGTCGGAGGCGGCGAGGAGCGTGCTGTGCCAGTGGGTCGGGAAGAAGTGCGGCGACTGGACACACGTGAACGACTACACCGTCCAGTACGACGGCGCGCTGGCGGAGCTGATAGCGCGTCCGAGTGGCGACAGAGTCTGTGCAATGTGGCGTTGTGAGGCGTAGAAGGACGTGTGCGAGCTGTCGGAGCCTCTGACGCGGCTTCTTCAGAGTCCCTCGCTCTCCGTGCAACAGCTGGAGAAGCTGGACGCTGCGAGTCAGAACCTTCTGTAGGTGTGAGGCCGTGCTGTGATGGCTAGGTTCGTCTTCGCGCTAAATCGCCTCTATTTTTGGAATCCCCCGGTCGCCTCGTTCCGGTCGCGTGCGGATCGCAGTCGCTCTTCCATCCACTACTCGCTGAACGAGAAGCAGCTGCACTTGGTGACGAAGGGCACGATTTGGAACACAATTCATGAATGGAACACGAATCAGAAGCAAAAAGAGGAGTTGCAGAAGAAGGAGGAGTTTCTGTGGAGGAGTCTGCTCGCTCGCTATGGCATCAACATACGTAGTTTTTGTCAGTTTTCTCTGAGGTTGTAGCTTCTTCCGTTCCAAACAATTACAAATCACATGACTCCAAGGCGGTGGGGAAGAAGAATCATCACAAGGACAAGGTCGTCGAGGAGTCCACTCGTGCGTGTTTATGTAGCGGAATCAGTTCTAGGACTGCGGCTGTCACGTCCACTCCCCTATTGTGAGGGCGATTTGCACATTCACTCATTACCGTATTTCTTGTGGCGTTTCATTGTGATCGTGTAGCATCTCGTGGACTGAAGTGATTGACAACTTCACGTCTGTCAAGAAACCCGTACCGAAGACATCGCTCTCTCCTCTTCCACTCTCTGCGCCTTCCTCATCGCTGTCGTTGCCCACGTCCCCTCTCCCTTCTTCTGAAGAACCGAAGCATGTGTCGATACCCAAGGTGAAGATGGTGACACGAAAGAGAGTGTGCTGTTCAAAGGAGGAGAAGGAGGCGAAGGCCGCGAATCCTACGAAGCGGATGAGAATCAAGGAGGAAGACGCTTTGTTTTTGAAGTGGAACACGGACAATCTGCACATGATGAAGGAGCGGTTGGAGGCGATCAAGCAGAAAATGAAGGAGATTAAGGAGCGAAAGACCAAGAAAGAGAAGACCAAGAAGAAGATGTGATTCCCTTTACTGTACTACTATGAATTGTGTGTTTGTTTTGATCAGTCGATTGTGAGTTGTGTGTTTTGACCAGTCTACTATGAATTGCGCTGCTTGCTTTGCGATTTGAAAACACGATTGTATTGAAAAAGGAACGCGCGTTGAAACGAGTTGCCCCCACTTCCACCCCAATTACGTATTGTGGGATATCCCACTACGTTGCGCCGCTTTGCCAGAATCCATCGAACCAAAGCAAGTATGTCTGATCTGGAGGTTGGAAGTGCTTTGTACTGCGTGATCCGCTAGAAGAAGTTCCAAGAAACTGCCGAGTACGTGCGCAACTGGCATCCTACAAAGACTGTGAGCAACGAGGACAAGCTCGCCGGATACGCTCTCTTCAAGCAGGCCACCATCGGCGATTGCAATATCCCTGCTCCTGGTATGTTCAACTTCACTGTACAGGTTGTGTGTGCTTGTGACGCTATAGGAGAAGGCGAAGTGGAACGCGTGGAACGCTCTGAAGGGTTTTTTTCCTGTGTTTGGGTGAGGAATAGGCATGAGCAAGGAGGAAGCCATGCAGAAGTACATTGACTGCATTGAGGCCCAGAAGGTGAAGTACGCGTAAGAAGTATCATTAGCTCTTGTGTGTTTGAACAAACAAGTGACGAAGAAGCACTTGCCCTCTTCTCCAGCTCCTTTTCAACTACCTTCTTGGTCTCGTCAAACTTCACAAGACAGCGGTCCATGCAGTTGTCTCTCGCCAACTGATCGTCCTCGTCCATGCTCACCGCGTTGCACTTCGACACGCACATATTGATCATCCTAAATCAGTCACTTCTTCAAACAACGTCCAACCGGTTGTAGAAGTCCTTCACCACGCGCACTTCCAGCATTCCGTCCTCCACATGCTCCGAGTACGCACTCGTAGTGTCTCCTGACGATCTACCAAACCAACTGAACATGATGGGAACAGAATTGTGCCCTCCTGCATATGCGATTATCAGCGTGTGAAGAACAAGCAAACCAACCAAAATGAATAAACAGACACGCCTCAGAAACCATGCACCACGATATCCTCCTTG
>ERZ1106923.689-NODE-689-length-10430-cov-2.833253_pt1 | contig 10430 bp, 15 predicted proteins | sample MGYA00403657_ERZ1106923 | MGnify/ENA primary metagenome ERZ1106923 (study PRJEB35170, sample SAMEA104062425) | human gut metagenome | biome: human gut; feature: human-associated habitat; material: faeces | place: Denmark | collected 2012-06-19 ...
GAAACAGTTTTTTGGAATGAATCATCGTGTAAAACTGTATATTTCTGTAAAAGAATACAAGCCAAAACCACCACGTAAAAAAACTGTTAGTCGTGTAAAGTAAGGAAGTAAAAAAATGGAATGGTTTAAAAAATACCAATATCTACTTCTTTCCGGATTGGCGGGTGCTATCTTAGCGTGCTTCATCCTATCCTATGGGTTTTTTAAGACTTTATTTGTCTTGATTTGCGCCACTCTAGGAGTTGGAATTGGATATTATATTCAACAAAAACAATTATTTAAATAGTAAAGGAGATTTATATGTCAAATGTAGAAAAAAAAGTAGAAGAAGTAAAAGGCGAATTGACCTATGAAGATAAAGTCATTCAAAAAATTATTGGTCTTTCTTTAGAAAATGTTCCAGGTTTGCTGGCTATTGATGGAGGCTTTTTCTCAAACCTAACTGGAAAACTTATCAATACTGATAACGTTGCAAGCGGAGTCAATGTTGAAGTTGGTAAAAAGCAAGTTGCTGTGGATTTGAAAGTAGTTGTCGAATATCAAAGGAATATTCCTGAATTATACAAGAAAATCAAAGAAATTGTTGTTTCAGAAATTTCTAATATGACTAATTTGGAAGTGGTTGAAGTTAATGTAGATGTTGTTGATATCAAGACTAAAGAGCAACATGAAGCAGACTCAGTAAGCCTGCAAGATCGAGCAACTGGAGTTGTTGAATCAACAAGTAAATTTACTTCCGATAAGTTTGAAAGCGCAAAAGATAAAGTTAAAGAAGTTGCCGAAGATACCAAAGATAAAGTTAAAGGAGTTGCCGAAGATACCAAAGAGACTGCTAAAGCAAAACCAAGAGTTCACTAAATTCTTTTATGCCTAAAAAAGTTTAAAAACGTTCATTATCAATAATCTAATTTCCCAATGGAGGGTAACACTATGTCAGTAGAAGAAAAACTTAATCAAGCAAATGGTGCTATTAAAGAAGGTGTCGGAAAAGTAACTGATGATAAAAAAAACGAAAAAGAAGGAGCTGCTGAAAAAGGAGTTTCAAAAGTTAAAGAAGTTGCCGAAGATGCCAAAGATGCTGTTAAAGGAGCAATTGAAGGTGTTAAAAATATTGTTAAAAAGGACGATAAATAATTCTAAAATCGGTTGATTTTTTACTTAAAACATGGGATTACTCTACAAGAAATTTAAGGTTGTTGTACTCCTAATTACCCACTTTTAAAACAACACCAAAAACTATGACAAATCCTTAACATTACAATATTAATCAGGTGAAAAATCAGCTTTCTTTAGATTACTTTGAGATTCTTTCTAACCTCATAAGTATATTCCTTCTGATAGCATTAGCGCTCTAAAATCTGTAGTTTTTTTTAAACTATAGAAGCTAGAGTGCTTTTTATATTATTTTTAAAAAAACAAAAGCACAGATTTTACTGTACCTCAGAATGAGGTTAAATAATTGAATTAAAAAGCCATGAAAATATTATTTTTATGGCTTTTTTATTACCAAAGATAACAGTTATTCGTTCTAGTAAAAAGATTACAAACACATAATAGCCTCTATTAATATCTTACTCCTACCTTCCTGTCGCAAAGAGGATACAATAAATCGAAAAAGTCATTGTTCAATATAAAGTTTTCTACCTAGATAAAAAACTGGATATTAATTTTGAAAATCATTTTAGTAATAGCCTAAACTCCTACATCAGCAACGGATTTTACTCCATTAATACCAAATTAACAACTTAACTAATATCAAAAAGATCACTATATTATCGTTGATCTTTAATTTTGACTCTAAATCTTTCAAGATATTTGTAAACCTATGTGTAAATATAGCCGTCATCCCCCATATATTTTCTGTCAAGTTTCTGTAAAAAGGAATATGACGTTCACTGTACCCAAAATTATATTTTTCCCTGTTTTTTTACTAGGAAAAAAGGAAAATCTTTTGCTTCGCTTAAGGTAGAAGTCACCGTATAATAAATCGGTTCTTTTGTCAACAATGTGTCAACTTCAACTGTAAACAGCCGGTCTACCTCTTCATTCGGATGGATATACTCCCAATTTTCTATCTTTATCTTTCCAACAAAGCAATGGATGGTTCTACCCTGATGGATCAGATAATCAATCTCTCCCCAAATGTCAATTTGATCAGGAACTAGGTTTAACTCCTCACAAGTTTCTCTTATATCAGCCTCTTGAAAAGTCTCGTCGTCTTCCACACGTCCACCAGGAAAAGAAATCTCACCCGGTTGAGAAATATGTTCGCTTCGCACTTGGTAAAGGAACTTGATACTTACCAGTTTTTACATCATATATTAAGGGCAAGAGAACTGCATAGCGTCCTTTCTCCCCCAATGGCTTCGGCTCGTAATGAGCTAATTTATCTTTAATAGTCATAAGTACTCCTTGACTTCATATTATCATAAAAAATAAGATAGCCCTATTATATAAAAATTTTATATATAAAATTTAGACATATCTTTCTAAAGGACATACACTCAATATATAAAATAATTATATATAATTTTTATACCTATCCTAAAATAAAAAAGGAGCAAACCATGTATTTTCCAACATCGTCAACCCTGATTGAGTTCTTAATATTAGTTATTATTGATAGAGAAGACTCTTATGGTTATGATATTAGCCAAAACATAAAGATTGCGGCTAATATCAAGGAATCAACACTTTATCCTATTCTAAAAAAGCTTGAAAAAGCAGGCTATATGACCACCTACGGCCAAGATTATCAAGGGCGTAAACGTAAATATTATAGTATTACCCCATATGGAAAAGAGCAACTTCAATTTCTTAATAAGGAATGGTTAACTTACAAAGAAACTCTGGATGGTATTGTGGAAGGGAGATTAAGACATGACAAAGACTGAATATATAGCCAAATTAACAAAATATCTACGAAAATTACCACCAAAAGACCACGAAGAAGCTCTAGAATATTTCATGTAATATTTTGAGGAGGCTGGACCCGAAAATGAATCTCTAGTTATTGCAGAACTGGGTATACCTAAGGAAGACGCTCATGAAGTCATTAGCCGTCTACTAGATGAAAAGGTTATTGAGGATACGACTAGTTTGCGCAATAAAACAACTATTATTTGGATTACTATTCTCGCAGTATTAGCTAGTCCAGTAGCTTTTCTAATTCTCCCTTTCTTCTTAGCTATGCTAACTAATGACACTTCTTATGATCATTTTTGCGGTCATGGTGACTACCTTAGCTCTTACTCTTGTCTTTCTCATTAGTGGTGTTCACACTTTCTCTACAAGCTTCTCTCCTAAGTGTTTCATTAGATTCAACACTGTTTGGAGTAGGTCTAGGTCTATTAATGTTTGGGGGAGCACTTTTACTATTTTTGATTTCATTTGAAATCTGTAAACTTATTGTAAAGCTAATTACTCCATCAATTAGATGACACATCAAGAAGGTAAGAAAATCATGAAAACTTGGAAAAAGATTGTCCATGAAGTATCTCTCATATCTCTATTTTTAGGCGGGGGATTAGCAACTTGGGTTTATAGTCAAGGTGGCTTGACAGATTTACAAAATCAAAATAAAAGTGAGCTAGATTATGTCAAGAAGGAAGTTGATAACTTCAATAAGATTGATATTAAAAGTAGCAGCTACAATGTACTAATTCAAAGTTCTGAGGTTAACAAAGCTACACTTTCTTACTACCAAAAAATAAAAATACAATTGACACAACTGTAAAGGATGGTCAATTAACTATTAATGATAACAAATCTAAATTAGATTCGACTTCTAAAAAACACATTAACTTTTTCGAATTAAAAGATTTAATAAGCCTCTCTTCTGCTATCGACCAGGAAGTCAGAAAGCAAACCATTATTATTACACTTCCTAAAAAACAAACGATTGATTTCTTAAATGTTGATTTAGCAACTGGAAATCTAGATTTAAGCCATAGCACGGTTAGACAAGTAGACATTAATCTAAATATGGGGAACCTTAATTTTAATAAAATGATAGTCAGCAACCTAAAAGCTAACCTTGATGTTGATAGTGTTGATAGTGATAATACCCTTTTTACTAACGCAGATTTATCTATTGCAATGGGAGAATACTCTGGTAATAACTTAATTTTTAACGGTCACAATAAACTTGACGTCACAACCGGTGAAGTTGAAATAGCTCTTAAAGATTACACTATCAATGTTCAAGCAGATAGTCACTCAGGAGAGGTGGATGTTACGAATAACCTTAAGAACTCAAAAGATAATACACTTACCATCACCTCCGATCTCGGTAATATAACTGTCGAATAACATAAAAAAGCCAGCTCAAATTAGCCGGCTTTTAGTTTATACATTCTCAGTTTTTGGTCTATAAATAACAATACCTACAACTACAAAAGTAAGTAAGAAAATGACTAGCATACGTACTTGATCTGAGATTTGTCCTGTCATAGAAATAGTTTGACGAAGGCCTGACACAGAGTAGGACATTGGTAAGAATGGTTGTACGACCTTAAAGAACTTAGGACTAAGTTCAATTGGATAAGTCCCTGCACTAGAACCTAACTGTAAAAGCAACAGAATCATGGAAGCAAATGCACCATATCTATCATCCCAACCTACAAGGGCTGTAACGAGCGCCATTAAAGTCCATGCTGCAAGGAGAATCATACCAAATGTAGCTAGTGGATGATTTGGTTCAACTCCCATAAATCGAATAGCAATATAAAGGGCAATTGCAGCCATAGTTGCAATAATACCATTGATAAATAACTTATTTTTAGACCAGTCAAAACGACTCGTAAAGCTTCTCCCTGTCAAGCTTTTAGCAAAGATAACATTTGTTGAAAGAGCTACAACCATAAGAGAAACCGAAATCATATATGGGGCCATTCCCACACCATTAGTGTCAACCTTATCCTTATCAGTTTTCTTCACTTTTAGAGGAGCACTGACTATCTTAGCATTTTCTGAGTTTACAGAAACAAGTGATAACTGTTGATTAGCCTTGTTTAATGAGTCAGACAAGGTAAAAAGATTAGTTGACAGATTTGTCAATCCATTTGTTAAATTGTTTCCTCCAATTGCTAATTGTTGGACACCTGTATTAAGAACACTTGTACCACTTTTAAGGGTAGAAAATCCATTCATTAAGGTACTACTGTTAGCATCTAGAGTTTGTGCACCACTAGCAATCGTTGACACAGCACCAGTGTAGGTTGACAAACCTGTTAAGAGATTGCTTGCACCTGTGGCTAAAGTACTTTGAGCTCTTGACACACCTGAAGCAACTTGAATTGCCCCAGGCGATAATTGATTAACAAGTACTGAGTTAACATTAGCAATATTAGCTTGCATTGATGATATAGTTGAGGAAGCTACAGGAAGAAGAGTATTTGCCGAACTTGCAATGCCTGAAATAGACGTTTGTAGAGAAACTAAGTTGCTTGATTCTCCACTACTAGTTGTTGTCGTGCCTGCCAAGCTAGACAAAGCTGTTGACATACTTGACACATCTGATGCAATAGTTGAAGCATAGCTACTAGCTGTAGAGCCAGCATTACTAATTGCTGAAGCAATCTCTGCTTGTTGATCTGCTGTCAAGCTTTGATATGCAGCTGTTCCTTGTACCGCAGCCAAATCATTCGCTTTGTCAGTGGCACTAGCTGTAGCTATAGAACTAGCTGTAGAAGAAATATTTGAAAGATAAGTCGCTATTGAACTTGTATCTACTAATGTTGTTGATGTTCCACTAGGGAATGATGTATTACTTACTGCCGTATTAAGATTTTGAATTGCTGTATTTAAATCAGTTAAATTAGCTGACAAACTTGACAACTGTGTTTGCTGTTCTTCAGATAAACTTGTTGCTGTAGCCATTTGACTAAGCGCCGTTGACAAAGAATTCGCACCTGTAACTAAGGTATTCATAGCTTCTGCTCCTGATGCAAATTGACCCGCAGCAGAATTAACAGCCTCTGAGTTACTATTCAACTGTGACAAAGCACCTGACAAAGTTGACACACCTGAAGTATAGGCAGATGCGCCCGAACTCAAGGTATCAACACCTGTCGCCAATGTTTGAGTAGAACCAGCAAGAGTTCCTAGACCATTTGATAAGATCTGACCTCCAGATTGAAGTGCTCCTGCACCTGCATATAATTGACTGGCCCCATTCGCTGCAGTTCCCATCCCACCCTGCAGTTGAGACATACTCTTAAAGACAGCTCCAACATAAGTTGACGTAATATTTTTAGAAACAGTCTCCTTTAACTTAGACATGGCAGAATCGCTCATTTTCGAAGAAACGAAGCTATGCCCTGCTGTTGTCTGATAAGAAATTTCTAGTTTCTTAGGATCATTTGTCAGAAGACTTGCTGCATTACTTGAGAGGTTTTCTGGGAAAGTGATAACCATATAGTAATCACCGTCTTCTATTCCTTTTTGTGCTTCAGTTTCAGTTACAAAATGATAGTCCAAATTTTTATTTTTAGACATATTGTCCACCATATCATGACCAATATTAAGCGCCTTATCTTGAAATCTAGCACTCTTATCTTTGTTCACCACTGCCACTGGCAGATGTTTCACATTACCATAAGGATCCCATATAGAAGATAAAAATATTAAATTATACAAAGCGGGTATCAATGAAACACCAATAATGGTTATCCATAGCTTTGGACTTTTTAGAAGAGCCTTTAATTCTGCTAACATATTTCTCCTTTTTAGACATCGTGTATATTTTTATGATATAATCAATTATAAGCTCATTAATTTATAAATCAATATTTAAAAACTATTTTTTGGACACATTATATAAAACTGTGTGAAAGGAGAAATACATGACAAAAGATCAAAGGCGTTCACTGACTAAAAAAGCTCTTTTAGATGCTTTGGTAATATGCCTTAAAGACCAAGATTTCAATGAGATTACAACTATTCGTCTAGTTCAAACAGCTGGGATTAGCCGTTCAAGTTTTTATACTCACTACAAGGATAAATTTGAAATGATAGATAGCTATCAGAAAGAATTGTTTCATAAACTAGAGTATATCTTTGATAAATACGAAGGAAAGAAAGAAGGGGCCTTTCTCGAAATCTTTGAAATTCTTACTCGTGAAAAACTTCTTTCAGCTCTATTATCTACAAATGGAGCAAAAGAAATTCAAGATTTTCTGATAAACAAACTTCAGCGTATGATAGCTAAAGACTTTATTGACCCTACTGCTGAAAAAAGAGCTCTCAAAGGATTCGAGAAGGACTATGCCAGCATTTATCTTGCTCATGCTATTTTTGGAGCTTGTCAAGCATGGATAAAAAATGGCAAAAAGGAATCACCTCAAGAAATGACAGACTTCCTTCTACGATTTATTCCACAATAAAATAACACCAGAAGCACAAAAAAAGCTACAAAGTATCTCGGTAGATAAAGTAGCTTTTTTCTCTTATAATTAAATTCCTAGAACAATGAGATAATAAGTGAAAACAAGGTCAATATTGCGGGTCCACCTTGCGTAAAAATAATCTTCTTATTAGCAGTTACAGCACCATAAACAGCAGCAAAGAAAACATTAAGAACAAAAACAGTTACAAGTAGCTGACTATTTGTAAAAATACCATACAAGAGGAATACAGCGATTAAACCATTGTAAATACCTTGATTTTTAAATAAGTTTGTAACAGAATCGCGTTGAAGCTCTTCTTTGCTCATATTAAAAACTCTACTAGTTGTGTCTGAATGTGTTGCAAAAGTTTCCAAATACATGATATAAAGATGCTCCAATGCAACAATCCCAGCTAAAATTAGTGTAATAATAGACATAGTTTCTCCCTTCTTAAACAACTTTGACAGTATATCAAAAGTAAAGCATTAAAACAATACACATGTTTTATACAATTTAAAATATGATAAAACAAAGACTGAAAGAAAGGTCCTTATGACAAAAACAGAAGTAATACAACGTCTACAAAAAGACTTGAAAATCCCTAGATTTCAAGCTTATATAGAGGATAAAGAATACTCTGAAGAAAGAGTACAAACGACTAAAAAAGATTTTGAAGCCTACTTCACCAACTACGTTTCAAATGTTTCAGCAGACTTTGAAGGTGGACTGGAAAATAAATGAACTATACCTCAAAATCACATATCATAAGATAATGGAACAAGCTCCTAGTCTAATACAAATGACTAGGAGCTTATTATGTTAGAAAACAAAAAATCCGTCTCATTCTGTGATATATCTCTAAAATCTATATAGAAGTAAGCAAAAAGGTAAGCAAATTTCTGAAACAGTCTTTTAAAACAAGCAAAAAGCCCATAATAACGGGCTTTTCGATACAATAATATTAAAATTAAAGCATTTTGTTGTAGAATTTTAACGGTTTACAATTAGTGTAAATTTACAGTGTCTAAGCACTGATAATACTGGTTTTTTTATGTTTACAGTATAAAAATAGATATACTTAATTTTACCCCCGAACTTCACTAAAATCGGAACTAAAATAATGAGTTCAGCAGGCAAGGAAAAAGCACCCCTACAAAGGTGCTTTTCTTAAGTAATGTTAAATATACCTATTGTTTTTTACCAAATAATAAATCTTTTAAAAATATCACAATATACAGTACAAAACAGGACACAGATAAAAATATTAATATTCCTCCAACATAAGCCATTATATTGTAAATTAAAGGTGTCGATTCATTTGCAGAAAACCAAGATGAAATAACGTTTAGGATGAAACCTATAATTCCTGTAAATATTCCTAATCTCAATAAAATATGTAATTGTCTAACCCACTCACCAAAAGTCATTTTCTTTTGATTAAAAAAATAAAAAGCTACAATTCCTGCTACTAAAATAATACCCATCTAGATGCTCCTATAAACTCATTATTATGTTGAAAATCTTTCAACAAAATAATATTTATTAGTAATATAACCGTAAAAACTAAATAAGTCAATAATATTTGAATTTTTTATATGTAAAATAAACTTTGAATTTATTAAATCTATTATGTGATTTTTAGTTATTTAGCTTAGCCATTGCTTGCTTATGTACTTTAAAATTTTTTCTCCTAGACAGTCCAATCTCTTGGCTTACCTCATCCCAAGTCATACCCTCGCTATATCTAAGTACCATAACCTTAATTTGCTCATTATCCTTTAGATTATATATCTTGTCAATGGTTGCGTTCTTTTCAGCTATAAGCTCATTAGTTATCTTAGCCATGTCCTCTGTGGCAATTAGCTCTATTAGTAGTTTAACTGATTTTAAGTTTTTTCAATTCCTGTTTAATATCCATGATATAATACCTTTCATGTAGTTTGGCAATGACTGCGACCGTTCGGTGGTATACTAACATTTTCCGATCTTTCAAAAACCTGAGAAATGAAAAGATTATCCCTCTTTACTGCTGACATTGCCATTCTAAGCACCTTTTAAAATACAATACCTATGATTAACCATAATAAATGCAAGCATTGAATGCCTTTATTTTATTAAAATAGTAGTTACAATTAGACAATAAAATAGTATACTTAGCTTAATACGTTATTAAGAGAAATCTATAGTTTAAAAATATCTGCTATGAACAGATGGTAGTAAATGAGTTTAATGACTTAGTTAACTAAAAATACGGGCACGCCCACAGCACGAAAAACGGGCAGGAGATTATATGGAAAATAACGTCACGGTAAATGTATACACACAAAACAAGAGTTATTTTGACGGCGGATTATTAAGTTACATTGGACACAGTTTACTATCTGCACTTATTACTATCTGCACCTTTGGTATATGCGCTCCTTGGGGATTTTGCATCATGGTTAATTGGAAAACTAAGCATACAGTAATCGATGGCAGAAGACTCTACTTTGACGGAACTGCAATGCAGTTATTCGGAAACTGGATAAAATGGCTATTGTTAACTATCGTTACATTAGGTATCTACTCATTCTGGTTAAATATCAAACTTGACCAATGGATTACTAAACATACGCATCATATTGGTTAAGACGAAAAGTGCACTTCCACCCGACCATTTACTATCATCGTAAAGTCGTGGAGGTGTATCAGGAGAAATAAAACCGTGTCCATGAAGAGTTAATAAGTTGGTTCGGTAAATAAAAAAGCCCTACGCTTGCAACCGACCAAAGCGAAAGTGTGAGGCAAAAATTGGAAAGAAAGGATAAGTTTGTGGTGTTGACATTGCTATTCTAAGGAAAGGTAAAGTTTTTAAGTGAGTAAATACCTTTGAAACGTTGGTATAATTGAGTTTATAGCAATTTAAAAGCGGGATAAAATTAGCAAAACTTAGCCTAAGTGCAATATAATATAGCTAGAAATTGTTATAAATGGCGTTATTATGTATGGCGCTTTTTGTTGTCTTGGTCACTGTTAATCAGTGGCTTTTTTGCTGTCTAAAAC
>ERZ1106923.690-NODE-690-length-10415-cov-16.783108_pt1 | contig 10415 bp, 16 predicted proteins | sample MGYA00403657_ERZ1106923 | MGnify/ENA primary metagenome ERZ1106923 (study PRJEB35170, sample SAMEA104062425) | human gut metagenome | biome: human gut; feature: human-associated habitat; material: faeces | place: Denmark | collected 2012-06-19 ...
TGGGTATGTACCCTATTGCCCCTATTGTTTCTTCCCGTTTCGGGACTAATTCGTGTGCTATCGAGCGAGAGCCCCTTCTTTTGAGAACACACACCAATACATCACAACGCGCGTTCCCCGCGAAGGCAGCATCGGGGTGTTTGAAATCCGAGATCGCAGCAATCTATTGGTCGCCCTTGGGCGGATAAATGAGCGGGGGTTGCAGGGCGAGATCACGACGTACTACGACGGCGAGCTCATTATGGTAGCACGGTACGAGAACAATATGAAGAACGGGAATTGCTTGATCTACAAAAACCGAGTTGTCGTGTTCAACGGCAGATATGTCCATGGCATCCGGTTTGGCCGGGCGGAAGAAACGGATCCCGTGACGCGAGAAACGGTGTTCGTTGAGTACGACGGTTTTGGCAACAAGAAGTGCGAGATCAGCAATGACAACGGCCGCAGAAGGATGATCCACCGCACGGAGGACGTGATCGACGCGGAGGGGAGCTACCGGACCGTCAGCTACGGCGATTCCATCCACTACCTTCCCGAGGGCTATTTCTTCTCGCGCAAAAACGGCGTGAACACCCTCTTCTACTACCCTCTGTCGAACAGCACCAGTAGCTCCAGCGTACCGCCACTTCGGGAGAATGATGGCAATTGTCTCTCCGTCTTCAGCTATCCCTCGACGACGCCGAAGCGGATCTACGAAGGCACCGCGAGCACAGCGACCGAATTCAAGCGCTCCCAGCACGGAAGGGAACTCTTCTACGACTCGGTCACAGCAGAGGAGCCGTTCATCTCGCTGTACTGCGAGTGCGCGGAGGACCGTCTGAACGGCGAGGCGCACTTCATCGACCGCGAGGGCATCTGCGTGTGCGACGGCGAGTACGAGGACAACACGATGAGCGAAGTCACCATGTTCGACGCGTTCGAGGTCGTGTACGACGGTCTGCTGAAGGAGTGGAAGAATCCGTGTCTGGTGAACGCGCTCAACCCGCTCTCCTCCTTCGCCTTCACGCGCGTGGAGTCCGTGACCGTCGCCGACAACCTCCTCCTGAAGGCAAGTGTGCTGGACCTGTCTCGCTTCGTTTTCATGCGCTCCTTCGTCGTGGGCAGATGCAGCTTCGCTGACGTAAACCGCGTCTATTTCTGGCATCTCCCCTTCTTGGAGCGTATCGTGATCCGCGACGGTGCGTTCAGCGCCAGAAGAACGGCGGGAAGCGGGTACACGGGTGTCGTGTCAACGCTCCCCGAGAAGAGGAAGGCGGAAGAGAGCGCGCTGTACGTCGGGCACTGCGGCGCGTTGAGGGAGATCGTGATCGGAGACAACTGCTTCACGGAGTACGACAGACTGCGAATCGAAGGTGGGTGTGGAGAGTGGGTGTGAGGCGTAGCGTGCGACGCGCTGAAGGTCGTGGAGATCGGAACGATTGCGACTGCCGCCGAGATATCGCCGATGCACAGCGTGAGCTTCTACAACGCGACGGAGCTGACGCTGGCGCAGCTGCACAGCGTGGAACGGCTCGTGTTCGGCGACCACACCTTCTTGAACGCGGCGAGCGTCAAACTCGTCAGTGGTGTCTCGTGCGAAGCGTGAGTTGTAGACATGGCCCACCTCGAGAGCATTCACTTCGGTTTCAACGCCTTCTTCGCCTGCGCCGCTGCGTACTTCATCAGTTGGCTCGTCTCTCGCGTCTCACTCTCAGACATGCCTCAACTTACCACCATGGAGTTTCAGGACGCTTTCGTGTGCTGCACGCGCCTCATCGGTCTGAGTTCGCCCTCCGTCGTCTCCTCACACTAAGATCTCCCGCGCGTGACGACGATTCTGTCCTCGCTTCAACAGTCCTTCCTTCTTCTTCAGTGCGCTGAGTTCCTGAACGCCTCCTCCGTCCTCCACGAGTCCCCCACACTCATCCGAGGCCACGTGTGCGTGCTGGACTACGCGGTGGACTTCTACGTGGACAATCACGGCGACATCCACTTCGACTGCGCGACAGAGCAGCTGACGATGAACGACGACGGCGACACGTGGCAGGGCTGTCTGGTGGACGGCGTGCCGCACGGTCGCGGAGTCGTCAGCAAGATGAACGACGTGGTGATCGAGACGTTCCTGAAGGACGGGAAGGTGAACGGTCCCACGGTGGTGCGCGAGGACGACCGCGTGGTGGAGACGGGCTGTTTCCTCAACGGAATGCGCGAGTGGGTGGAGGTCGAGTACGCGCCCAACGGTGACAGCATCTATCAGGCGTACTACCACGACACGCTCGTGTCCTCCATGGTGAACGGCGGGACCCGCGTGACCATCGACGGCACGACGGGCGACGCCTTCCGCAAGCAGACCGGTCTGTTGTGTCCACACCCACTTCTCTTCTCCGCGGGGGATCGCGTCACATTCACCTACTACCTGGTGAACCGCAACGACTTGTATGTGCTGCAGGCGCACCTGAAGGAGCTGGTGATCGGCGAGAACACCACGATCGAGAGCTACAACGTGGTGGTTCAGGACTGCCCGAACCTGGAGAGATTCGTCGTGAAGGAGAACAGTTGCAACGACAGCAGCGGGCAGGGCGTGGTTCGCGTCCACAAGTGTCCCCGACTCGCGACCATCCACTTCGAGGCCAACACCTTCGTCTTCTTCAGTAGTCTTCTGCTGGGGGGTATCCCTCGATTTCGCTGCTGACGTCTAGACCTCCCCGCGCTGAAGACGCTGAAGATCGGCGGGTCGTCGTTCAACCAGCAGAACTGCTTCAGCCGCGCGGACGCGTTTACGCTGCCGAGTCTGCCGGCGCTGACGAAGGTGTCCATCGGGGACTTCGTGTTTGCGAAGGCGAAGGCATTCCGGATCGAGTTTGCGAATCGTTTGGAGATTATTGAGTACGGCAAGAACGCCTTCCGCGATTGCGAGAAGTTGTACGTGAACAGTGCGTCTGTCTGTCCAGCGTTACGAGTAGGCTCGAGCCCGTTCCGGATGGTGAATACAAAGCCGGGCGCCTCTTTTGTGAATACAGTTGTCCTGTGCAATCGTTCTGCCGGCAACATGCGGCCCTGGAAGGAGGACCTGAACAAGCAGGTGTTCGACAAGAACGAGTACGTGTAGTTGTGCCTCATCTTTCTGTTTGTTCCATGTACTATGCATCCGGGGATGCGGTCGTTGAATCGAGCTTGTGTGTGATCGGAAGTACGGCAATCCAAATCGCGGTGGATACCGCGGACGACGATTTCTGCCTCCTTCTGCGGAAGGGACAAACGGGGAATGTGCTGCGTGTCCACTACCGTCGCATAGCCAGTTTGGACGTATCGTATCACGTTTTCTCTGTGTTGGTGGTGTGTTGGCGCTGCGAGTGTAGATTCGTTCAGTTTTCGTTCTACGCGAAGAACGATTCCTGTATTAAGGTGACGGTGCAGTTATCGAAAGAGGAGGGGACGCCCATAACGGATTCGATGTATCGCTTCTTTTCGGACTCGTCGTTGTGCACATCGAGTAGCATCATGAATCCCTAACTCATGGTTAGACTTCATCCTCGAGAATCGCATGGAGACCGTTACCGCGTAAGCCATTCTTGCTCGATTCAACGATAGTCTGAAGAAGCAGCAGGCTGCGAACAATGCGCTGTGGAAGCGGTTCCAGGAAGCTCGCATCTCAAAACCCTCGGACCAGAAAGCGCCGCCTCCAACTCCTCTGTCTACCTACTTGAACAAGCGACCGCATTCCATGATTCAGGAGGAAGAGGAGTCGTCGATTACCATACTTCACAACTCCTGCCTCCTGGAGCGGAGCTTTCCGACGCAGAAGCAGGCTGCCGATTTCATTGACAATTTCCGCACCTACGACAACGACATCAAGGTAGTGTTTCGAATGAGCGTTCACACTAGCTCTTTTCGTACGAGCGCATCACGGACAAGCGTCGTCTCTTCCTGGCACTGAACGAGAACGAGTTCAAGTGGGAGTACGAGTCGCAGCCCCACAAGTCGAATCCGCTCCAACACGCGTACGAGATCATCCGCGAGAACTGTCCCTGCAAGCTGTACATGGACGTGGAGGTGGTCATCGTGGAATCGACATCATGTCTAGTACGAGTACGCGTACAACCCTGGCAAGGTGGGGAGCGTGATGCTCCACCTCCTGCTTCGGTTCATCAGCTACTGTCTCTTCTACGCGTTCGGAAAGAAGGTGAATCCGGACGACTTTTCGTGTCTGTTCAGCGAGAACCCGAAGAAGTTCAGCTGCCACGTGATTCTGAACAAGCAGGGCATCCTCTTTCGCAACAACATCCACCTGGGTCGCTTTATGAAGTGGGCGGTGCATTCATTGCAATCTTCGCCGCAGTGCGAGTTCTACCCTCTCTTTGTGAATTCAGACGACTCGCTGTGTTTCATAGCGGACATGGCGGTGTACACGAAGAATCGGGCCATGCGCCTCATGAAGTCCTCGAAGTTCAGCGTCGACAACTCCAAAACCCCGTTCAATACCTCGTTTACGCTCCAGGAGTGGCAGCGGTTTCTTCCCTACACGTTCGTCACGGGTACGCTTTCTGCATTGCGTTTAGCTGTAGAGTTCGCCTTTTACCAGAAGCCCTTTCAATTGCTCTATCGGAAGGAGGCCCAGCAAGAGAAGACGGTTCAGCCCATCGGAAAACGTATTTCTGTATCTGCAGAGTCAGTGAAATAGACACTTCGTCGCTTCCCGTCCGATTGGAGCCATTTCCGTTTCCGTCTCTTGTCCAGTCCATCCTGTCCTGCTGGGAGTCAGTTAGTCACGTAAAGGGCGGATTTGTCCGCAACTGGGTGACGTGGAAGTCGAAGAGCGGGAGCAGGAAGATTCGCTTCGAGATTGGCGGAAATCGGTGGTGTATGAACAAGCACCGCGCGCATAAGAGCAATCACATTCTCTTCATCGTGGATCTGCATCAGTCGTGCTTTTACCAGAGGTGCTATGATTCTGACTGTCAGAGTTATATCAGTCCTCCTTTTCCCATTTCGCCGCAGGAGTCCGATGTCGTGTCCTCCTACTTTGATGCGGAGAGCATCATTGAGTAGTCGTGTTTGTGGGGAAAGGCGATTGAATTGCAAAGGCGATTGAATGACCTGTGAAGAAACAATTGCGCGAATTGCAAAGAAAGGCAATCGATTCATCTCAAGAAACACAGCAATAGAGTGACATTACTTTACGCACGTTCTGGCTTCCATTCTTCAATATAGGAAGGAATGGGACGAGCCTGCTCCATGTACATCGGGTGAGTCTCAGGAAGCCAGTACTTATCCTCCTTCGCGGGATCCTTCAAGCCCCATCTCTTGTAGGAACGCCATCTCATCTCTATCCCTCAGAGACACGCAAAACTAGTACGGGTGAGGTTCTCCTCGTGAGGAGCAATCACGGGGCTCTGGTTCGTCTCGTACTTCAGGGAAGAGTTGTGCAGCGTGGTGATATCCATGATCTCCTTGCATCTCTTCTTCAGCAGAACGGCCTGCTACAAATCACATGTCCACGGAGCGATCACCTCATCGGGAGTCTCGTCGTACGTGCTAGCAACCCATCCGAGCCAAGCAGGAGCAATCTGCGTGTAGTCGAATCTCCAGTTCCATGCGGCGTATTCCACCCATCTATGTCTGCCTAGCGACTCATACACGGCCGCTCGTCACCTACCGAACTGGTAGTCGAGGTTTTCGTAGTACATGTTTCCATGCTCATCCTGACCCTTCAGCGTACCCAGCTTAATCTCGCTCATCGCACTCATTTGCTTCAGGATACCTCTGAGACCTCTCTCCTTGAGACCCAGTCTGATACACTAGAATGTGACAGCGATCGTCCCATTCAGTACGTTAAAAACACCGTATCCAAACTTTCTAGCCTTGACAGTCACACTCATCCTATATGAAGAAATCTTTCGACAAACAACAACCGTGGAATTGGGTCAGGGTTGCACAAATCACGCCTTATTCGCTCCGATTCAAATATCATGTCAAAGCAGGTGACGCACGTGGAGTTTGTGACATCGATTGTACGTGTGAAGGCGAGCGGGGACTGACGGCGTAGGGAAAGATCGTCCTGGAATTGTACTACAAACATGCTCCCAAAACGTGCGAAAACTTCGTCGGACTGATCAACAAGGGGTTCTACGACGGAATTTGCTTCCACCGCATCATTGCTGTCTGGGATGGAAGCGGGCGCTGACGTATAGAACTTTATGATTCAGGGCGGCGATCCCACGGGTACTGGAAGATATACGGAATCGATATGGGGGTAGGAGGGTTTCGTGAGCGTGCTTTTGCGATAGACACCCCTTTGAAGACGAAATCACAAGGGAGTTGCGTTTCACAGGAGCCGGTATTCTTGCCATGGTGTGTTTTCCCGGTTCCATTTCACGGATAGGCGAATTCGGGTCCAAACACGAACGGCTGCCAGTTCTTCATCACGCTGGCGCCGACACCGTGGCTGGATGGTACTACTGTTATCAGGGAATGAGAAATAGGAAAGCACACCATTTTCGGTCGTGTGAGCGAGGGCATGGGTATCGTGAAGCACATTGGACTGGTGCCGACGGACGCGCACGACCGCCCGCTCCAGGATATAAAGATCATTCACGCGAGATGTCTCTCCTGTGTTTGTTGGGAAGGATAGCACGCACTCGCGAACAAACACGCCAAATGAACTGAACTATGTAACAATCCCCTTATTGTCCCTGGCAAGTGACATTCTGCTGGCGAGGGTCGTAATCCTCTCTCTCCTCATCGTACGCCTACACGTCACCACGTCACATCACACCTACGTTATCCTCTCTGACCGAGCTGCTCGGCGTCAAGCCAAACTCCGACTCTCTCGCGGGCAGCATATCGGGCACAGGAATCTTGTCGTCCACGGGCGGCTCCGTGAACGGAAGCACGCTCTTAATGCTCACGATGTCTCCCATCGTCATCGAGCTCGGGAACTTGATGTTGAAGCGCACGAAGAGGTTGCCGTGGTTGAACGGCGAGCCGCGCACGGGCATGCCCTCGCCCGGGATCTTCAGCATCGTGTCGGGCGTGATCACCTTGCCCGGCTTCGACTCGATCACGATCTTGTGTCCGTCCAGGTGCTCCAGCACGCGCTTGAAGCCGCACAGCGCCTCGCCGAGGCTGATCTGCTCGTAGTGCAGCAGGTCCGCGCCCTTGCGGCTGAACTTGCTGTTCGACTTCTCCTGAATCACATATATCACGTCGCCCGCCTCCGCGTTCGGCGCCTCGTCGGCAGCCGAGGGCAGAATCACCTTGTCGCCCTCCTTCATGCCCGGCTCCACGTCCACCTCGATCGTCTTCGTCTCGCTCACCACCTTGTTGCCGTTGCAGTTCTTGCAGCGCTTCGTCGGGTCGATGATCTTGCCCGTTCCGTTGCACGTGGTGCACGGACTGCGCGACTGCTGGATGACGTTGCCGCGCTGCAGAATGCGGACTCTCATGCCCTGGCCTCTGCAGTCGGAGCAATCCCTCTCGCAGCCGTCATCACCGCCCTTGCCTCTGCAAGTGGGGCAGATGATCTTGTGCGTGATTCGGAACTTCGCCGTCTTGCCACAGTACAAGTCCTTCATCTCCACAGGGTAGTCGCGCACGATGTCCTCAGTGCGACGACGACGGTTGCTGTTCGCTCTGCCTCCGCCGAAGAACTGGCTGAAAATGTCCGAGCCGTCCATGCCGCCCGAGCTCATATTTGACTTGATTCCTTCCATGCCGTATTCGTCGTACACCTTACGCTTTTCGGGGTCGGAAAGGATTTCGTACGCCGCGGAGATCTCTTTGAACTACACGTCACACGCAACGAGCGCCATTACCTTATCTGCATCACCACCTCTGTCCGGATGGTTCTTAATGGCTAACTTTCTGTACGCCTTCTTCAACTCCTCAGGAGTGGCAGTCTTAGAAACGCCCAACACTTCGTACAACTTCGAATTCTCAACAGGCTCATTGCTACCCGGACCTCCCATGCCACCCGCTCCAGGGAAACCATCAAAACCAAAGAAGTTCATTTGCAACCGTCAGAAATAAAACTATACGAGTTCCACGGCTTCCAGAAGAACAGTCAAAGCAAGTTCCCCAAATACGGGGAATAACCGCGGAAGAACCCTGTCTCTTTTGGAACGCTTTACTCCGTTAGTCCTCCCCACTCGCTCAGAGAAGGGGAGAGACGCAGCACAACGCGCCCACTCACAGCGATAGAATTCCATTCATCCTAACTAAAGTGCGTCTCTTGCCCCTTCATTCCCGCTGCTCTCTGGAATCGAAACGAAATAGAGACATCAAATCGTCCATGGTTCGTCGCTGGATGGAGTTGCTCTGCATGTGGCTCCTCGTTATCCTGCTCGCATTGTGCACGCGTGCAATAACAGAACTGATGGCGATTCCCAGTTTGGATACCGTCGTCGTCAATACAACGTGCAAGCGAGATTTCATCTCTTCTTCCGGTTTAATTCCATCTCCGAGTGCCAAATCGGCCGAAAACTACTCCAACGAGTACGATGTGTTCGCCGACAACATGACCGCCTACCAACGCATCCTGTACGTCCAGCACAGCTACAGTCGGCTGGACACGGAAGCGAGGGGAAAACGGTTCGAGGCTGTTCTGGATGCGCTGAACCGGGAAAAGAACCATCTCGATCGAGAGGTCGTCTTCCAGGAGATGGCGGAGACCGGATTGGGCAACAGTCTGTTGGCTCTCGCCTCATCCTTCATGGTTTCTCGTCTGCTCAACGCGTCTTTTCATGGCAAGACTAAGGCAGTGCGATGACTCGTAGTGAACTGGTGGCTGTACGACAGTGCCTTTGATGCTCCCCTAACCAGCTTCTCTTCTTCGATCGGATGTGCGTTTCGTCGCGCTCGAGTGATCCATAGACAAGACGAAGGACCCCTCCTACTCGCGATGGAAGATCAGGTGGTCCGGCTGCTCCCCCACCCTCGCGTCCCTCCGCGACGACTCTCTGACAACGCTGGTGCCAAATCCGAATCTCGTCATCACCGCCTACTACGACTACACCAACACGCTCTTCTCCACCCCACGGTACGACTCTCTCCTCGAGAGCAATGGCTTGGTACCTCCTTTCCAGCCCTCCCAACACCACCTCACCACCATTGAAGCTACCGAGCGACTGCGCAGGACCTTCTACACGGAGTTCTCGCTCATGACGGCGGTGCGCGCCTTCTTCCGCCCCAAGCCCCAGCTCCAGCGTCTGATCGACGCCACACTGGAGAAGACGCGGGGCTGTCACGTCATCGGCTTCCAGATCCGAATGGGTTCGGGAGGAGCGGACTTCCGCGACACGCACCGGTTCTTGGGAATGGCGGCGCTGGATCGGTTCGTGACGCTCGCCGAAGCGTATCGCAGAGCGAGAGGGATTGGCGAGGACGAAGTGAAGTGGTTCCTCAGCACGGATTCGACGGAGGTGGAGCGCAAGCTCACGGAGACGTATCCGGGACGCGTGGTGGTGGCTGAGGGCTTCGGGAGAGGGCATTCGAGCAGTCAGAACGCGAATCGCAAGGCGTTCTTCCGGGCTGTGATCGATGTGGGTGTGTTGAGTCGTTGTGAGTATATGGTCCTTACGAACCACAGCAGCTTTGGGATGATCGCGAGGATGATCGCTCCGTCGCCCGTGTTTTCTATCGTTCCTGCGAAGGGGTATTAGTGATCCTTTTACATGACTGTTCTTTCCTATATCGGGTTTCCATTTCCCCTGTTTGTAACCAAACACAACAGTGGTATAAGCGCATATCGTACAAATCCCCCTCGCTCGCCTCATGGATCTCTCGGAACACGGAAAAGCCCAATCGCTCGTACATATGCTTTCCGTCCACGGTTGCCCGCAGTTCCAAGCACTTGTCGGGATGCCTCTCCTTGTGAAGAAGGATCAATCGCTCCACGATCCCACTTCCAATGTGTCGGTTCTACTGTAAAATGGAGAAGGAAGTGTTCACTTGGTATTGAGGAAGAACAAACACACGCTTCACTTCTTTGTCGGTAACACAGCCCACTCCCACGATCCTATAATTAGTGAACAGATAACACAGTCTACTTTCCATCCTCAAGCGCGCAGAGACAGAAGTGGTCATTGATGATCTGAGTGAAGAACTCTCGCGTCTGAAGGGAAATCTGGTGCTCAATAATGCTCTACGATTCATTGCGTTCCCGAATCCAAACTGCCTCGTAATGCTTGCTGCTCACGACCTGCAACGTTTCGATGATGATGCTTCGGATGGTGTCGATGTCACCAACACACGCCAGTCTGTATTCCACCATGAGGAACAGAATCATGAGAAACCGGAGTTCCGTGGAAGCGATGTATTACTCAAAGCACGCGCCGTCTCGCTCATCACAAAACCCTCCCCCTCCACTCCAACCCAAATCGGGCCGATTTCCGTCAAAACGCAAGAGGACATTTCCCAGCAGATCTTCACCATTTCGA
>ERZ1106923.691-NODE-691-length-10381-cov-17.856866_pt1 | contig 10381 bp, 10 predicted proteins | sample MGYA00403657_ERZ1106923 | MGnify/ENA primary metagenome ERZ1106923 (study PRJEB35170, sample SAMEA104062425) | human gut metagenome | biome: human gut; feature: human-associated habitat; material: faeces | place: Denmark | collected 2012-06-19 ...
TGGGATGGGAAGTGGAGAGGGGATGGGGATAGGGGTTGTATTGGCTGTTGTTTTCGTTGTAAGTGTCGTTTGGATGATGAGGAATGTGAGTGGATTCGGATGAGATTGTGCGCTTCTCGACTGTGTGATGGGGGCAGAAGGAAACAAACACATAATGCTTGAATCAAGCACAATGCACATTACTCATGCGCGATGTCAACACCCACATCTAGTCATCAACCCCGAAGCACAAGCACTACTCCTGATTTCAATATCGGTACAGTGCTCCAGGAAGTACAGATCCGCTTCTTTGAGAGACGGCATGTCTACACTCACAATCCACTCCGAATCCCCACTCTGAAGACGGATATGGTGGGAGAACATAAACGTCAAACTGCTCCCTATCATCTTCAGTGTGGTAAGCTTCGGTAAGTCTAGACATCACACTCCTTCCTCGCATTCACCCTTCATCACCAACCACCCCTTCCTAAACCCATTCTCATCCTTCTTTTCGTAGTTCTCTAGAAAAGAACACAATCTAACTACTCCCTACCCTTGGGATCCAGAGTGTCTATTTCGCGGTCGAACGACAAGGAATCCTGCTTCAGTTCCAGATACTCCAGTGACGGCAAATCTACCCCTCACACCATCCCAGCACACGCACTCTCGAAGTAGGCGTAGTTGCAGTCGTGGAAGCTTTCTCTCCCGATGCGCACTCGCTTCAGCTTCGGCAAGTCTACCCATAACACGCCCTCGCCAACCCAACCCTGCAGAGCGATGGGAGAATACAGAAAGTTCATGCTGCTGAATCGCGTCTCCATGTCGCCAATGTCCAACACCTCCAGCGAGGGCAGATTCTTCAGAATGCACGTGCGAGCGTAGACAAAGCAGCGTGTGGATATGATCACCTCCTTCAGCAACGGACAGTCTCGCACGATGAGCGTCTGACACGACGAATCGGAGTCATCCCTCGTCGAGAAGCTCTTCGCCCCGATAAAGATGCGTTTCAGTCGCCGCAGCTCCACAATCCTCGCCATTTTGGTGAGCATGAAACATCGGTACCCCACCACGAACTCCTCCACGTTCGGGAACGACGAGAGGTCGAGCGCAGAAAGAGGACCGTTGCACGTGGCGTCTTCAACGACGATTTTCCTCACGCCGGAGCCGATCACCATAAAGTCACTAATGCGATGCACGTTCGCTTCGGGGTGGCTGCGTGGGAGAGACGAGTGATTTGCCAGCGCACCGATATCTATCCATGATCACTGAACGCGCAGAGACGCACTCTTAATAGCCCACTTGTCTGCAGAGACGAACGCGTTGTCGTGGAGCGTGTACTCCTTGATGTTGGGCATGTCTACGCCTCACGCGACGGACCCAGACGCACCCTCGAGAACGACATACGACGGGTGGTCAAAGGTGTGGCTCTTCTCCTTCGTGCCGATCACGCTGAAGATGGTGGTGAGTTTGGGCAAGTCTACGCCTCACGCCAACGATGTGTGGTCACTTCGCATGATCAGGTCACTTCCCGGATCCGTGTCGAACGAGAAGGCGTGGAAGCCCAGGTGAATGGATTCCAGTTCAGGCAGGTCTATTCGTTCACCACGCCTCCGTGCAGATCACTCTCAAACACGACGTGATGACAGAACTGGAACGCGTAGGCTCCAAAGAACAGCGTTTTCAGCTTGGGCATGTCTATTCCTCACTCCACCACCACTCACCCACTCTTCAGCTCAAACGATTTGGTGTATGGGAATGAAATGCAGTTGCGCGGGGCCGTCTCGCCCTTCATTTCGATCTTCTCCAACGAGGGCAGGTTCTCCATCTCGCACACGGTGTAGTATTCGCAGCACAGCGGACCCAGACTCAGCACCTTCAGCTTCGGACAGTCCTTCAAGTAGAATCGGTTGTCTGGCGACGCCCTGTTGACCATCACTGTTGTGAAACACATCATTCCCGTCTCGATGCTCTCCAGGTTCTTCATGCCCACCAGATTCACCACCTTCACGTTGGAGAAGCAGTAGTCCTTTGTTTTGATTATGCGCAGGCGGGGCATGAAACGTAAATCCAGAGTAGAACAGGGGAAGCCCCTGGAGCAGCAATTCTCCTCAAGAATGAGCTCCTCAATGCCGCTGTGCCAGGAAACATCTACCTCGTTCTCCTTTGTGATTACCAGCTTCTTCTTCTTGTCAAGACGGCAATCGTTTATCCATTCACCGCTGTAAAGGATGCCTCCCTTTTGGTTGTATTGCGTTCCCGTGCCCCATCTCTTTCCGTAGCATATTTGTCCGTCGTAGGAGACGATTCCCAAATCGGAGTAGTAATAGCGGCCGTGGCATACATTTGTATCACCAACTCGGAAGCCTTCATACATGAGTCTCCCTTCCGCATTGTACAGAAATCCCCACCCGCAGGGAATCGAATCCAAAACGTCACCTTCCCACTTGCACCCCTTTGTGCCGACGGGTATTACTTCATTATGCAGGACATATTGAACTTCCAGATCATTCGCCTTTAGGAGTAGTTTTTGTTTCGTATCGACTATAATGATGTCACTTCTGTTGAAGTTCATAAGAGCTCCTTCAGATGTTGCCGAGATACCCTTTTTCAGCTTGTAGCCGTCGCTTCCGAGAGATAGTGTGCATAGCTGATTATCAGTTGTCTTTATTTTGTTGAACAGAAGTTTGCTTAACTCGTTGACTGTGCTACACGTAATTCACTCACGATGAGACATACTATTCGTATGCTACTTCCATTGGTATGTCAAGTGATTGTTGTTCTATTCCGGAAATAGAGCTCGACTCGACAAGGGAATTGTGTGATTCCCTGTTCCATGCTGGGCGATATCTTGTGACGGATGCAACCAACAGGAAAGAAAAGACGACTTAATGATACATACAAGCACTCGACGAGCAACGCGATGTCATCCATCGGGGAAGACAAGTCATCGACCACCTCCATCACCTTCTCCATAAGGGCGTTCAGGCGGTCCGTTCCGTTAGAAGGAATCTTATACAGCAGCTTCATGAGAATGCGCAGGCATTCCTCGGCGTCGGGTCGCTCGTACTCGTCCACAACACTCACCTTCTCGACGAACTCACTCAGCATGTCTCCAACTACGCATCAACACAAGTGACCACGCGCACATTGCTGATTCCTCATCCTCTCAAAACAGTACTCCTTCTTCATCAGCTGCGCCGGATCCATCTCCATACCAACCAACTATGCCTCACGCACACCACACCACAGATACTGTGTACGCCATCACGCCGAGACTCCACACGTCGGAACGCGAAGTGTTAATCACACACATATCAGCGTATTCCTTCAACAACTCAGGCGCTCTAGCTCTGAGTCAACCCTCCAACCCACACTTGTAATGCATGTTGCCTTTCTTGCACGCGGGCGAGGTGGAGAGCACGTCCATGCCCACAAAGCTCTCGCCAAAGTCGATCAGTTTGACGTCGTTCGGCCACTCCTCGTCCTTGATCATCACGTTGTCCAGCTTCAGGTCGTTGTGCACAATGCCGTATTGGTACAGGTGGCACAGACACAGCGTGAGGCGGCAGAGGACCAGCAGCGCGTTGTACGCGCCGATCCCGTTGTCGTTGTCGATGCGCTTGAGGTAGGCATCGAGCGTCATCGTCATGGGCTCCACGAACATGTAGTAGGTTTCGGTCTGGTCAGGCGCCAGCGGAACGATCGACTAGATCTCACACGCTTCACTTCCACTCACGTCGTCCACCGAATACTGCAACGCGTCGCTCTGCACGGCGTAGTCCTGCAGGAAGCCGTGGTAGTGGAGGTCGTGCGCCACGCAGTAGTCCAGCAGGAAGCTCTTCACGTACTCGTACGACTCGCACCCCGACTCCCAGTCGATCTTCATCGCGTCCACCGTCAGCGCGTCGTCCTTGCTATGCGCGTGGAGGTATGGATGGATTCGCTTCACCACCACAGGGAACGACGTCTTCTTCCAGCGCAGCGCGAAGGAGGAGCACACGGCACCGTTCCCCAGCAGCGCCAGCTGCGACGACGCGTCCAACTATCCATCACGCCTCCACTGCATGCCCACGTGAGCCTTCTCCAGAACGGTCGTTCGCTCCTCGTACTCGCGCAGGTACGCGTTCTCGCGCTGGAGGAACATGTCGCTCAGGCGGTTGAGGGCCTCTCGCAGCTTGCAGTCGCCGCCCAACACGTCGCCCAGGTGACTGCCCTCGCGCAGCACGGCGGACAGCAGCGAGAACGACTGCTTTTCGCGACTGAACAGAACACAGGGATAGAGCGCCTGGGGCTTGTTCAGCAAGTCGTCCGTGAGGTGAATGACGCAGGCTTGCGCCTCGTCGATCCACACAGCCACCACGCACAAGTCGAAGTCCACCGTCATTCTCACCACACTGCCCGGACGGGCTTTCAGCTTGGCTGGACGTCCCTCGATGCCACCCACGACCGCGCCCTTCGCCAAGTCGTAGTAGCAGACGCTGTGGTCAGCCAGCGGGTCCTTCTCGTTCACTATTCGTCACAACACCACTCCGTCGTCACCAGGTCGGCAGCACACGCCCACGCCCTCAACAGGCTCGGCGCCCAGTCGAAGAGTGATGGAAGCCGTGCCGAAGGAGTATCCGCGATCCGTGGTCAGCAGACGAGACGCCTCCATCGCCTCGTACCCATCTCCCTCCTTCTTCACATGGTTCAGGAACGTCGGCAGGAACGTCAGTTTCGCTTCGTGCGACTGAGTGTACCACTTGGCAACGGCGAGGAGAGAGGAGGTTTCAATGTGTTGGATGGAGAGGCGCACCGTCATGAAGGGTTCCGCCGTGAACCAGAAGGCTACGCCTCACACGCCACACACAACAACTACCCGGGAACGCGGTGGTGGCGGTCAACACCTCTTCGTACAGCACGCTGGAGCACGTCCGAATCTGCATGACAATCTGTCGTGGCGACGACTTCAGGGAGATGGTGATTCTCTCCTCTGGCGTTGCAAGGAGCGTGCCGTGGAAGTGGCTGCGCAGCGTCGAAGCAGAAGGATCGGCAACAGGTGCGACACACCCGACATGCAGTTCTGTGGAACACTCACTCACGTCGATACTTTCTTCGATCCACGCACTCTTCTCTGCTCCGTCGATGCCGAACCGACTCACGTACACCTCGAAGCCATCGAACACGAAGGTGCCCTTGCCGTCGCTGCGACGATAATCCTCGAATGGCGAGGAAATGAAGAGGACGTGATCGGGTTTGTAGGCAGTCGTGGTGATGCGATGGAGATGACTTGTATAGCTGAACTGAATCGGATACAGCTAGCAATGAGTTGCAGAAGGGAAAAGAACGGAATAGGAAGAAGGGAGAGGTGTATCTTGATTACGAAGAACCATGATGTGCTCACGCGTTCTTGTCGGTTTGGTGATCAGATGGACTAATGAAAACGGAAGGGAATAGAGCATACTAGGTTCTGGAGAAAGGAAGACGAAATCAGATGAAAGAAGCTCTAGAATCAAGAGAGGAGAGAAGATGTACGTGGAATGATGTCGCAAAAGAGAGAGGATGTAGAAGCCACTTCGTAGCACAGAACCTCGGAGCATGAAAAGCGATTCCCGACAAGAAGAGGGGCCAAAAAGCAGTTCCGGGGAATGGAACAGCGTGCCGTCTAGTTTTGACGTGATACAGTGGCAAATACACACTGCTGGCCATTAATCGACACAGTCACCATGGATTCCCTCCATTCCACGAAAACCGTGTAACACTCGGCTACAGTGAAACGAGAAACACGAGAATACTCAGAGTGTAGTAAAGCGGGTGGATGGGAACTCTTCGCTTTAGGAGAACGAACTCGTTTCTTTTCCTACAAATCAATGAACAGCAGAGCAGTCACATGTCAAACAGAACCAAGGAGCGCTTCCTCTTTTCTTCATCTGCCACGCAAAACCCAATTTGGACAGCTGGGACACCCTTTGCCTGCAATCTCACGCCAAAAAGAATCTCGTTTCCCCGAATCACTGGATTGTACATCGCATACGAGAAATCCTTGTCTGAATCTACATAATTCACAATTTCTCACGAGCTGTTACCAGAAGCAGTCTGAAATGTCCTTCCATTAGGATTCACCTCCACGTTGCGGCGATTATTGGCAACAAACGCATCTGTGCAATGAAGAGAGTTTCGCGAACATACTATTTGAAACATCCATGTGAAGAGAAGAATTAGTGTGATGCCTCTTCCGAAAGATGGGGCGTGTGAAGTCACCGCATTCGGTCTTTCCTTTTGCTGACTCCTTCTGGAGACGTCACAACAATGATCCCTTATCAAACAAACAGAGTGCGGCATAGCATTCCGCTCATTTTCATAAATCCATTCTCACTTCGATTCCTTCCCATCCTCTCCCCTGAGAGAAGACGCAATGTCCTTCCATTTCTAGGATTCACAACTGCGTCTGGATTCTACGTCGTATTCCGCCTTGTCTACGAGTGATTCCAGTCATCATTGTCAAACTCGAGTAGTACAGTTCGTTGAGATTGTCGTACAGGGAGATGTCCACAACACTTCTGGCTATCAGTCACCGAAAATGGGCCCACATTTCCACACTCTTCTCTGTTCGCTCCGTTCTCCCGCTCAAATCCATCCCACAGATTTCCTCGATCTGAACGCTCATTTCAAACAAACAAATGAGGTGGGCTGTCAATTCCAAACTACAAGACGAAGCACGCGTTCTTATGAACCGTCCTACGCAATCAAAAGCAGTACACACGCCCTACACCACATTGCCGATGCAGTACGAAGCATCCACCACGTTCTCACGCGTCACGCCAGCAATGCACGGCTTGTCCAGCAAAAGCTCCATCCACATCGAGTTCACGCTCACCGAAGTCACCACAGCCCTCGTTCCGAACGGAATCGTCGCATGCTGCACCACCACGACCTGATCGCCGACAGAAGGAGTTGGCTGTTGCAGAATCAGATCCGACACGATGTTGTACTGCGGCTCTCGAATCAGCAGCTCCTTCTTCTCGCACTCCAACTCCACCTTCACCGTCTTGTCCGAAATGGGGCCTATTTCTAACACACTCCTCCCACAGTCACGATTCTCCAGCTTCTTCCGATACGACGCCGTCGCCGTGATCGTGTCCAGCGTCACGAACGAGTGCATTCCCACGCGCGCCGCCACCCACGTCGCCATCTCCGTCGCCTTCTCCAGCGTCATCGTCTTCACCTCCGGCTTCATCTTGTCCATCGTGATGTTCTTCACCAGGTCCGCGCCGAAGCGGCTGAAGTAGTCCTTGACGATCGCCACAGCCACCGAGGAGTACTCCACCACCGGCTTCTCCTCCGTCGCTGCGTCGTCAATGCTCGTTGCCAGCAGCGCGTAGTACTGCGCCGGGAGCGTGGCGTTGCGCTGCTGGGTGCGACGGGGGCGCTGGCGAGCGAGTCCTTCTCGCACCAGACCCTTTGTCGCATACGCGAGATTCAGTGTGAAGATGACGTTGGACGGCTTGTTCTTCACGTACAGACGGCCCAGGCAAGCGTGCAGGAAGGGCTGGTACTCCTTCTTCAGCAGGCCCCTGACGTCCTCCTCCGTGTACCACGCGCGATTCACCTCTCTCTCCACCGCCTCCGACAGCTGCGCCTCCATCGCCACGACCACCGTGTTCCCGCTCATTCGCTTCACTACGCCCTTGCAGCCCCACAGCGAGCGCTCCTGCAGGGTCTGCGACCCCGCGTACACCACCTCGTCGCCCTCCTTCATCTCGTACGCGCCCAGCGCGGTCAGCGACAGACCGCCTCCGGTGACGGTGGCGTTCTTGGCGAGGCGCGTCAGACAGAAGGGGTAGTAGATGAACTGGTTCGAGAACAGCGGCAGCACCATCGCGTCCTCCTGGCGTCGCGTCAGATGGTACACGGGGCGCAGACGAACCAGAATGGAATTGTCGCCGATGTCGAGCGAGCCCACCTCGTAGCCGTTGTCCTTGTTCCCGTTCATCGCCAGAGTTCGCAGCGCGTTCATCTCCTCCTTGATGCGCTCCTTCTTCACCTTCGGCAGCACGTACGCATGCACCCACTCCTCCGGCTTCTTGCCGGGGTCAGGGACGCACTCGCATCCGAACTCGTACGTGTAGAAGCCCGTGACCAGCGCGATTTTGTGCTGTGGGTACCCGAAGATGACACACTTGCCGCAGTAGCGACGCGCCAGCTCCTTCAGCGACTCCGCGTTGTTGATGAAGGGGTAGTTGGAGAAGTCCACCTCCACGACCGACTGCACGCTGTCCGTGAGCTTAAACTTCTTCTCCTTCTTCTGCTCCTTCGCCTTGGGGTGGCGGATCGACACGCACTGGGGGTAAATCGATGAGAAAACCGCGGTTTTGTCCTGCTTCACTGTCTCGCGAAGTCGCTCGTACACAAAGCGAAGGTCGCCCAGCTCGGTGGAACGACAGTGACAGTCTATTAGATCGGGGAAGTACTCCTTCATCAGCGGCGATCGGAACACAGGCGACGACTCGCAGAACTCCATCAGACACTCCTTCTCCGGACTGTTCCGCTCCTTCTCCGCTTCGGTGAGAGCGTCGTCGCACTTCTCCTCCTGAATCACCTTCAGCACGCGCGCCTCGTCGATGAACGGGAGAATCACCACAGCTTCGTAGTCCTTCCTCTTGCCGTTCTTGTCGCGCGCGAACTGGCTGGGGTAGTAGTCGTGGAGAGGGGAGTCGGGATCCGTCAGCAGCGCGGCGTACGAAGGAGGCAGGAACGAGGCGGACTGCGGAGGCAGGCAACACACGAGGTGCTGGAAAGGCGTGAAGGGGTGACTCAGTTCAAACGACTCAAAGTCGCTACACTTCACACAGCAACGCTCCCGTACGTCACCCAGCGCGCCAGGTCGCTCGCGAAGGCAGTGTAGTGGTATGGGAAGATCCACGACCACGAGGGCACCGTGTCGTTGTAGTAACGCAGCACCCAGCACAAACCCTTGAAGTACTCCGAACACAGTCGGGTCATCGCAGCCTCGTCTATGTGTGAAGAGAGAGAACGAGACGAACCCTCCACGTCGATGCCAAGCTTCATTCTATAGTACAGTTTGCGGTAGTGCGAGAAATCGCCGCAATTCTTGATTTCCTGCTTTAGCGCCTCTTTCTGCTGCGCGTCACGCTCCCAGTCGAGGAGAGACAGAAGCGAGGTGATGTAGTCGCTGGTCTTCTCCAGGAAGGTCGTTTCCTCCACGATCTTCACCTTCTTCAGAATGAGCTGGAGAAGACCGAGATCGGGCTTGTTGTCGGAGGTGATGAATCGATGTTCCTCCTCCAGCAATTCGCAGTAGGCGTTGATCATCAATTGAATGCAGTTGTTCGCAATGTTCAAAAACGGAATCTGAGGCATGAAATCGTTGCCGCAGAAGATCATCAGAAAAACGAAGTCGTCAATGATGCGGTCGCATGCACCGTCGTTGGCCCACGATTCGTAGCTCTCCGACATATCCTTGACCAGCAACTCGCTGAACACGTTCACATGAATCACGAAAAACTCCTACACCTCACGAAACTGATAAATGCATACGTTGCTTGTAGTCGCCTTCATACCGAGGTTCTTCAAACCAAAATTCCAAAAGTCAGCCTTTCGCATGATGTCGATGTTCTTCTTGTGGAGTGTCTGCGCCAGCAAGATGAAATCGGCGTCGGAACCGAGCAGGATGTTGTGATCGTTGTCGTTGTAGTTGCCCGACTGAATCTGACTGCGCATGAAGTCGATGATCTTGTGCTCGCCCTCTCCCGGATGGCGATGAGAGGAGTAGAGCACGCGCAACTTCTTCCACGCAGGGTCCGATGAAATGCGCTGCGCAATGTAGTACTTCAGTATCCGGTTCACCGACTCCATGAACTCGGTGCCCGGCGAAATGCAATTCGAGTCGAAGCGATTCTCCTCCTGAATCACCTCCTTGCTAATCGCGTTATCCGCGGCTGACACAAAACGCCTCTCCCTTTGCTGATTCATTTTGCTTCTCGGCACAGTACCGTCGACGGCAATATAGATCAGCTTCTGCGGATTGATAAACATGATGATCCTGTCCAATTCGGTAATGAGGCGCGCCGCGATCAATTCGTTGGATGCATTCACCGAGGATCCGAAATCGTTGTGCGAAATGTCGTGAATCAGAGCGTTCACGTCGATGTAGAGATTGTCGCACTGCGGCATCAACGAAGCCGTCGAAACGAGCTCCACCGCCAACGGATACTTCTCCTTGATGTAGCGGAAAAAGGAAGGAACGCCCATACCACTTCAACGAAAACCTGATTCTAACAAACACACGCAATCCAATCACCGGCTTGAGGGTGACATCTATAAGACAGTTAATTAGCATGAGGTCCATAAGGAGAGTAGTCGGGGAGTCCAGGCACCTGGAACTGCTTGAAGTGCTCGACGA
>ERZ1106923.693-NODE-693-length-10322-cov-16.668550_pt1 | contig 10322 bp, 18 predicted proteins | sample MGYA00403657_ERZ1106923 | MGnify/ENA primary metagenome ERZ1106923 (study PRJEB35170, sample SAMEA104062425) | human gut metagenome | biome: human gut; feature: human-associated habitat; material: faeces | place: Denmark | collected 2012-06-19 ...
GGGGCTCGTCCGTGAAGCATCAGCCGCAGCGTGTGGGTCTGGACCACGTGCTGGCAGATGAGGACGTGGTGCAGATCGTGAAGAGAGAGTAACTTTAGCGTGCTGTTTGTCGAAAACAGGAGTACAAGTGCTTCAGGTGAAGCGCACCAATGCCATTCAAGTAGCGGTCGTATTCGTCGTCCGTGTCCCCGTCCACGGTCAGAAGGACCATCGCCTCTTCGTAGTACATACGAGACTCCTTGGTAACACTTCGCAGAAGAGCATGGAGAAGGGTGACTAGAGAAACACGAAACAAGACTGGTTACCTGCAGCAGAGAGAAGGAGATACACAAAGAAAACAAGAGAGCACCTACAGACACAGCAGACGACCATGATCACTATAGGTGAGGCGAAAGAGAGAACGAAACGAGCGAAGGCATATAGGATACGCAAGTAGTGAAAGCGCGGTATCACGTCGTAAGAGCGATGCAACACCCATATGGCTCTACAGAGAAGCAAAAGACGGAGTGCATACAGTCCGACGAGGATGAGAATGAAGAACGCGAACGTCAGCTTGCGAAAACAGAGTCTACGCGTCAACGAGCGCACTGGATGGGACAGGAAGAATAAGAGAATGCCGACCCATATTCTGAGATAGTTCTGGCGGTAGAACAGGAGGTTTATCCTCAATGTCGCAGAGACGGGTTTTGAAATGGCCGTGTTCGAAAGAATGCCTTCCGAAAACTCCTTCCACTCCCTCTACGCATGAGGCGAGCCCAGTTGTCGTTTACGCACTGTCCAAGACCTAGGACTCTGCAACTCTTCTCAAACAATCTCAAATCTACCCAGTAACGAAATGCGACAACGCCGACTCTGCTCGACACTTAGGGTCATTGGATGTGAGACAAACCAAGTCGTATGTGCAACAAATCGAGGTCTATTATACAGTGGCCTTCGTCTCGCTAATGAGTCCGCCCGTTTCTTCCGTAATCACAGACTCGTCGAGGAGAAAGCTCTCATTCGGCGCGCTCTTCTTCTCGCGGTAGCTGTCCCAGATCACGCAGCCCAGACCCATGATGATGAGAATCGCTCCAGAGTCTCCCGCAGTCAATCGCTAGGCGTGAGGCACGAATGGAACTACAACCTCGTGTAGGAAGATCGCGGCGACGATGAGAGTCGAAACAGGCTGGAAAGTGGAATAGGCGGAGATGATGGAGGCATCGATGAACTTGTTGCACCACAGCTATGGCTCACATCGAGTCACTCCACCCACCATCAGGAAGTACGTGGTAATCGAGTGAATCAGCACGTAGTACGTGAGACACCACAGACCCGTCACAGGAATCGCCCACGCCGCCGGCTTGTCTACAGCTCACACCGCTCTGACGCAACGACTCCAGTACATGCCACCACCGACCATCATCACCAGCACAGAGCAGATGCAGTACGACAACGCTGTGACGGTGACCGCAGGGTACTTGCGCACCAGCGGCTTGGAAAGCACCTGCGGTTGAGACGAGGAAGAGGCGACGTACCACGAACAACGAGTTGCTCAAGCAGTTGACGAAGAAGAAGCAGGAGCCGATGATGACGCCCTTGCCCGTCTCGCCGCCTCCGGAGAGTCCCGCCACCTACGTGTAACGGGAGCGGAAGAGGAGAACGATCATGGCTCCTGCAGTGGCAAGGATGACGCCGCAAATCTTCAGCCAACTCCTCTTCTCCATATGAAGAAGCAGGGTGAGAATGATGGTGATGATGGGTTGCGTGGTCTGTGGGTGAGGCGGAGATGACAGAAATACCTGCCAAATCGAAGCGACGTGCGCTGGAGCGAACGAGAGGCCCACGATGAACGCCACCTGGTTGCCGAACATGCACAGACCGACGCAGAAAAGACGACCAAAGTCCGCCTTGCGCACGTAGCACTTCTTTGAAATCAGCTACACATGATCGCGAGAAGCGGCATGCACGCAAATGGAAATGAGAATAATGCCAGCGAAGAACTCGCGGTAGAACGCAAAAATGATGGGAGGCATGCTCTTGAGCGCCTCTTTGCCAATGCAGTTGCCGATGCCGAAAAGGATCTGTACGAAGATTGCGCAGCAGTGGACCATCCACTTCGCCGGAGTCTCTACGCAGACTCAGATGGAGAGCGAAATGACTACTCTCTTCTGGTGTTTCGTTAGGATTGGGTGAGGAATCGGTCATGTGAGAAGAAGAGTGTGTGAATCGATTCTGATTATTGTTCTTTTGAACTTTGGAGAATGCGTTTCTTTTGACGGATGAAGTCTATCTCTCCCTTCACACCCGGATCCACGCAGAACAATTCAATCCCAATGATCCCCCCTATTCGAATCACCGCGTCGCCGAGCAGAGAATGTCGAAGCGGACTGTAATTCGACGAAACGCCATTCCGGACGAGATTCTGCACAACGAGTCTCTGAACCGGGCGATCGAGCGGCTTCCTGCGAACTACAACTTTGAGATACACAAAACCATCCACCGAATCACACAGGCGCATGCCAAAACGGTCTGTCTGCAGTTTCCCGAAGGACTGGCGGTGTAAGAGTCGCGATTCGGGGTAATGCCTAGCTATGCCTGCGCCATCGCCGATATAATCCGTCACTTCGCGCACACAAAGGTGATCGTGATGGGCGATATCACCTACGGTGCTTGCTGCGTGGATGACTACTCCGCGAAGCGCTTGGGCGCCGACTTCATGGTCCACTACGGCCACTCGTGCTTGGTCCCTATCCAGAAGACGCAGATTCCGATTCTCTACGTGTTCGTGGAGTTGAAGATCAACGTCGAGCACCTCGTGAAAACGATCCACGCCAACGTGGACGAGGATCAGCGCATTGCCATTCTCGGCACGATTCAGTTTTCCCAGGCCATTCACCAGGCCGCTGCCGCTCTGCAGCCCTTTTATCCGGAAGTCCTTATTCCCCAAGTGTGGAGTGCTGAGAGACACTAACAGATAGCAAAAACCACTGTCCCGAGGCGAAGTGCTGGGATGCACGTCTCCGCTCATGCCAACGACGGACTGCATGATTTTCGTTGCGGACGGACGCTTCCATATTGAGGTAGCTGTGCGTGGTGTGGCTAAGGGTCAGAGCGCCATGATCATGAATCCGAACGTGCGCGCCCTCCGCTACAATCCATACTCGTGCCTTCTACTGGAGTGAGTTGACGGTTAGAATGGAGCTGACGGAGGAGGAGTACGACCTGACGAAGATGAAGGCGATGCGGTCCTCGCAAATCGAGGAGGCGAAGAAGGCAAAGAAGTGGGGCATCGTGCTGGGCACGCTGGGGAGACAGGGCAACGAGCTGATTCTGGAGCGACTGAAGGAGGTGATGAAGAGGAGGGGAGTGGAATATGACGTCCTTCTCCTGTCGGAGCTGTCCGACGCGGTGGTGGGGAATGAGTGGCGGGGTGAGGCGTAGTTGTCGAGAATGAAGAGCGTGGAGTGCTGGGTGCAGATCGCGTGTCCTCGCCTGTCGATCGACTGGGGCATGTCCTACAGCAAGCCTCTGTTGACGTGCTACGAGGCGTTTGTCGCTTTAGGAGAGGCGGAGTGGAGGGAGGAGTACCCGATGGACTGGTACAGTAACGAGGGCGGAGTGTGGTCCAATGGGCAGAATTGGTGTGTTTGTTGAATGAAGTGATGTCTTAATCAGAGTGGTGTGTTTGATGAATGAAGTGTTGTCTTAATCAGAGTGATATTCACATTGAACTGATCCACTTGCTAAACTGCTGCACTAAACACGCTTGTCAAACAAAGAAGAAAGCAGTCGAGCCACTGCATGAAGCTGAGCCACAGACGAGCTGTGAGAGAGAGCTGCTTGTCGTGGGACGGGTTCTTCGCGTACTGACTCGTGATGCAGACCACCTGCCACCAGCCCACGACGAGAACGATCGCCAGCAGGATGTCAACACTGTAGTGGAGACGCGTCTATGAGTGATCACAACCCTCCAACTTGACGGTGATGAAGCAGTAAATGGCGCAGCAGCAGGCGAGAAGCTCGGCGACGAAGCAAGGCACCGTGATCTTCCAATTCGCCTTGGTGACAAGAGAGGACATGGCGCACAGACCCACCATGATGTAGCGCGTGTGTCCGCTGAAGATCATGTCGCCACTGGTCTCGTGCGGCTTCGACAGCGCGATGAAGTAGTCAAACATGAAGGTGATGGTGTTGGACAGCGTCACTGGCACGGGAACAAACCCGCTTCTGCGCGTCAAGGAGGAACAGAGCGGGAACGCAAGGATATCGGTTGGCGGGACTGTCCGGGTTCGGGTCGGAGAGGCGAGTGATGTTGAAGGTGATGGGTCGGAGAATCGCAGAAATGGCGATCACCAAGAAACCCTTCTTCACCATGCGGAAGTCGTCCTTCAGGAAGAGGAGAGAGATGGACACGGGCACGACGGCGAGGTACATGAAGATGTCACCCAGCGCGTCCGTCTTCACGGACTTCAGGAAGGGAATGGGGCAATACTCATGCTAGAGAACAGCCAGCCAGCAACACCTACGTAGGGAATCACGTTGAACACGTCGTCCGGAACCGAATAGTGCGGACATCTGCGCATTAGGTAGGAGGGGAGGAATCACTTGTTCAGAGCGATATAGGTGCCGCACACCTCGAAGAACTCGGCCATGAAGAAGGAAATGAAGGTCACCTAGTGCGTAACGGAGGGGAGAGGGGAATACGGCAAGTGTGAGATACTTGTCGTACACGCAGGCGACGCCGATCAGACCGGCCATTGCGGCGAAAATGGCAATTCCCGCCACAGTATACTTCACCTCTAGGATGATCGCGGAGAACAAGGATTACTCTTGATTTGAATGATCCCGATCCATATGACGATCCAGAACGCCACGAATACAGTGAGAAATGCGTAGAACCAGGGGTTCTTCCATTTGAATTCCTTCCGGCCCTTTTCCTGGGGAATAATCTACACCGTGATGCACACAGAGGTTACACGTACGATTGCATCCATTATCCTGTGTGATTACGCTGTGGCAACAAACAAATGAACTATTGAACCACGAGCAGAAGCTAATCCAGAAACGAGCGAGCAGCGACAACCCGCGCTGATCCCCTCCCAGTTCCGCGAGAGCACTGGACTGGCAGAGAATCTGCCAGAGAGAAGCCGTAACGAAAACGGCGAGAATAATGTCTACCGAGTAGTGCATATGGGACTACGGATGAGCGAGGAAGGACAGCTCCACTTGAATGAACATGACCATCGCCAGCACTCCCAAGAGCAGCAGGACGATGAAAATGGGCACCATATACGAAGCGTTCTCCTTCGTGACAAGCGACGAGAACGCGCAGAGGCCGCACACCACGAAGCGCGTATGACCGCTGAAGATCATGTCTCCACTCGTCTCAAAGGAAGTAGGGTTGAGGATCAGGTCGTACGTGCGCTTCACCGCCTTCCGGAAAGACAGGATGTCCGGCTTCACGAATCCAGGCTTACGATCAAGGATCACGCCACCTCGCTGGAAGGATATAGATTGGTGGGACTCTCCGGACTCGGGTCCGAGAGGTGGGTAATGCAGAAGGTGAGCGGCCGGAAGTAGCCCGTGATGCCGATCATGAGCAGCAAGTAGCGGACCTGACGGAGCGTTCCCATGGTGATGAGACAGATGGCTCCCGTCCCGAAAACGATCCCCATGAGAATGTCACCCATGGTTTTGGAGCGGAGCTTCTTTAGCGGCGCAATGCCCAGCGTCTTCTTCTATGCGTGACGCTGCTGGGGAATATCGACGTATGGAATGATAGAAAAGAGAACGTCGTGGATGGTGACCGTCGGAGCCCTAGGGATAAGGGGTTGGGCAGCGCCAGTCACTTGTTCATGCTGTAGTAGGTTCCGCACGTTTCGTAGACCTCCCCCGTCAGGCAAAGCAACACGGCGATCTGTCGTTTAGGCAGCCATGAACAAACTCACGGCCGTCGTCAGATAATCGGAGAACACAAATCCCAGTGTCAATATCACAGCAATGAGGATACAAAACACGCATGAGATAACATAATAGCTCCACTCTACGATGAAGGATGCAACAGAGTCAAACTCTTCAAGTGAAACGATGCGGCGAGGATGGGAATCCACGACACTGCAAGGATTGCTAGCACGGCGACAAGCCAGGGGGAGACAGCCATTTTCTACATCCTTCGGAAGCGCGGATATGGATCGATTTGGCATGGCCGGGACACGCTCCTTTCGCATGAAATCCAACAGATGCGTTTGTGTTTCCTGTTCCTCCTTCTGTCTCTCTTTCCGAACATGACACTAGGGCACAGTACGCTTTCCAAAACTGGGCTGAGGGAACACAAAGGAGGCGCACACTTCTTTTCTCCATGAACGTTGAGTTCACTACCGGAATCGCTAACGCATAGAACGAATCTCTACTGGACAACGCGTACAGTCCGCCCGCAGATGTGGGGCGATCTGTGATGGCGGGTTAGGGCATAGATTCCGTACATCAGCGACAGGCAACTGCTCCAACCACCCGTGCTGAACAAGAACCTGCCTCCTCCCCTTCCCCCGAAGCCAGGAAAGGATTCTCCCTTTCTTCCAGCAAAACCGGAAGAGCTGATGCGAGACATTGCAAACGCAAAACAGTTCCCGGTGATTGATGTGGGTGCTGCGAATGGGAGTGACACGCAGAATTACGAGGAGCTGTCTACAGAAAACGCCGGCATCGGAAAGGAAGTGCCATGCCACGTGCCCGATTTCATAAATGACTCCGTCCCAGCCACAGTGCTTCCCATTCCCATGGTGGATTTCCCCGTTATCACCAAGGACGACGCTGTCACGGCGTTCCGCAACTATGTCTCATCCAAGTGGTGCTGGGACCACTCCTTCGTCCGAGATCTTCTCGTGCTGTCCGTACGTGCTCCTCGCTTCCCCTTCTGGATAGGACGAGATGAGCTACTGCTACAAGATCGTTCTTGACAACTACTACGAATCTCGCTCCGCCATGTGGCAACAGGCTCCTCTCTCGTCAGCACCCATCTCCTCTCCAGACAGCGGTCTCGCGCCGCCTCCCTGGGAGCTTGCCTTCCCCACTCCCTCGCCCTTCACGGACTCCACCGAGACGATGGAGGTTCCCTTCACAGACGTCGTTCGCTCCTGCTCCAACTGCTTGGGTACGGGCTTTCCGCCGGCCTCATCCGTAGGGAAGGGACGCTCGCTGTGCGGCACGTGCCGAGGCTCGGGGAGTCGGCGCTGCACGAAGTGCAAGTGCGACGGTGCTCCGTGCGAGGCGTGCAACGGCACGGGCGAGGTGTACTGCGGCGACTGCCAGGGTCTGGGGGACATCACGTGCCGCGAGTGCGAGGGGAAGGGGAAGGTGCGGCGGTACGTGGTGGTGAAGTCGGAGTGCCGCACGCACACGATCCGCGACACGATCGAGCGAGGGGGACTGACGAAGGAGTACTTGGCGCTACTGGAGGGAAAGCAGGTGTACTGTGTTCAGGGGAAGCGACTGGAGGAGGGCGAGTGCTTTTACGACAGCGCCGTGAATGACGCTATCCGGAACGTGCTGTACGAGGCTGAGCGAGTGAGAGAGGTCGCATGGCGTGATCGCTAGTTGTTGAGGGAATACGAGGTGGTGTGTCACGAGCAACTGCTCACAGTGTCGATTATTCCTGTGCGCATTCTGCACTGCCAGAGCGGCGTGAATCAGTTCTCCGTCTCCGTATTCGATAACGACTTGAAGGTCTTCTGTCCGGACTACCCCGTGCAGAAGTGCGGCGTGTGGAAGAACCTGTCGTCGAGCTGTTCCGTTTTGTAGCTGTGTTTGTTCACACAATTGTATTCCCTGCTTTCCAAATGGATGTTTGCACTGTGTTTCGTCTCTGATTCTGTAGTACTGCGAGGCGGTGAACCAGTGTCTCAGTTCTGGAAATGCAGCGCTCCTATGCCAGTGCTTCACAATCACTGCGAAGGAGCATGTAGGGGGTGAGCAAACGACGAATATGCTATCAGCTGTTGCGAAGTCGGTGCCGATTGAGTTTGTAGGTATCCCACCCCGATTCCTACGCTTCAAGAATACAGAACAAGATGTAGAGCAATGCTATGGAGTTTTACGAGCAGGTTTTCAAAACTGGCCTCCATCCACATTCTCTGCCTGAAGCACATGCATTCCGATATAAAGAGCGCACTGAATGACCAATACGAGTTTATGAAGTTGACGGAGCTTCCTGTGCGTGATGTGTAGACAAGTGTCCTACAAGGTCTCCAATATGACGGAGGGATTCTACATTCCGTTTCTCATCCAGACGTGCAGAGAGACCCTGCACTTGTGCAAGGCTGTCGGCGTTTCGTTCTTCCTTCACTCTAGTCTATCGCAATGCACCCGTTCTTCGAGTACGAGACGGTGAGTCACTACTCCAAGTTCATTCGCGAGATCCTGGTTGCCATGAACGGTCGTGAGAACACCACAGTAGTTTCGTGTTGCTTGCTGTCACGTAGGCGTTCGGGAGGAATGCGTTCATTTCCATTCTCAACTGCTTCGTGACGAATCTGTTTGAGCAGTTGAATTTCAAGGCGTGTGAGGATCTGTACGAGACGTATGTGGACAAAATCGACAGAGAGCTGCAGCAGTGCAATCCAAACGAAGTGGTAGGGGCGATGCGTGGTTCTTCACCGTAGTGCACCTACTGCTACTACCGCGGTCGTCTTGCGCTCTACTCTGAGAAATACGACGACGCGCTGAGTCTCATGTCTCGCGCATACGAGAATTGCGATGCGCGAGCGTACCGGAATAGAGCGTAATCGCTACTTCTCCCTTGTGACCGTAGACGCATCTTGTATTTCCTCATCCCGCTGAAGATGAGCAAGGGCTCCTTGCCACCGCAGCAGCTTCTCGATGATTACCAGTTTGAATTCGTATTCCTGCTCTCCTTCAATCACCCCTAGTACTCGCAAATCCGGCAGAGTCTTGTTTCGGGGAATATCACGCAGTTCACATCCATCATCGAAGCCAACATGGATACGATTAACCAACGCGGAATTCATGTATTTGACTTGGATCGGCATTCATTCTAGCTGCTGATTTCACGGATAAAGCAGCGCGTGTATGTTCGGCTGATTCTGCGCTGTCTTCTCGTCTATAACAAGCCTTTCCTTCCCTACGCCGTCGTGCAATCGGGATTCCGGTACTACGGAGTGACCCTGTCCGATGAAGAGCTGAGTTGCATGGTGGGGTCGTTGCGAATGAGTGTAAGGGGTGGATTGGCAGGTTGAGGTGTAGGGACTGATCAAGTGCTACACGTCCCAGAACAATCGGACCATCGTCTTTTCCAAAGAGTACCTGCAGGGTCATTCTTGATGCGGGTTGTTTGTTGGTGACGAGTACAATCATTTCTGATGACAAAACAAGGATTACTCTTCCTTTGAAGACGCATCTCGAAACCATCAGGCCCGTTTCATCTCTCATAGCAAATCAGCTCTCTTCAACATATTCTATGCAGTAAAGACAACAATCTTATCCTCCTTCCCCACACAGCCGTTTCATCTGCAAAACAGGGACTTTTTGCGGATCATTTCTGTCAAAGGGCATCTTTCGTACGATTCTTTGAGTGAAATGTCTCGTCCTCGCGTTTTCTTTGATGTCACCATCGGTGGACAGCCCGCCGGCAGAATTGAGTTTGAAGTGACGTGTGCATTCTGCGCTTCACGAATAGCTCTTCAACGATATTGTTCCCAAGACTGCCGAGAACTTCAGATGCCTCTGCACGGGCGAGAAGGGAAAGGGCATGTCGGGTGTGGATCTCTGCTACAAGAACTCGATCTTCCACAGAGTGATCCCCGGCTTCATGCTCCAGGGTGGAGACATCACCGTACGGGTCGCTGGCTGCCCTCACCCCTTAGGATTTCAATGGTTATGGAGGTGAGTCCATCTACGGCAGAAAGTTCGCCGATGAGAACTTCCGTGTGCGCCACGACAGACCCGGTCTTCTTTCCATGGCTAACGCGGGCCCCAACACCAACGGCTCTCAGTTCTTCATCACCACCGTTTGCATTTGTTGCTGCGTGTGATCCTAGGTTCCTTGCCCCCACCTCAACGGTCACCACTGCGTGTTCGGTCAGGTCGTGAACGGTATGGATGTCGTGAAGAAGATCGAGTCCTACGGCTCTCAGTCCGGCAGAACCAAGGCTGAGATCAAGATTGTGAACTGTGGTCAGCTGTAAGTCTCACTCTCTGTTTGTTGTCACAATGATGCTTTCATTACACCGATACGAGTTTCAATAGTCTCTCCCAACAAACACCCCAATCCCAGTTACAGTTCCTTGGCGTCCTCAGCGGCGGGCTTCTCAGCGGGCTGATTGGGCTTC
>ERZ1106923.694-NODE-694-length-10312-cov-16.797992_pt1 | contig 10312 bp, 18 predicted proteins | sample MGYA00403657_ERZ1106923 | MGnify/ENA primary metagenome ERZ1106923 (study PRJEB35170, sample SAMEA104062425) | human gut metagenome | biome: human gut; feature: human-associated habitat; material: faeces | place: Denmark | collected 2012-06-19 ...
GCACCAGCACAAGAAGCAGTGGGACGTGTACGAGGGCGACTTCATGCCCTACGCCTCGGACGCCGATGCCTACTGGGTGGGTTACTACACGAGCCGCGGTCGCACCAAGGGCATCAACCGCCGCACGATGAACGAGCTGGCTGCCGCTGAACTGTACCTCTCTCTCGCGAAGGTGTACGAGCTGCCTGTTGACACGAAGGCGGTGTTCGAGAAAGTGATGAAGCTGCGCAAGGCGCAGGGCGAGTTCCAGCACCACGACGCCATCACGGGCACGGAGAAGCAGGCGGTGGCGGACGACTACACGGTGCAGATGGAGGACGGGTCGTTCTTCGCCAACGAGGCGACGTCCGCGGTTCTGGGCACCATTCTGGACGTGAACCTCAACCACAACTTCACGCTGAAGTGGGAGGAGATGGGCAAGGACAAGATGATGGGCGTGGTGCTGGTGAACGATCAGGCGCAGGCGCTGAAGACCATCATCCGCGCGGTCATCCCCGTGGGCTCGCTGGAGGTGGTGGACGCGCAGGGCGCGGCGCTGCCCTTCCAGATCAACGACATTCCGTCGTGGTCGGTGGAGCGCGCGAACGGCACGCACGTGGTGTACGTGGAGGTGGAGGTGCCCGCGCTGGGCTTCAACACCATCTACTTCTCGCCTCGCATGAGCGCGATGAGCCTGCCGCGCGGCGGCGTCACGCGCGACGACTTCATCGAGAACGACGACTACGCGCTGTCCTTCGAGAACGGTCTGCTGACGGCGGTGGAGCTGAAGCAGTTCGGACGCAAGATCCCCTTCAGCGACAAGCTGTACCAGTACGAGGGCCGCTTCAACAGCGGACGCAGCTCGGGCGCGTACTCGTTCATCCCCGCGCGCAACGAGCCTGACGCGGTGGCGGAGAAGGCGGAGCTGTCGGTGGTGAAGGGTCCGCTGGTGGAGGAGGCGCGCATCGTGTACCGCGAGGGCTACCAGGAGGTGATTCGTCTGTACCGCACGGCGGGCAACATGGGACGCGTGATGGAGATCGTGCACGACATGGGCCCCACGGACGACGGTCGCGAGATCATCACGCGCTTCGAGACGCCGTACCTGAAGAACGGCCGCGTGATCTACACGGACGGCAACGGTCTGGAGGACATCAAGCGTGTGTACCGCGAGGACAGCGTGATGCCCGTGTCCGCCAACTACTACCCCATCTCCAACCGCGTGTGGATGGAGTCTGAGCAGCACGGTCTGCGCCTGAGCATCGTGGTGGACCGCGCGCACGGCGTCGCGTCTGTCGTGGACGGCGCGCTGGAGGTGATGCTGAAGCGCCGCACGCGCGGCGACGACTGGTTCGGCGTGGACGAGCCGCTGACGGAGAACGACCACTACCAGCAGACGATGTGGCTGCACCTGGGCGACAAGAAGAAGGCGGCGCCGCTGCACAAGCGTCTCGACGTGATGCTGAACCACGCGCCCGTGAGCTTCTTCTTCGTGAGCGAGAAGAGAGTGGCGAAGAGCCAGTTCTCCCTGCTGAAGAAGGACCTGCCCGAGAACGTGCAGCTGATGAACTTCCAGGTGAACCAGCTCGCGGACAACGACTACCTGTTGCGCTTCCACCATCTTTACACTCTGGGCGAGGACACGGAGCTGGCGACGGAGGTGTCCTTCGACGTGAACGACTACCTCAACGCCTTCAAGGTGACGGAAATGAAGGAGTACGGACTGTCCGGCATGTTCTCGCGCGAGCAGATCGAGAAGGAGAGAATGAAGTGGGACATCAACCCTGCGATGAAGCAGGAGGTGAAGGAGACGAAGGACGAGGGAGCCACGGTCACGCTGACTCCCATGGAGTTCAAGACCTACAGAGTGAAGGTGACGCACTAATTGCCACACTGTTTCTTTGAGCACGCGACTGGCACTAGGCAAGGGGTGTCTCGGAGAATCCAGCGATGAAGAAAGAGGATCGAAAGGCGCTCCTCCGCTATGCCGAAGCCTTGAATAGCTTTGGCAAGGAACTGCTGTGTCCCATCTGGTCGATTGAATACGGAGTGAATGAGGGCGTAGCTTGTCGCTGTTGCGGGAAACGACGCGATTGCCGTGTAATCACTACTTCTGCAGGTATCGCGTCTCTACCTTCCATTTTATGGCTAGAGAGTGCATCGAATACTACGTGAACAACGGGCATCGCTGTCCAGTGTGCAAATCCGAGTTTGACGCTCACTGCTTGCAGTCCGCACCCAGTATGGACCGGATCGTGAGGGACTACCGGGTTCTTCTCGAGTCTCCTGACGACGCGCTGACGGTTCATTTCCTCGTTCCTACTGATCACTAGCTGAGTCAGCCTCTGTCCCCGACAAAGTTCGTGCAGATGCGCACCGGAGAGGTCATTCCCCCTTCTCCCACGAAGAATCGGACGAAGACGCTGCGGCTAGAGAAGAAGTGCAGAGAGCAGCACAGCTACGTCTTCCTCACGACGGGTCTGTCGGCGTTGCAGCGCCGTCTCGTCACGCACATTTGCACGAACTCTGCTGTTCGCATGACCGCGGAGTATTGTAGTGATGGTTGTATCTGCACTTCACCGTGATCTCTAGTCACGCATTGCATCACCGCGTCGACGCAGAACCACGAGGGAGTGTATCTCGCGAAGCGAACCACGAAGTACCTGCAGTGCATTCTGGGCCACAAGCCCATCGTGTCTTTTGAGTGGATCACCCACATCGCGCGCATCGTTGATTACCACCTTTCCGAAGAGAAGGCCATTCGCCACACGCGTGTGCTTACCGTCAACGTCGGCGTTCACGAGTTCCCTTCCTGGGTGCCCTATCTGATCAAGGGCGACACGCAGGCGACAAATCTCATTTTGGGGGGTCCCGAACGCGCGCTTCACTCTTCGCTTGTGATTCTCTTTCCAGATAATGACGCCTAGAAGCTCTTCGAGGGGTTTCACTTCACGGTCGTTGGCGCGTTCCGTGATCCGCTTCCGAAGCGTGAAGTGGTCGTTTCTCTTCTCTGTTTGGGAGGCGGTTGTGTCCAGGACGATGCGACCGCGATCGTTGTGGTTGACGAGCACAGTGCGAGTTGCGCGCGCTTCGGGAGCGCCGTCCACGTCTCCTTCCTGTGGGTGTTCGATTCCATCAGCAATTACCAGCTGGAACCTTTTGAGTCTTATTCGTGTACCATGTGAGAACAAACACTGTTTTCTACAAACTAAAGTGATTTATAGGCGTTCTTGCCACCGGTCTGCTTCCCCATTCTCCTTCGCTCGCCGCCGCTCTTCTCGTTCCTCTCCGGCTGCTTCGCGGACCAAATGCATACACTCGCGTCTTCTCCACACGTCACCACCGAATCGTCATTCTGAACGAAACAGCGAATCGCGCTCTACGAATGAACATTCATCGATTCTCCCACCTGGTGTCCCTTCCACGTCGCCACAACGACTTCCGGATGCTCTACCGACAGCAGGTAGCCATTTCCCTCCTGGTCGCCTCCGATCGCGAGAATCGTGTGACTCGCTTTGTCCTCCACACAGCCCACAACATATTCCACACTTCTCCCTTCATTGCAGTGGAGCATGTAGTAATCCGCTATGTTGACGAGTCGATCGCCTGTCGTCGAGTTCCACACCGTCAGTCCTATTCGTTCACCATGTTGAACCACCCCTACCTCGCGTCATGGAGGCACACCAGATGAAGTCCAGCTTCTCTCCAAACCACCCCATATTGGCAATGCCGCTGTCGGTCTGGAAAATGCTGATGACCGCGTCTTCTTGATTGCCTCGAGCGATATCGAACACACAAATCTACGGTTCAACTCCCTCTCCTCTCCTACGAGTCCGTCTTCAGAACCCGAGGCGAACACGGTGGGGTAGAGAGGATGCGGAACGAGGTGGTTAATCACGTCACTGTGGATATCCCGGTACATGCCAATACGCTTTCCCGTTTCGAGCTCATAAAAGGTGATATGCTCCTTGTCTCCGGTGAGAATCATCTTGCCTCCACAGAGAAGCGCCGCAGAGTAGCACTCGTTGGCCACCTTATACTGGATCTTCTGCTCTCCAGTAGCGTAATTGTACACAGCAACGGAGCCATTGCTAGTCCTTATGGAATGAAAACAACGCTACTGGTCGCAAACCACGACACACGACTCATCAAACGGGACAAATCGACTGCAGAAGATCGCGGTATTGTTCAAGTTGAGGGTTGAGACCGTTTCAAAGTCCTGAGCCTTCACCACGCGCACAATTCCGGTAGAGAGCGTTAGCGCATACAAAGAGTGATCCCTGTTGCTGCAACTACACGTGAACAACCAAAACAGGAATCACATGTCCACTATGTAGGTGTAGTCCGTATCTCCGTCCTCATACTGCTTTGTCTCAAACGACAGGATGATTCGCTTCTGCAGTCTGTACGACTCCATCAGAACGGGAAAGCTCGGAGATGAAGAGTGTGAATGGGAAACAAAGCCGGCAATAGATACAATAAAGTGACAAAGCTATTCACGCGCCCTCTTCATGCTTCCCTTCTTCGGCTTCCGTGTACCACGAAGAGCGGAGTACCTACGACTTCAAAACAGAGCACGAGCCGCACTTGTTCAATGTCTCGGCAATATCAACACCCTCTTCCTTGGCCTTCATAACGCCCTTCTTCATGCTGCGATGGTTCTTCCTCTCCTTCATAATCTCCTGCGCGTAAACACCAAACCACGCACATCTACGTCCACTTTCGGATTGAATCCGCCGAATGAAAAGCGTTTGCACTCCTCCTCCGCAGCCGGGTTCACGACGGGACCACTGCACGGGTGTGTCGATCTAGCGATCAGATTAGTGAACGGATACGTACACCTCGATTGCTTCCGTGGCAGTGAGATTTCGATAACTCCACATATATGCCTTGAGTTCCTTCATTGCGGCGATCTCTTCCTTCTTCTTCAATCGCTCCGCGTCCGAACGAACCATGAACTACACCATGACGAGGGATATCAGCACCAAACCGGTAAATTCCGAGTCGTTTCGGAGAGCTGTACCTTTTCAGTCGAGTGGGAGTCGGAGGGCTTGCTCAATGGAATGGTCTCCTCCACGTCCATCTCCTCTGCCCTGCTCTTATCCGGATAGGCTTCGCCTGGTTTCCAAAAGCTCATTGGTGAAGAAGGGGTCTGACGCAAGGGATGGAAATCCAATAATGAAGCAACTGCAACAAACAAATTCAAAATGAAGTCATAGCGATTATACATATAGTTACACGGCCCGCTCAATTCAAGTTTGACGCTGAGATACACAGAATCTCGTTCTTCCCCACGCCTACGGACACCCTCCTATCTCGCCCGCGTATCGACACTCGGTTCTTGGATTCGTCTCCCTCTGCGACAGAATGGAGCGAATCCCGCACATCCCTCTTTGCCTCCTCTCGAAGCACCAATTCTATGATGAACACAACCACACAATTCATACTGCAGTTCGTCTCGAGGACGCTCTTCAGCATTTCCTCGATCGACCGGTTCTCAAAGCTCTTGTTGCCCTGCGTGTTCATGTAGTGGTAGAGACTGTAGAAGTACAGAAGCGGGCGCTTCAGGAACTCCAGCTGCTCCGCCGCTACGCATCAACAATTCCCTCCAACCCGCACAAATGCTCTCGTCATACGCCAGCACGCCCTGAATGTACTGCAGCAAGTGCATCACCAGCGTCGTCCAGTCGAAGCCGATCTCCTCCGGTGAGAGCGCCGCCGTCTCCGCGACCGACACTGAGAGTGACGGCGGCTCGGGCGTTGTGAGGGAGCGCGTGATGGACTTGGAGAGACAGTGGCGCCGCGAGAACGCCGAGTGCGTCTTCGGCGCGAGGTTGATGCAGAAGATCGGCGAGGGCGCGGGCGACAGCACGGCGCGCGAAACACGGTTGGCTGCAAACGCGAGCGTCTTGCCGGGCGACGCGGGCGAGAGCGAGGCGGTGGCGGCGAGGTTGAGAAGCCGGCAATTGACGTTGAACACGTACTCGAGCAGCGCGACGAGCGAGTCCTGGAAGCAGGGATGCAGGAACTCTGCACCGATGAAGTCTAGACGTGAGGAGGAGTGTGAGAGAACACCGTGATAGCCGCTGAAGAGGTTGAGGAGGGCGGAGATGATGGAGCCCTGCACGGTGACAGAGGCGATGGTGGGGTCGTCGAACACGCAGAAGGTCTGGAGGAGGAGCTGCACGATGGCGAGCTCGGTGTCGCTGTTCACGTGGTAGAAGCCTAACTGTGAGGCCCACACCCGTCAGGCACCTGAGTTGCAGTACTGCGAGAAGAGGTTGACGAACAGTCCCACGATATCTCGGTCATATTTGTACATAACCACCCATTTCAGAATCATCGCCAGGTCCACCTTCGCCATCACGCCTACTCCTCACCCCTTCCCAAAATCGGCACTATTATTGTCAATGTGATCGAGGAAGAAGCCCAGCATGTAGTACACGATGTTAGTGAAGTACACGTTGTCGCGCACGCGCGTACCGTCCGCCTCCTTCTTCTCCGCGAACTCCAGCACGAACGTATTCACCGTGTCCAAGAAGCGCTTGGATTCGAGTTGTCGAATGGCGTCGTCGTTCAGCTTCAGCTTGGATAAGATGTACACAATGATGGAGATCAGATAGTACGAGTGCGACGACATGGCGCGCACCAGGTACTTCGTCAGCTCGTTGATCTTCTTCTCGATATCGTCCGCTTCTAGGCGTGACAAAAATCGGCCGGATTTCACCCAGACAGTTGAAGAGGGAGAGAATCGTCATTCCCTTCGTGATCAGTTTCGGGTTGTCGTTGAAACGCTCGATGGTGCTGAACACGTCGATGGAGAAGGAGGGAAGCTGACTCGGCGAAACTACCGGTGAAACTCCGCAAGGAATGAAACCCTCTTTGAAGACGATGATCATCAGGTCATACAGCGAAATCACGTCTTCGATGCGCGTGCAGTTATCGAGGTAGTCACTGATCGCGTCGAGTCCATGATCATCAAGGAAGTAGTTGATGCCTGCACGGTCTACCCTTCACTCCCTGACCTCACCCCCACTCCCACTGAGCACCGACTGCAACAGCGAGGACACCTGGGTGATGGAGTGCGAGTTCTGCTGGATGTTGAGGCGGAGCAGCGTCACCAGAATCGCCATCGAGTCGATGGTGATGATGTGTTCGAGGAGGTATGCTACACGTTACGCGACGCGAGTGGACGGACGGTTGAGGCAGTACACGCGGAGCGACTGCGTGCAGCGACGAATGACCGCGCCCTCGAGCGGGTTGTCGTGGAGGCTGATGAAGAGAAGGTGGCTCTGTTCGATGTAGAAGGAGTACGCCTCCTCGGGCAGGCTGCCGAAGTACGAGGAGAGCAGGGTGGTGATCCAGTGCTCGATCACGTCGCTCTGTTCGCTGAAGTGCAGCGCCTCCTCCAGCTTCACTGCCACGTCGCGCGACAGCGACGCGAAGTCTACAAATCAGTGGGATGCCCCAACCCCACTTCCATTGTACGCCGGAATGACGAGAAGAATGTACGCTTCGAGCAGCGCGAGATTATCGCCGTGTCTGTCCAGGTACTCCGTCGCCTTGCCGAGAATCTGGTCGCGCTCCGTCTCGAGCATGTCGGTTCGTTCCATGATGAACGCATAGATGAGGAAGAGCGTGCGGATGATCTCGGGCTCGCCCTCGTACGCGTTGATGAGCGAGGCGACGGTGTCGAGCGGAAAGGCGTCGACGATGATGCGCATGCAGTTCTCCTTGCGGCACTGTCCGCACAGGCACGAGAGCACCTTGGCGTAGACCTGCGTGGGGACGATGTCGATGGAGAGGTTGAGGAGCGTGTGCACGATGGTGTCCTGCGGCGGGTAGAGCGTCATGTCGTCTACACCTCATCGCACATGGGAATCACGACCGGCGTTGCAGTACAGCTCCAGCGAGTTCACGCACAGAATCATGATCTCCGTGCAGGCGGGCGGCGCGCGCGCGTTGTTGTAGCTGGAGCGCGCCATCGACATGCGTATGGGTCCGATGCCCATGGCGCGCTGATAGAGCTGGATGGGGAGCAGGAGGTACTGAAGCACCTCCGTGAGGAGCGGGTAGGAGGCGTTGAGGTCTAGGAGTGAGAGAGGGGGAGGGGAGCGACAGCGGATGATGAGGGCGTGGAGGCAGTTGTAGAGGGTTTCGAGGAAGAGGAAGCGAGCGTCGCGGGTGGACGAGTGGGTTGATTGCATGGTGTCGGGGCTGATTCGCTCGTAGATCATGGAGTTGATGAGATAGACAAGACCGTAGTCCAGTTCCGACGGGATGATGGAGTTCACGTCTGCGATGGCGTTGCATGTGGTGAGAGCCAATTCGGTGAGACACACGTAGTTATCCGGGTCGTTCTTGAAGAAGTAGATGAGGGCGTAGTAGCACAACAGCAGATTGCTGGATTCTCCCAAACTACGTGTCAATCCAAGAGCACGCGCCAACATCTTTATCGTCGAGAGAATACTCGGATTCAGAGACGTCGGAATGCCATTCTATATGTGATGGAACGATACAAAACGAACAGGAACAAAGACGACACGAAAGCAACGGCTATGATAGTTATAGCAGTTTGGAGTCACGTATGAAATGGGCACCAAGTCGTCGCACATTATCAGAATACAGTTCACTTGCGTACCTATGGCAGACTACGAATCAGACTTCGCCGAAACACAAACAGCGGCCAGTTCCCGAATTCCGTCGAAGGTCTCCAGGGAATTCACTCTAGCACGTCGCGTTGAGCCGTCGTCGAGAATGAACGTGCATTCGCGATCCAGGCCGTATTCGATTATGAGCGAGAACGAATCTTGACCCGGGTGGAATTTCCGTATCACCGTGTCGTTCATCAGGTAGACGTTGTTGTAATACAGCTGAAACTGGGAGGTGTGCCGCATCGATTGTTCCTAGGCTTTATCCGTGCGCAGAAAGCCCACCTGAATCTTGAGTTTCACCACTTCCACCCTGTCGCCCAGATCAACGCTAATAGCGCACACAGTGCGCTGATCTCTCGTAATCACCTTCACATTGCACAGGGGAACACTCATACGATTCTACTGTGCTGCCGTAAAAAGAAATAGGATGGCGCTCCGAGTGAGTGACTACGACTATTCCAAAGTGCGGGAACTGTGCATGCAGCTGATTCGCGCCGATCGCACGCTCGGAACGAAAGAAGCGGCTCAATTCCCAAATGTCCCCTACAACACCATTCAGTACATCTACAGGCAGTGTAGAGTGTGTCCATTGAACGCATAGGCAATGCTACCATCAGCTGGAGAGTGAGGAGGAGGAGCGTATTGCGCAGCATATCCAGTCGTACAGCGACAGGTAGTATTGATCCAGCTAAACGATGGATAGGATTATGCAGGGGGAGTCGATCAAGGCGTTGGTGGAGAAGGAGCAGTTATACATGCCGGTGTTTTTGCACCAATTCGTCAAACATCGGTACAAGCTGGATGACGCCGCCACCCGACACTATCTGCAGAATCCCACGCTTATCCACGACACAGAGTTGGCGGCTATCGTACCCCCTTTGTCGTGAGAGCAATGTGCAGGTGAAAAGCTACAACTGGGGTGGAGTGTCCGTGATCACCAACCACGACAAGATTCGCCAATCGTCCGGACTGGAGTACGAGTACCTGCTGAAGGAGAGTCTTCGGAACAGGAGCATTCCCTTTCGGACCGAGGCGCAAATGCGGTACGTATTGTGTGGAGTCTCTCATGTAGTCTGGACGGTCTGCCGAAGACGCCGGATATCGTGCTGGAGTACCCCATTCTCATCGAAACGGCAACATATCCTGGAATCACTCCTTCCTGCATCCTTCACTGCACGGGATGGAAGGAGATCAACTGGATAGAAAGCAAGGCAATCTTCGGCGACGGGTACTGGCAAGGTCAGAACGCCCAGCAGTTCTTCTCCTACATCAACCGTCTTGGTCCCGGCTGCGTGATCTACATATCCTGTTCCACTTCGCTGTGTATCCTTCACGGGAAGTGGTTCGGTTTTATCGACGGTTACACGACGGATCCGAGAATCACCATCCTATCCTCCTTACCTACAACCATTCACACGATCAATTCCACTGTACCCTATGCTGTTTTGTTAAACAAGTGCTCTTTTCTCAAGCAAGTGCTCCCTTCTGAAGCAATCACTCCCTTCTCAAATAAACACTTCCTTCTCAACACAATCACTCCCTTCTCAAACAAACACCCCATAAATATACCACTTCATGAGCCAATTACACTTAGTCGAGGTTAGCCATGTTAACATCCTTCTCAGTGTACTTGCCGGTAGCCTTGCGACCCTTGCGCTCGAGGATGTTCTTTCTGTCCT